>CDZJ01001958.1_pt1 | contig 143910 bp, 123 predicted proteins | sample 557391 | NCBI WGS metagenome assembly CDZJ01 (sample SAMEA3182111, study PRJEB8094) | gut metagenome | biome: human; feature: gut; material: Stool; isolation source: human stools | place: Canada | collected 2013-05-07 | reverse complement strand
TTCTCTCGGTGGCCTGATTGGGTGCGGACTTCTTCTTTAGTTCAGCGCGGAGCTTCTCTAAAGCCAGAGGATCTTTAGCAAGCAACTCTGACTTACTTCCCAAGGCTTTTCCGATGCAGCCTTTTGTGGACTTTTTCCCGGACTTAGTCGTATAGACGATTGAATAGCCTTCGTAGAGCCGGTCTCCTCGGATTACTAAATACATAACGATCCTCGCTGTTGTGCACACCTAATTATACCATAATTCGCTATAAGTTCGCTATCATAAAATAATATTAAAGGTGGGCTAAAAAATTCCGGAGCTCTCTTAATGAGATACTCCGAAAATTTTCAAGGTCTATTTAGCTGTCAAACGCAGGAATAAGTTAAACTAACTGTTTTTTGAGGGGATATTTATCCTATAAACCAATAAAAAACGCTCTATGGGTGCATAGAAATGGAAATAATTTAGTTGTTTTTTATGGTATACGCCTAGAGCGACAAGTGTTGTAATACGCTCTCAAAGCGGGAAAAAGGATAGGAGGGTTAATTTAGTTGTAGGTTGACTAAATTTAGATGATCTTAGGGGTTAACTTTTTATTAAGGGTGTTCCAACCGGAAATACCTTTATGTGGACATCCTTGTTTGGAGAAAATATTCTTCAGCTTAAAGAGGAGAGAGGAAGGAAATTACCTGTCTGAATCGTGTGCGTCGGAGGACGGATCGACCCATATGGTGAACGGTTTTCTGATTGAATATAGAGATAAATAGAAAACTATTTTGAGAAACTGAAAAAAGCAAAAATAGAAAACGGCCTTATGACAGGCCGTTTTTCGGGGGCGTTACACAAAAGCAATCTAACAAAAATGCTTTTGAATGAAATTGATCGAGAGTACCCGCGGAAAAGGGCGGGTACGAGCCGATAGTTACATTGTTAATACAGCCCTATGATTTTCCACCAAAGCATACCGACTGCAAAAACGATAATGACACTTGCGGTAACTAGAACAAAATTGATTTTGTAGAACCGGGGTCTTTCAAAGAAACCCTGCCCAAAGTAGATCGGGCCAGGACCGCCGGCATATTCTGTAATGCCCCACATGAAGTTAGAGAAAATGGCAAAGCAGACGGCAACCATCAGCGGAGGTGCGCCGGCTCCGATTGCCACAGCGGCAAACGGGACATACATCGCAGCCACATGTCCGGAGGCTGTGGCAAATACGTAATGAAGATAAATATAGGCAAAGCCGAGCAGGATGAATGTCGTCATCCAATCCATTCCGGTGAGCATTGAGGCAAATCCGGCAGACATCCATTTAATGAAGCCGAGAGAGGTCAGACCAGTGGCCAAGGAAATGATAACGCCAAACCAAACAACGGTATCCCATGCGGCCTTGTCCGCTAAGACGTCCTTCCAATTTACGGCGCCCATCGCAAAGAGCAATGCAGCAAGCCCGATACCGATGGCATTGGCATTTAGTCCGGTCCACATAGTTGTGCCCCAGCCTAGAAGAGCCAAGACGAAGCCGATCGCAACTTTGATTTCCTGCGAAGACATGGGTCCCATATGCTTCAACTCTTCACGTCCCATCTTTTTGGCTTCAGGGGTACGTTTAAGTTCCGGATTAAGAATCTTGTAGGAAAGCAGCGGCATTACGAAAAAGCAGATCATCGCCGGAACGACTGCAGCCCAGAACCAGCCTACCCAGGTCAGCTCAATGCCTAAACCTTCTTTTGCCAGTGTTGCACAAAGAGGATTTGCAGCCATACCGGTCATGAACATAGCGCCGGTGATCGGGGTGAACTGAAAACAAGTCATGGTCAAGAATTCACCTAAACGCTTCTGCTTTGGGCCTGGTTCGGAGTCTAAAACTTGGTCAATGGACTTGGAAATCGGGAGGATGATGCCGCCGGAACGAGCGGTCACACTCGGCATTGCCGGAGCGAGAATAAGGTCCGCAATGCCCAAGGAGTAAGCGATGCCCAACGAAGAGCCTCCAAATAAGGAAAGCGTTTTATAGGCGATTCTCCTGCCCAGTCCGGATTGAACGAATCCGAGTGAAAGAACGTAAGCAGAGAAAATCATCCAGACCGTACCGGAAGCAAAACCTGAGAGTGCTGCTTTAAAGCTAAGTGTGTTGGTAAAAATAGAAAGAGCCAGCGCTATGAACATTAAGGCGCCGGAAGGAAGAGGTGCACAAAGAATGCCGACAATGGTTGCGACGAAGATGGCGAACATATGCCAGGCTTGTGGTTTGAGGCCCTCGGGAACCGGGTAAAACCAAATCGCAAGCAAAACCACGATTGGGACGAGATATTGCCAGAGCTTAATAGGCTTATTAGACATAATGGTATCCTCAGAAAGGCCTTCCGCAGAAGGCCTTCCTTCAGTTAACGGACAACTAATCAGGGAAGTAAGTGCTAGTTCTTGCTGTATTTAGCAACGACGCGGTCGACAAATTCCGGAGCTAATCCCACATAGTTATGCGGATCGAGCATTGCGTCGATTTCTTCTTCCGTAAAGGCGGCGGCAACTTCGGGTGTACGCAGCAGAACGTCCTTAAAGGGTATTTCTTTTTCGTAAGCTTCCATTGCACCCTTGTAAACAATGCCGTGAGCTGTCATACGACCGAGGCGGTTGGCCAGGTGCATCATGACGTTTTCACTGAGCATCAGGCCTTTCTGTGCAAACAAGTTGCGTTCCATGTGTTTTGGATAAACGATAAGGTTCTTCAGAATGTTCTTGGATTTTTCCAGCGCGGCAGCCATCATGTGGCATGCACGAGGAATAGCCTCCCACTCAGAGAGGAAGCAGCCCCAATCCCGTTCCATTTCGCTGATCATGCTTTCTACGATAGAAGGGGCGATGCTGCGGACATTTCTGAGAAGCGCCAGGACATTTTCCAGAACGGCCGGATTGCGTTTATGCGGCATGGTGGAGGAACCGACTTTGCCCATGAAGAACGGTTCTTCTAATTCAAGAATTTCTGTTCTCTGCAGTGTCAGGATTTCATGCATGATGCGGCCGAGAGTTCCGGCGCAAAGGGCAAGAACGGAAACAAATTCGGCTTGGTTATCGCGGGCAACATGCCACGCAATCGTCGGAGTCTTCAGACCGAGAATCTTGAACATGCGTTCTTGAGTTTCCAGGCCGTGTTCAGGCTGAGAAGCTAAGGTACCGACGGCGCCGGCCATTTCGCCGACGAAGACTCGGTCTCTCATTTCTTCGAGGCGTTCAATATCGCGACCCAGTTCATCGGCCCAAATAGCCGCTTTGTAACCGAAGGTGATCGGAAGAGCGTGGACGACGTGGGTACGGCCGCTCATGATGGTGTTACGGTATTTTTTGGCCAAGTCTAGGCAGTATTCCTGACAGAGTTTCATATCACGAAGAATGACTTCGTAGGCATCTCTTTCTAACAAGACAATACCTGTGTCCACGATGTCTTGACTCGTAGCTCCCCAATGCACGAACTCTCCGGCGTTTTCCGGAAGGATTGCTTTGAAGGCTTTCAGCAGGGGTACGATCGTAATAGAGCTCTTGTAGTATTCGCCGATGCTCGGAATGTCGATGAGTTCAGCTTTAGCGTATTGATTGATGATGTCGGCTTTTTCCTTTGGAATGACGCCGAGTTCGGCTTGAGCGGCAGCGAGCGCGGCTTCTGTGTCCAGCCATTTTTGGACCCAAGCTTTATCGCTCAGGATTTCGCGCATTTCATCGGTACTAAACATGCAGCCGTGGATCTGGCTGTCGATGGCAGTAGAAGGCATTTTCTCTCCTTAAAAATTGAGATCGGTTTTGTATGGCTTCATTCTGCAAATAGAGGACAAGCGGAACAACGAGTAAGTGCATTTGTTTTGATAACTATCAATAGTTCAGCGTTTAGTTTAAGAACTTTATTTAATAAATCAAAGAGTTAAGTTATGTCTACCAACTTATTGCCGAGTTTTGTAGGCGACAAAACGCAAAACCCTTATGGTTGTTGGCTTCGCGCTTAGATAAAATCGAACTTGTCCGTATTTAGAACCTACAAATCTCTTATTATGCAAAAACCCGTCTGGAAAAAGATCGCAGAAGAAATATCCTTAGAAGTCTCTTTGGGGAGGTGGACGGTCGGCTCTATCATCCCGAACGAGATTGATCTGGCTAAAAGATATAAAGTCAGCCGAGACACAATGCGGAAAGCACTTACCTATCTGACTCAGCAAGGACTTTTTGAACGAAAACCGCATATCGGAACCAGAGTTAAATCAAGAACAAGAACAGGCAAGTTCCTGAGCGAGTTGGACGGAATTAGAGATATTGACCATTACGGCAATCAATACCCGAGAAAAATCCAGAACGTTACCCAATTGGTCGTCGATGAAGAATTGGCAGAACGGTTGTCTTTAAAGCCTGGGGATCTGGTCATTCGCTTTAAAAACATTCGCGTCGCTTCTGAAAAAGTTCAAGAGACCGTGGTCGTGACGTACGTTTACATTCCGGCTGAAGCAGCCGAGGTCTTAGAGATAGTGAAGAAACGCCCCGAAGAACTCATTATTACATTGGCAGAAGAAGTCCTCGGACGGGAATGTGATGAAGTTAAGCAAACTTTTTCGGGCACGATCATGCCTGACGAGGTGGCAGATTTATTTAAAGTTCCTCACGGGACGGCGGCTTTGAAGATTATTCGGAATTACATGGATGTTCGTGGGCGAACGATCGTTGCATCCGAATCGTTTCATACGGCAGATCGATTCTCTTTTTCCGTTGCTGTGAAGAAGAAAAAGTACTAATTAGGAAAACATCTTAGATTTTGCAGAAAAGGTTGTGCTTTAGGCTGATTCGACTTGCTCATTTCTCTCTGAATCGCTACGCTCAGAGTTGCACCCAAGAAGAATCTCAAGATCTCAAATGCACAAAACTACAAAACGCGGTTTCCTCAAGGCCGCACTTGCCTCCGGATTGGCGCTTGAAGCTTTTCCGGCTCGTTCTGCTTCCCCAAGGAGCTCCGAGCAATTAATTACGATTATCGACTTAGATAAGTGCGACGGCTGCACGGATTTGTCGATTCCTGCGTGCGTCAGAGCCTGCCGTGCTAAAAATCAGGCTCGCTATCCAGAGCCGCAGAAGCCGGTGCAGCCTTACTGGCCTCAGCCCAAGTATGAGGACTTTTCAAACGATCGGGATAACATTTCTCGGCTGACTCCGTACAACTGGATTTATCTTCAGCATGTTTCCGTTGACGGAAAAGATATTTATCTTCCGAGACGCTGCATGCAGTGCTTCGATGCTCCATGCCGCAAGCTCTGTCCTTTTGGAGCCATCGACCAAACTAAACAAGGAGCGGTCAAGATTGATGATCGCGTGTGTTTCGGAGGGGCGAAGTGCAGGGACGTTTGCCCATGGAATATTCCTCAGCGCCAGGCGGGTGTGGGAATCTATCTTAAAGTAGAACCGAAATTAGCCGGCGGCGGAGTCATGTATAAATGCGATTTTTGTGCTGATCTCATCGCTCAAGGCAAAGAGCCTGCATGCTCGACGGAATGCCCCAAAAAAGCCATGTTGGTTCTCCCCATCTCGCAGGCAGAAGAAAAGTGTAAATCCTTAGCAAATGACCGTTTTGTATACGGTAAAGAGGAAAACGGCGGAACCGCAACTTGGTATGTTTGCTCTGTGCCCTTTGAAAAGATCAACCGTCAGCTGCACTCCCAATTGCCAAAGAATCATCCGGGAAGACCGCTAATGAACGAAGTCGATTCAAAACTGAGTCAGTCGACGCCTTTAGTGCTCGGAACTTTGGCTGCACCGATTGTGGCTTTGGGCGCATCCGTCGCCCTAAGAAAAAGAAAGAACGACAAAGATCAATCTCAATAAGGCGGTGCGGAAATGAAAATCATCAGACAACCTCTAACTAATCGAGTTGTGCATTGGGGCATCGCATTGAGCTGTTTCGGACTGATTTTTTCCGGAATACTTCAGATGCCTGTAGCTAAGAGATACGGCCTGACATCTTTAGGAGAGTGGATGGGAAACTACTTTACGACGTTGTCCATGCATTACTTTTTCGGGCTGATCTTTGTGTTCTTTTGCTGCTTCCATGTCTTCTACCATGCATTGAATAAAGAGTTCGACATTGTTCCGAAGAAGGGTGACGTAAAGGGGAGCATCCTGATTTTTAAAGCCATTCTCTCCGGGAAGAAAGAGCCTCCGAGCGCGAAATACCTGCCGGAACAACGTTTGGCCTGGGCCGCTTTTGCCGTGACCTTCTTAATCCTCATTATCACGGGGCTTTTGAAAACCTATAAAAACCTTCCGGGCGTTCAGTTGGACGATCCTTGGACTTTCTATATCGCTCAATTCCATAACCTGGGTTTTGTTCTCTGTATTTTTTTGTTTTTAGGCCACATGGCGGCGTTCATGATCAAGGCCAATCGTAGTCTTCTGCCGGCGATGTTCTCTGGCAAAGTTGATAGAAGCTATGCGTTAGAACGTCACTCACTTTGGTCAGCGGAATAAGCCTGGCTTTACGAGATTTATTATTCAGAAAAAAGAGTTCCGCAGACTTATTAGAGGAGAAATAATGCTTCTGCTGCGTGTGAAAAAGACTTTTCGAAAGCTCGTTTTTCCTCTTATTCTCACATTGGCTGTTTGGCCCGTTTACGCAACTGAAACGTTAAGACTAGGGGTTTCTTCCTTCGCGGAGCACAATATTAACAAAGGTCTTATTGATCCGACGATTGAAGCGATTAGAAAAGCGGTACAACCAGACAAATTAGAAGTCGAGTGCCTAGAGCTGGGACGCTTGCAGAATTCGCTAAAAAACGGTCAGTTAGATTTAGTTCTTTCCTCTGCAGGTAATTACCGAAGATTCTTGTTGGAAGGCTATGGTCTGCGAGACTTAGCGACCATGGTATCGAATCAAGCACCGAATCCCAATTACGCGGAAGGCTCTGTATTCTTTGTCCGAAGTGATAGAAATGACCTTGATTCCATTGGTGCCCTCAAAAATAAATCAGTCAGCGCTAACTATCCGTTCGCGTTTTCAGGGTGGCAAATTGCAGCTGGAGAACTTTTAAATAGAGATTTCGATCCTGATCATTTCTTCTCTAAAGTTGATTTTCTCGGCCACGGCGCGTCTCCTGTAATCGAAGCTGTTTTATCCGGGAAAACCGACGCCGGTATTGTGCGGGCTTGTGTGCTAGAAAATGCCGGTCTCCTCAAGTCGGGTCTAGTCAAGGTTCTCGATCCGAAAGAAACGACCGATTTCCCTTGTGCAGTGAGCACGCGTTTGTATCCGAATTGGACTTTATCCACAACCCCGAATACAGCGCCGGAAGTCAGTAGAAAGGTGACGGCCGCGGTGCTTGAGATTAAACCTCTGCAAAATAATCTGCATTGGAGTGTGGCTACGGATTTCACACCGATTGATGACTTATTCAAAGGATTGGAGATCGGGCCTTTCGAATACCTTCGTCACTTTAGTTTTAAGCGTTTCATGGAAGCGTACTGGCAATACTTAGTTTTTGCAGCGATTTTTATTATAGGTTTGATCCTTCACGGAATAAGAAGTGAATATCTGGTGAACAGGAGGACTCATGCATTGACCGAATCGCTCAAGCGAGAACGAAAGCTGAGGGCCGAATCTGCTTTGGTTAAAAGCCGATTAGACAAAATTCAAAAAGTCGGTCTCGTTGGTCAGATGTGCTCCATGATTGCGCATGAACTGAAGCAGCCTTTGGGTGCTGCAGCGGCTTACTGCTTCGCACTTCGCCGACGTATGGAAAGCGGGGAAGTGTCCGCAGAAATGATGGAGAAGGGGATCGAGAGGGTTGATCACCAAATTCAAAGAGCCTCGGAAGTTGTGAATCAAGTGCGTTCATACGCGAAGGGACAAAGGCAAAGACTGACGGTTGATGTCGGCAAGACAGCTGAAAAGATACTTCTAGACATTAGCGCTTCTGCTCCGGATACCGACCTTGAATTTAGAAAAGATTCTGAAGAACTTTTTGTTGAAGCTAATCCCATTGAGTTGGAGATTATCCTAATTAACCTTGTAAAGAACGCAATCGAGGTGGTAAAAGATAAGTCAAACGGACGTGTGGTTGTGACTCTTTCCGCGGAGGGGAACACTGTTTGCATAAAGGTTGAAGATAACGGTGAAAAATTATCGGATGCAGAATGGAAACAGATATCCCAGCTTGCGATGGCAACGACAAAGCACAGCGGACTGGGCTTTGGCCTATCCATTGTTGCAGGCTTGGCTGAGGATCTGGGCGGAAGAATCACATTTGAGCGAATCCCTTCGGGAGGGCTTTCAGTCTTCGTCCGTCTGCCGTTAGCAAAGGAGAAATCGTGACACAGGGGTGTTTGATTCGCATCGTTGATGACGATGAAGATATGCGCGAAAGTCTCTCTTTTTTGCTTGAAAGCGAGGGTTGGAAATGCTCGGCTTATTCGAGTGCAAGAGAGTTTTTGATTGAGGATGCGGGCAGTGTTCCGGGATGTCTGATTCTTGACATTCGTATGCCCGAGATGACGGGCTTAGAGCTGCAGCAGGAAATGAATCGAAGAAAAATTTTTCTGCCGATCGTTTTCCTCACGGGACACGGCAGTATCGATATGGCAGTTTCCGCCATGAAATCCGGCGCAGTTGAGTTTTTGCAGAAGCCCGTGGACCATGCAAGGCTTCTCGGCATTGTAAGGGACTGCGTGCGCCGCTGCAGCAACGGGTTTGCGGTTTTGGACTTCGATATTATTGAGGCAAAAAGACGCTGGGAAACGCTGACGGAAAAAGAACAGCAGGTGTTGACGTTAATTGCAGCTGGTCTTTTAAACAAAGAAGCTGCAGAGCGCCTCGGGAACTCGGTGCGGACTATCGAAAATCATCGAGCTGCGGCGATGAAAAGACTTCAAATCAAGACGTTGGCGCAGCTTCACAGTCTGATTGAAGCGGTCAAAGAAAATAAAAATCAGTGAAAATACTGACCAGTCTAAATGAAGAAAGTTTGATCAAACGCAAAATACCTAGGTAGTGGAACGGGCAACAATGCTCCTGTCGGTTACGAAAACCAATAACTCAAATCCAACGATAGGAGAACTCAAATGCAAGTCACAAAACGCACGTTCCTCAAGGGCCTTCTTGCGACAGCCGCTGCCGGGGGAGTTGTCTCTCAGGCTTCCGCAAAACCTCAGGCCGACCTTCCCGCAAAATGGGACCGTGAAGCGGACGTCGTTATTCTCGGTTACGGCGGTGCAGGCGCTTCCGCTGCTATTACAGCCAAAGATGCCGGTGCAGATGTCGTCATCTTTGAAAAAACAGCACAGGGCGGCGGCAACACAGCCGTTTCCTCCGGCGGCATGATGATCCCGAACAACCGCGAACGCGCTATTACTTACCTTGCAAAGACTTACGACTTTGCTAACTCTCAAAAAGACCAGGAATTGCTTGAAGCTTTCGTTGACGAAGCTATGAAGTCCAAAGACTTCCTCCTTTCTTTGGCTCCCGATCAGAAGGTTTATATCTACGGTCACGCCGGCTTCCAGAACATTCCTGAATCTGACGCAATTGATAAGTGGCGTTTCCGCACTCCGAAAGGACAGAAGGCTCGCGGCGGCGACATGCTCTTCAATAACTACCGCTACGCTGTTGAAACCGTCCGTAAAGTTCCCGTTGTTTACAACGCACGCGGCTTGCAGCTGATCACGCAGAACGATGAAGTTCTCGGTGTTTGGGTGGAAATCGACGGTAAGAAACAGGCGGTCAAAGCTCGCCGTGGCGTGGTTCTTGCTACCGGCGGCTACGAATTCGACGACAACATGCTGTCCAATCACACGATGGGTCAGAAGTTCCATCGCTTAGGTCATCCCGGCAACACAGGTGACGGCGTCAGAATGGCTCAGGCAGCCGGTGCTGACCTTTGGCATATGAATGCTCTGTCGTGCCCGCTCGGACTGGTTGTTCCGGGGCTTAAAACCGCTCTGCAGATCAACATGCTTGCTCCTTCCTACATCTATGTTGACCAGGACGGCAAGAGATTTGCTAATGAAAAGATGGACAACCACACCTGCATCTACGGTGTAAACGTCTTGGATCCGATCAAACATCGTTATCCGCGCATCCCGTGCTTCGTTATCTTTGATGAAGCCGCCCGAGTCAGAGGCCCGATTATCGGCGGTGCAACCTCCGGCTATGCGCTCAACAGAGAAAACTACAAGTGGAGCAAGGACAACTCAGCTGAAATTGAAAAGGGCGTGATCGTCTCCGCTCCGACCATCGAAGAACTGGCCAAGAAGATCAACGTTCCGGCCGAAAACCTGGTCGAAACCGTCAACAGATGGAACAGCCAGATCAATGCCGGCGCCGACAAAGACTTCGGTCGTCCTCTCGAGAAGAAGGGTAAGGTTGCTTTCGAAGGCCGTGAAGCCCCTGTGATCTCTCGTCCGATCGGTGACGGTCCTTACTACGCTGCTGAGCTCTATCCGACAATCCTGAACACCCAGGGCGGTCCGCGCCGCAACAAACTGGGGCAGGTTCTCGATCCGTTCGGCAAACCGATCGCTCGCCTCTACAGCGCAGGTGAATTAGGTTCTATGTGGGGCCACATCTATCAGGGTGCCACGAACAACTCCGAAGCCTGCGTATTCGGAAGAATCGCCGGCAGAACGGTTGCCAACGAAACTCCCTGGTCATAATTAAATAACGCCGGCGCCGACAGGCGCCGGTCTCCGGCAATAAGAAAAAAAGGATTTTCTCATGAAGAAGTTACTGCTCGTAGTTTCCTTAGCACTCGTATCGGTACAGGGTGCTTGGGCTGCAGATAAAATGCTGGCCGATCGGCACGTTGAGCGCGGTTTGAAGTGCGAATCCTGTCATACCACAATGCCTCCGAAAGCTGTTAACACAGACGGCTGCCTCAAATGTCACGTCAGTTACGAAAAACTCGCAGCAAGGACGGATAAAAACGATATCAATCCGCACGATTCTCACTTAGAAAATTTAGATTGCGGCGCTTGCCACCACGGTCATAAGAAACCGGTTCTGGCTTGCGACGAATGTCACGAATTCACAAATATCAAGGTTCCTTAACCGATCGATCATTCTTTTCTCCTTGGTGATTGGCCGAAAGGCAAAAGAAAGCCGCACATGAACTCTCGCTCATGTGCGGCTTTCTGATATTTCCATTACCCTATTCAGAAGACAGAGGATTATTCACCTTCAACGGTACTGGCTTCAACAGCCTCAACTTCCTCTTTCTTCAGTTCTTTGGCTTCTTCGACCTTCGGATCGACAGGTTTCTTCTCTTCTGCCTTCTTAGAGCCGCAGCAGCATGTGCATGAATCAGTCATCGGAATTTACCTCCTGTAGTGTTGTTTGAATTTTGGTCGGGTCTTTTACTGCCCGAGCAGGGAAATTGTAGTCGGAGGTGATGAAACAGCGCCTCAAAATTGTCCATAATAGGAAACTCAAAAATGGAGGAAAGAGTGAGCGCTGAGTCGGTAACCGACCTTAGAACGGCGAAATTCGGCATTCAAAAAACGCGAACTTCGCAATATGTCTTTGAGTACAAGAACATTTGGGATCCCGTTAAAAAACGGTCCAAACCGCTGTATCGCATTTCTGTGGGAAAGGTGATCGGCGGTGAGGTTGTCATCAAAGACGAATACCTTCAGATGCATCCCGAGCTTAAGCAGGGAGATATTGTTCTGCAGGAAGGAAAACCGATTTATATCGGCGGATGCTCAGTGCCCTCCGAACTTTTTGAAATTTTGGAACTGGATCATTTCTGTCTGACGACGGCTCAGCCGGAAGCCATGGTGTCTTTTTATCGTCTCCTCGGACTGCCGGTTCGAAAGGATGGCGCAAGGTACGAGATCGAGTTCCCGCACTTTAAGATCAACCTTCATGTAATCGGGCATCCCTTACTGCCCGAAGCGAAAGTTGCCGTGCCGGGTACCGGAGACTTTTGTTTGGAAATCCAAACGGACTCGGATTCGTGTGAAATCGCTGAAGCTTTTCGCAAACTTGACGTTCCCGTTGAGGGGCCGGTGATTCGCCATGGAAGAAAAGGTGAGATGACATCGGTCTACTTGAGAGATCCGGATCAAAATTTGGTTGAACTCGCCGTCTATCCCAAACACTAATTTAGGAAAAGAATGGACACACAAGAAAAGGAAAAGAAAAGCGAAGAAATCGCTGCTCAAACCACTCAAACAAAAGAACAGCCGGTTCCTGCACAGCCTTCTTATGCTGAGTTAAAGAAAGAAAAGGCAAAAGCGGAAGCTGAACTGAACAAAGGATTCCCGGGCAACCGTTCCGTAGGAAAACTTTTCTGGGGCTATCTCGTCTGCGGATCGCTCTTTTGGGCGCTGATGTTCTACGGCGTAGGAATGGCTTTTACCTATCGAGAAAATCCTAACTTTGACGCGGCAGGTTTGGCGCTTTTAATTTGTGCTGTCATTCTCTATCTGTGGGGATTCGTTTTTTCCGTACTGAGCTTTATGGCGGCAATGCGCCTTAAGGGAAAATCGTTACTCAAGGCAATTTATATCTTCGGTGTGATTGCTTATCTCATCGTGCTGTTCAGCGGATTATTGGTTTTCGTGCACGTTGCGATGGTCATCTAAACGGACGATCAAACTTTTACTAGGAAAGCCAATTTTTATCAATTCTTTACATAAAATGAAAGTTAGTTCTGGTTGAAACAACAAAGACCAGCCCCTTCGATATTTAAAGATACAGATAAAAAATGGCGTTGATTGTTCAAAAATACGGCGGCACTTCAGTCGGTTCCGTTGAGCGCATCAAAAATGTCGCTCGACGCATCGCGAAGTGGCAGAATGCCGGCCATCAGGTAGTAGTTGTCGTCTCCGCGATGAGCGGTGAAACCAATCGCCTGATTGCCTTGGCAAAAGAAATTCAAAAGAATCCCGATCCCCGTGAACTTGATGTGATCGCCTCCACCGGCGAACAAGTCACCATCGGTCTTCTTGCGATGGCACTCCAGAATTTAGGCGTGCCGGCTCGCAGCTATACAGGTACTCAGGTCAGAGTTCTGACAGACAACGCCTTCACCAAAGCTCGTATTAAAGAGATCGATTCTCACAGAATCATGGCCGACCTGAATGACGGTAAGGTTGTGATTGTTGCGGGCTTCCAAGGCTGTGATGAAGAGGGCAACATCACAACGCTCGGCCGTGGCGGTTCCGACACTTCCGCTGTTGCCCTGGCAGCTGCTCTTCATGCAGACGAATGCCTTATCTTCACCGACGTCGACGGTATTTACACAACTGATCCGCGCGTGGTCAGCGACGCTCGCAAATTGGATGTTGTGGCGTTTGAGGAAATTTTGGAAATGGCCTCCCTCGGCTCCAAGGTTCTTCAGATCCGCAGTGTGGAATTTGCCGGTAAATACCGCGTTCCGACCCGCGTGCTCTCCAGCCTGACAGACCCTGATATTCCGGTAGATGAAGAAGCAAACTCCGGTACCCTGATTACTTTTGAGGAAGATCCCAAGATGGAAAAAGTTGTTGTTTCCGGCATCGCTTTCAGCAGAAACGAAGCCAAGATTACATTGCCGCACGTGCCCGATACCCCGGGTATCGCCTACAAGATTCTTGGCCACATTGCCGAAGCCAACATTGAAGTTGACATGATCGTGCAGAACGCAGCTAAGAACGGTTTGACCGACTTCAGCTTCACGGTCAGCCGCAACGACCTCGACAAAGCCATGAAGGTTTTGGAAAAAGAAGTCACACCGTACCTCGGTGAAGAAGGCATCCTAACAGACGCTTCCATCGCTAAGATCTCCTGCGTCGGTATCGGCATGCGCAGCCACGCCGGTGTTGCCGCCAAGATGTTCCGCATCCTGGCTGAAGAAAACATCAACATCAAGATGATTTCTACTTCCGAAATCCGCACCTCCATCGTCGTCGACGAAAAATACATGGAATTGGCCGTTCGTGCGCTTCACAAAGCTTTCGGACTGGACAAGGCCACTAAGGCAATGGAACTCTAAGACAGAATTCCGTTTCGCCTAAACCAAAAAATCCTCGGAGTTTTTTAGATTCCGAGGATTTTGTTTATGTGTTAACTACTTACTCAATTTTGAATACGTGACGAAGGTGTTCCTTCCAGCGTTTTACATCTTCTCCAATGTGCGGATTCTTCACGACGTCATTGCACATGAAGGACGGAAGCTGCTTCATTCCTAAGAATTCAAAAGCCTTAATCAGCGGGAAGAAGACGCCGTCAACGCCGCGGCCTTCAAAGAAGTCGCCCTTACGGTCAAAAGCGGTCTTCGGAGCGTTCCAAGTGCTGCTGATCATGAACTTCTTATCTGTCAGAATTCCGCCTCTGCCGTAATTGTCATCGGGATGCAGATGAGAGCGGCCGTCATTGCCGACGACGCCGGGCTGAACAAAGACGAGGTCTTCATAACGCTTAAGCTGCCACGGTGTGCTCATCCACCAGCCCGGTGTCTGGACAATGATGACATCGGCTTTCTTAATCTTTTCCGCTTCAGCAGCGATTTCCCATTGGCTGTCGATCAATGTGATTTCGACATTCCAACCGAGTTTAGTCAATTCTCCCTCAGCGAGACGAGATAAATAATGGTTGAGCTCGCCGCCTTTACCGAAGTTTTGGCAGCCTGCATCAAGAATCAAAACGTTATTAGACATTTGAGTTACCTCCATAGTTGCAAGCATAGTAGGACGGCTCGACAGAAGGCTTATTCAAAACTTACCAAAATGAGTTGCCTTAATACTGAGCTTCGAAACTTTTTATTTCATGGTACAGACGGCAATTGATAGGTACGGGTAATCCGTATTTAGCAGCTTTTTGAATGACTGTGCCCGCAAAGAAATCGACTTCGGTCAGCCGATTTGCCAGCCTGTCCTGCCGCATTGAAGGCATCCCGTCGGGATTTAATTCATCGATGATCTGAAGGTAATCTCGGAAGTCTTGTTCGGTGAGTCCGGTGCCTTCTTTTTGTGAAAGTGAAAGTACCTCGCGCATCGCGGCCTTCAATGTTTCTCTGGCTTCGCCTTCTTGGTGCACACGACGAAAAACATCGTTATAGACGGCTAATGTCTGATTGACGCCGACATTGAGCATCCACTTGCACCACATGCGGTGCAGGATGTTTTTATCGACAACGTATGGCATTTCGGTTCTATCAAAAAAATCTACAACGGCATCGAGAACCTCAGGCTCGCCCTTATGTTCCGGACTGAGTCCGATCACAAGCTCTCCGAAATTTTTATAAGTCAGTACGCCGTTTTGAAAAAGCGCATCCATTCGCTGGGCAACGCAGTGAACGATCCTGTGCGTTCCGAGTTCTTGCTCGATGATGTCTTCGCTGGAGATGCCGTTCATCACAGAGATGACGATGGTATTTTCAGAGATCAGACCTTTGATGCCTTGCAAAGCACTTTCCAAAGCGGGCCCTTTTAAAGCAACGATCAGCAAGTCAGGTGCTTTGTTCAGCTCTTCGGGGCTCTCAAAAAGGAGGGAGCAGGGGCGGCCGTTGGCTGTGAGGGACTGCTCACGATAGCGTGTACAGCGTTTAGCGTCCGCTAGAAAATAAACCGAGCCCTCTGGCATACGCGGAGTGAGAAAGTCTCCGTACATCACGCCCAAGGCTCCGCGGCCAAGGATGGCAACAGATTGGATTTTTGTGGTTTCTGGCATAAAAATAGGTCCGGGTTGGTACGGACCTATTCTAAGCAACTTAGTAATTAGAGCGTGACGTCGACGCGTTTGCCTATCGCATAGAAGTGACCGCCGGCGACATAGTGCATAGAGCGCAGTTCATCCGGACCTTCTTCTAAGTGCCAATGGTTGTTGGAGAAGACACGGGAGTCAGCCCAAGCTTTAACAATTTGGCCCATGAAGAGGTCATAAGTCTTTTCGTTGTGCGGTTCACGGATCAGCTTAATGACTGCCCATGCAGAGCATCCTTCGGGCAGCGGAAAGTCGCAGTCAGGAAGCGTAAAGAATTTCAGACCGCTGTCGGCAATCTTGTTGGGATTGTCGTTCTTGCTTACGGAACCTAAATAAAGAATTTCTTTCTGAATTCCCATTCCCGGAACGGCAAGCAGGATGTATTTGCTCGCTTCAATGAGCTTGCGGGAATAGTGAGTCGAATCAATGACGACCGTCATCTTGTCATAATCCAACGGGCAGTTCCAAGAAGCGGGCATGATATCCAGATCGTCGCCTTGTTTGCTCTCAACAAAGGCAGTGCCGCCTAAATTAAAGAGGCGATAAGGGGTTTCTAAACCAACCGGTTTTACAAATTCTTTTTGACTCATTCAATGCTCCTCAAAAACAATGCACCTATTCTAAGTTCGCAAGCAGAAAATTCTTTGCACAAAAGGCCGTGCACAGTAGAAAAACTCCTAATTTGGTGCAGACGCACCAAAAGAGTGCACATCAATAAGTTTTGATCATTTCTTGTGAGCTCTTTTGGTTCAATTTCACTGACTCTCAGGCCGTTTTGTTTGAACAAAAGTTGGCACGCCTTTTGCTTCTATGAAAGTGACAGGAAAAGCGAAGCGCTTTTCCGGGGTTTGCGAGTAAAAAAATCGAGACCTTGTCCGCTGCGATGAAAGCCATAAGCTGAGCAGCAAACGCACTGGTTACACAATTAAATCTCAAACGGAGACTTTCATGTTCGTCAAAAAACTCATCCCCTTTGCAGTTGCAGCTTCTTTCGCTATGGCAGGCGCTACTGCTTTCGCTAAAACAGAATTCGTCACGATCGGTACCGGCGGCATCACCGGTGTTTACTACCCGACAGGCGGCGCTATTGCCAAGATCGTGAACGCAAAGAAAGATCAGTACGGTGTCCGTGCTTCCGTAGAATCGACCGGCGGCTCTAAGTTCAACATCAACGCCATCGACTCTAAGGATCTGGACTTCGGTATCGCTCAGGCCGATACACAGTACATGGCCTACAACGGCAAAGGTGCTTGGGAAGGCAAACCCGTTAAAAAACTCCGCGCTGTTTTCGCTCTTGCTCCGGAAGCCGTGACTTTCGTGGCTGCCGAAGACGCCAACATCAAGTCCGTTAAAGACGTCAAGGGCAAGACCATTAACCTCGGTGACCCGGGTTCCGGCAACCGCATTAACTCCACCGACATCTTCAATGCCGTCGGCATCGTTCCAGGAAAAGATTTCCGTGATGAAAAACTGAAACCCGCCGACGCCCCCAGAATTCTGCAGGACGGTCGTATTGACGGCTTCTTCTACACCGTCGGTCATCCGAACGGCAACATTAAAGAAGCGACTGCCGGCAAACGCAAAGTCCGTATCGTCCCGATCTCCGAAGCCGAAGTCGCCTCTTTGCTGAAAGAAGCTCCCTACTACAGCATGACGGAAATCCCGATGGATCAGTATCCCGATGCCGTCAACGCTAAGGACAAGGTTAAGACCGTCGGCATGCTCGCCACTTTAGTGACCTCCGCCGATACACCGGACGACGTTGTTTATGCCGTTACTAAGGAAGTGATGACCAACCTCGATCAGTTCCGCAAACTGCATCCGGCTCTTGCCAACCTGACACCGGAAAGCATGCTTCAGGGCCTGACCGCCCCGATCCATCCGGGCGCTCTCAAGTACTACAAAGAAGCAGGTCTCGTGAAGTAATTCAGCTTTAAATGACGCAAAGACTCGGGACTCCGGGTCTTTGCGAACCTCGTTAGAGGCTCGTTAAGAAGTAAAAAGGAGTCAACATGACGGACAAATCGAACACAGAAATGCTGCTGCCGCAGGCAGGCATCCCGGGCTACATTCCCCAGCCTAAAAAGAATGCCTCCGAAGACGTAATCGGCGAATACAAAAAACAGGTTCAGCAGCTCGGAGATAAAGGTCTTAAAGAAGATAAGACCGGGCTCTCGGCCAAACTGACGTACATTGTTGCATTGGCTTGGGCCTTTTTCCAGATGTCCACCGCTTCGTGGCTGCTGTTGGACTCTTTATATGTCAAAGCTTTTCACTTGGCTTTTGCACTTGCTCTGATTTATCTCAACCTTCCGACACTTAAGTCCGAACTTAAGTCTCGCTGGGACCTCAGAATTCTTCTGGCAATGAAACGCGTGACGATCGTTGACTGGATGATCGGTATCGTCGGCGTTATCGGAGCCTTATATATCGTGATTGATTACGCCGGTATTTCCGAGCGTCCCGGCATGCCGATCGGTCGCGACTTGATCTTCGGCGTGATTTTGATTGTTCTGATGCTGGAAGCGACTCGCCGTGTTCTGGGACCTGCACTTCCCATCATCTGCGGTGCTTTCATCGCCTACGTCTTTTTAGGTCCGTACTTGCCGGACGTAGTGGCCTTTAAAGGTGCAACACTTTCCCGCTTCATTTCCCAGATCACGATGGATACACAGGGCATTTACGGTGTTCCGCTGCATGTGTCCGCGACGGTTGTGTTCCTCTTTGTGATGTTCGGTACGATGCTCGATAGAGCAGGGGGCGGTGCTTTCTTCACACGTTTGGCGATTTCCGGTCTCGGCCAGTATCGCGGCGGTGCAGCTAAAGCAGCCGTTGTGAGCTCCGCGCTTTCCGGTATGGTTTCCGGCTCTTCAATTGCCAACGTCGTGACCACCGGTACATTCACGATTCCTCTGATGAAGCGTCTCGGTTATCCGGCCACGAAAGCCGCTGCGATTGAGGTTGCTTCTTCCGTGAACGGCCAGTTAGCTCCTCCGGTTATGGGTGCTGCCGCCTTCATCATTGCCGAATATGTCAACGTCCCTTATGTTGAAGTGGCAAAGGCTGCTGCCATTCCCGCCTTCGCTTCCTACATTGCTCTGCTGTGGATTACTCACATCGAAGCCTGTAAGCTGGGGCTGAGGGGACTTCCTAAGAAAGAACTGCCGAAGTTCTTCGTCGAACTCAAAAACGGTCTTCATTATTTAATTCCGCTTGCCGTTCTGATTTGGGAACTGGTGGTGGAAATGCACTCAGCCGAACTCTCTGTCTTCCGCGCCATTATCGTGCTCGCTATCATCATGGTCCTGCAGCCGGTAGCCATTGCTAAAGTTCATGACGCCGACCTTTGGGCAGCCTTCAAGTTCGGAATTAAGAACACACTGAACTCCATGGCCGCAGGTGCAAATAATATGGCCGGTGTCGCTCTGGCAACCGCTTCCGCAGGCATCATCGTCGGCTGCGTCTCCCTTGGTTTAGGTCAGCAGATCACTTCCTTTGTCGAAGCGCTTTCAATGGGCAACATCTTCCTGATGATCCTCATTACCGCCGTCGCCAGCCTGCTTCTGGGTATGGGTCTTCCGACAACAGCTAACTACATCATCATGGCTTCTCTAACAGCTCCGGTGATCGTTACGTTAGCTACTGGTCTGACACTGCATGGTCAAGAAATTGCGATTCCGCTGATTGCCGCCCATCTGTTCTGCCTGTACTTCGGCATCCTGGCCGACGACACACCTCCTGTCGGTTTGGCCGCCTACGCGGGTGCCGCAATTGCAAAAGCGAACCCGATCTCCGTCGGTGTTCAGGGCTTCCTCTACGATATTCGTACAGCCATCATCCCGGTCTTCTTCCTGTTCAACTCCGACATTCTTCTGATCGGTATTGAATCCCTGCCGGTAAGTCTGATGATTTTTGCGATGACAGGTTTGGGTATGGTTGCGGTTTCCTCCGCCATCCAGGGCTGGCTGATCGATAAAGTCAACATCCTTGAAAGACTCATTCTTGTTGCCGCTACCGTTGTTCTGATGTTCCCGGCTCTGATTTCCGGCTACGTCCTTCCGTATGAACAGCGCTGGTGGGGCTACCTTGTCGGTATTGCGCTCTTCGGTATTGCCTTCCTCTCTCAGAAAGTGCGCTACGGTGCTAAGAAAAAGAATCAGGCTGCAGTTGCAGAATCTGATGAGGAGTTAGCAGTTTCATAGAATTTCCTAGTGTTCATTCGACCTTGTCCGTCGAATATTTGGCCGCGGAACCCCTTCACCGCGGTTTTTTTTTGCTTTTTTGTGCTTGTCTCCGTTGGACGAAGACAAGCCTAATGACTCTTCACGGATTAGTTAAATTTTCCGCGGTTCAACATTTTTTCCGCACCGGCTTTGAGGCCATCAACATATTGAAGAAAAGCCGACCTTGAAACCAAAAGATGAGGTTCGCCCAGTTTTCTATTTTTGATTTTCTCGATGAGTTCTGTCTGACCGGTGCTGAAGGGATGGGCAGTTAGATTTACGGAAATATCAAGCTTATTGCTCGACAATTTATCGAGAGACCGGATATATTCTTCCAACTGTGATTTATCTTTGATCGCGTTCAAACCGACTCCGCCGATCGTGACAGCCGTGTATTTTTTACCGTCTGCATAAACCGGGTAAACATAGGAGAAGGTTCCTTCGGTATGTCCCGGAGTGGCAATGGCGCGCACAGTTGTGTTCCCGAGCGTGACGGTCTCACCGTCTTTGAGAACCATTTCTTTCGGAATCATGGTTTTCGGACCCGCTCCTTTGCCGAGGTGCTCGAAAGATTCTTCCCAGCCTTTTTCGCCCATGGCAAATTTTGCGTTCTTGAATAAAGGCTTCAAGGTGGTTGCGCCGCCGACATGATCAAAGTGTCCGTGTGTCATAAGCACGTATTTGATTTCGGAAGGATCAACATTGAGTAAGGCAAGATTGTCGATGAGATGTCCGACGAAAGGAGGATGCAGCGTATCAATGAGGATGTATCCGTCATTTGTTTTGATCAGGTAGGCAGCTACCCAGCGCAGTCCAACGTACCACACATTGTCAAAGACTTTGTAAGGAGGGATCTTTTGGATGACCGGATCATCCAACCAAGCTTTGAGCTCAGGCGACATTTTTTTCGTTTGTGCAAATTCGCTGAATAATGCCGCAACTTGTTTAGAAGAAAGATCCAGTGCTTTTTCAGCGGCAAAAGTTTTTGGCGCAACAAGAACAGCGGCCGAACCTAAACCGACTCTCAAAAAATTTCTGCGTTTCATTTGATTCATAACAAATCTCCATACGAGTGAATGGAGGTATGTTATTGAATTTTTTATTTCGGATAAATAGAATAAAAAGCAATCTATTTTTTCGATTTTCGAAATAATTATGGATCGTCTTCAAGCCCTGGAAGTTTTCATGTTGGTCGCGAAGCTGGGGAGCTTTACAGCGGCTTCAAGAGCGGCAAACCTAACAGCTTCACGCGTTACCCATCTGATTCAGAATTTAGAGAAGGAATTAGGCGTCTCTTTATTTAGCCGAACCACACGACGTGTGAGTCTTTCATCTGCCGGTCAGGCCTTATTTGAACAGCTTGATCCGAACCTTGGTTTTATTACTGAAACGCTTCAGAACATCAAGGAGTTATCTAATGAAGAACCGAAAGGGACAATCCGGATCAGTGCACCGGTCAAGTTCGGCTCAACGTTTTTGATGAAACCGATAACGGTGTTTCTTAAGAAATATCCGGATGTTCGTATTGTTTTGAATACGACCAACGATCCGCAGGAAATCTTCAAAGGTGGTGCAGATATTGCATTTGTCCTGGTTACGGAGATGCCTCTTTCAGGAGTGCGACACAAGATAGGAGTGTTCAGCAGCGGAATCTATGCAAATTTGAATGTCATGACGGCACTCTCTTCTTTAACTTCGCCCGAGCAATTGAGGAGTGCCGAATTAATTCTTCAAGAAGGGAATGCTTCGTCTTGGAATCTAACCGGTTCGGAGGGACAAAAATACAGGGTGTCGGTAAAGAAGTGGTCTTTCAAAACTGACACGACGCAGGCGGCTTTAATCGCAGCAAAGGAAGGTCTGGGCGCGGCACTTTTACCGATACCTTTAGGAGAGAGTGAAAAGTCCTTGACTCGATTACTTCCTAATTGGACCGGCGTTCCAGTGGAAGTCTGCGCCATCACTTCGTCTAGGAAGATTTCTTCAGCAGCAAGAAATTTTATTGACCTTGCCAAACAAGAGTTCAATAGAGAGCAATGACGGGACTGCAGTCTTGCAACCGCCACAAAAATCCCGAGCTTCCTGCGAAGCCCGGGATTTGAATTAAGCCGCTAAGTCAGACGATTAAACCCAGCCTTTCTGGCGGAATTCTTTGAGTTTTTCAACGAAATAGCGCATTTCAGCGGGTGTGCCCAGAGAAATACGGCACCACTGAACGGCAGGCGGGAAGGGACGGCCGACGAGAATGTGTTCGGTTTTCATTCTGTCTGCGAAGGGTTTCAGCGGAGCTTTCAGATCAATGAAAACGAAGTTCGTCTGGCTCGGCAGATAAGGAATGTTGAGTTCCTTCAGAGCCTTGTAGAGGATCTCGCGGGCTTCGTCATTGCTTTCTTTGGATTCTTTTAAGAATTCCTTGTCATTGAGTTCGCTTAGAGCAGCAGCCAGCGTTGTCTGGTTCATCATGACTTCGTAGGCGACATGGTCACGAATCTTGTTGATGACGTTCACGGCGCCGACGGCGTAGCCCAAACGCATACCGGCCATAGCGAAGATCTTGGAGAAGGTCTTCAGGACGACCAGGTTGTCAAAGCCCTGACGAACGAGTTCGTTGCAGGACTTGAAGGAAGGATCGTTGACGAACTCGGCATAGGCTTCGTCGAGGATGAAGAAGGTGTTCTTCGGCTGAGATTTAATCCAGTTGAAGATTTCGTTGCTGTCGGCAATCGTGGAAGTCGGGTTGTTCGGGTTGACGAGGTAAACCAGAACGCGGTGTTTCTTTGCTTCAGCGGTTGCAACTTTGCGCAGAGCGGCGAGATCAATGCTCCAGTTCGGGCCCATCTTGACGTTCTTAACCGGAATGTTGTTGCGCTTAGCAACATCAGCACCGTCGCCGTAAGTCAGTTCAGGCTGAACCAAAACCGTGTTCTTGGTGGCTTCAGCTTCAATAGTGGCACGAATGGCTTCTGCAGAACCGTGCGTCAGAAGTACTTCATCCGGTCTGACATTCATGAATTTAGCCAAATCCTTTTTGAATGCGATGACCTGCGCGAAGGGATAACGAGAGCCGTACATGGCGGCTTTAGCGACAGCTTCTTTAGCCTTTTCGCTCATGCCCAACGGGTTTTCGTTAAAGCACAAGAGCATGGGTTTTTCGGCAGTCGGTTTGACAAACTTCGGCTGAGCAGCGACAGCGGCAGTTGTTCCGAGGGAAGAGAGAGCAGCTCCGGCGCCGACCAGACGGAAGAGTTGTCTGCGATTCAGGGTCATGAAAAATCTCCTATGAGGTTATTAATAGTTACTGACAATTATTGTCAATTAATCGGCGGTACAAGGAAAATTTACTAGGAAATTCTCTTGATTGGAATATCTTTTGCGGATTTTTAGCTAGGGAAAAGAAAAAAGCCCGAAATTTGTACTTTCGAGCTTTCTAGAAGAGATCAAAAACCGTTATTCGGTCTTGTTTTCCGGCGCGACATAGCCTTCGGGATGGGCCACGCCTTCGCCGAAGAAGTGAGCTTCGATCTGGTCCATCAGCCATTTGCGAGCTCTCGGATCTGCCATGGAAAGACGGTTTTCGTTAACGATCATGGTCTGAAGATGCTTCCACTGTTCCCAAGCTTCTTTGGAAACATTGTTGTAAATCTTCATGCCCAGGGCGCCGGGAAGAGGCGGGTAGTCCAGGCCTTCGGCTTCGCGGCCGAGTTTTATGCAGTTAACCATGTGTGCCATTGGTGTACTCCTAATCATTTATCTGAAAATTGTTTTTCAAGTCTACAAGCATTGGACGCCGCTGACCTAAAGATCTTTTATGAAGATTTGTGAACGGCGCTGCCAGTTATACAAACGCCGCTTTTCAATCGGTAAATCGTCTACGCCGGCAGGACGGAAACCGCGTTTCAAGAACCAGTGCATAGTTCTTGTGGTCAGAACAAACAGGCGGTTCAATCCGGCCTTGCGAGCCTGGTTTTCAATGTGGCGAAGCAAACGCTCTCCGTCTCCGAAGCCCTGATAAGCCGCATCGACCGTCAGCGCAGCCATTTCCCCGAGTTTTTCCTCCGGGAACTGATAAAGCGCGGCACTCCCGTAGATCACACCGTCGTGTTCAAGAACCGTGAAGTGAGAGATGTCGCGTTCAAGTTTTTCGCGTGGGCGTTTGACCAACGTTCCGTCCGCCTCAAGCGGCTCCAGCAGTTTGATCAGACCAGAGACGTCGTCAGAGGTTGCCTGACGCAGGGACTCCAGATTTTCCATGGTCATCATGGTTCCCACGCCGTCATGCGTAAAGAGCTCAGCCAAAAGTCCTCCGTCCATTGCGTAGGGCACGATGTGAACGCGTTCAACGCCGTGTTCAAGCGCTTTCAGGGCAAACGTCAGGTTGTAGATATCTTCTTCATCGACGAGTTTGTCGTTAATGAACTCTCGAGCATCTTCCGCGGTAAGTTCCGTGACCACTTCATCAAAGCGTCTGACACCATCCACGTTGGTGAGCAGAATAAGCTTGTCGGCTTTTAGCGCACCGGCAATGGAAGCCGCTAAATCTTCGCTCGTCAGATTAAAGGCTTCGCCCGTGGGAGAGAAACCGAGCGGCGAAATTAAAACGATCCGCCCTCCGTCGAGTTCTCGATGAATCGCTTCGCTGTCAACTTTGCGAACGACGCCGGTGAACTTAAAGTCCACGCCGTCGATGATGCCTAAAGGACGGGCAATCACGAAGTTGCCGCTGACGACGCGACATTGGCTGTGAGCCATCGGCGTGTTCGGTAAGCCCTGAGAGAAAGCTGCTTCAATATCCAGGCGCGCTTCGCCGGCGGCTTCTTTGACGCACACAAGCGCATCGGCGGTCGTCACCCGAATGCCGTTGACGTATTGGGACTCGATGGCCTTCAATGACATTAGCTCTTCGACCTGGGGACGTACGCCGTAAACTAGGACGATTCGTGCACCTATGGCTGAGATCATGCTGATGTCAGCAATCAAGCTGGAAAAATGTTCTTGAAGGATGGTTTCTCCGGCGAGATCGATGACGATCGTTTTGCCGCGAATGGAATGAATATGCGGTGCGACGCTTCTGAACCATTCGACCCAGGAGTCCATTGAAACCGGAACAATCGGGGATTCTTTATTTTCTTCTGACATGTCCGTTGAATTAAGAAAGGCTTCAATTAGTTGTTGCTGAAATTTTAATATTTGAGAGACCGTAATTTTCTCGGAGAAAACGAGCATTGTCTCGATGGTTTCGAAGAAATTTGTTCAATTTGGGACAGTTGGCAGAAGCATTTTTTTGTTTAGAAACAAATAGCTTCGAAAATTTCGAGCAGAAAAAGCCTAAAACGTTCTATCCTTAGTGAACTTTAGAATGAGAGATATAAGAACCTGGAACTATGGCAGGCGATTTAAGAGATTTAAAAGCAAAGTTACTCGAAGCACGAAAAGCAGAGAAGAAGCCGCAGGCGGTTTCTCAAAAACAAGAACCTCCGCGCACCAAATTAACATTAAAGAAGAAAACTCCGGCAGCCTCTTCTGGAGCATCAGCTGCATCTAAATCTGCAGAAGTGAAGGCTTCGGCACAAAAGAAGAATCCGGCAGAGCCTTCCAAACGTCCGGCACCTAAAGGCAAAGGAACTTCTTTAAAAGAGCTTTCGGATTTGAGAGTACTGCGCAATCAGATCAATGCACCGCAGGAACAGAAAGACATAAACGAGTCCAAGAAACCTGCTGCCTCCGAGAAGAAGCCGTCCAGGGCCCTCGTGAAGGTAGGAAACGAAGTGCTCCGCAACATTCCCCCGAAACTCGAACTCCAGGAAAGCCTTCCTGTCAGCGAACGCGCTGACGAAATCGCTGAAGCCATTAAAAACAACCAAGTCGTGATCGTCTCCGGTGAGACGGGTTCCGGTAAAACCACTCAGCTTCCGAAGATCGCCATGATGGTCGGAAGAGGACAAAAAGGTCTGATCGGTCACACGCAGCCTCGACGCATTGCCGCGACTTCTATTGCTAAGCGTATTTCCGAAGAAATGGACGCCGAAGTCGGCCAAGTCGCCGGCTACAAGATTCGATTTAAAGACGAATTAGAGCCCGGTGCGACGATTAAGCTCATGACGGACGGCATCCTGCTTGCTGAGACTCAGCGGGACAGACTGCTCAAAGCCTACGATACGATCATCATTGACGAAGCGCATGAGCGCAGTTTGAACATCGACTTCCTCTTGGGCTACCTCCGAGAAATCCTGCCGAAGCGTCCCGACCTTAAGCTCATTATTACGTCTGCGACGATTGACTCGGAGCGATTTGCCAAGCACTTTGAGAGCGTCAACAAGAAGCCCGTGCCGAGCATCAATGTTTCCGGTCGTCTCTACCCGGTTCAGATTCGCTATCGTCCGGTCCAAGACGAAGAAGAAAATGACGACCGCACCCTGATGCAGGCCATTGCCGACGCATGTGATGAACTTATGGGCGCCGGCAGCGGCGATATTCTGGTCTTTCTGCCCGGCGAACGTGAAATTAGAGAAGCAGCCGAAGCCTTGTCTCCGGCTGCAAGAAAGGGCGTTGAAATCCTTCCGCTCTTTTCCCGCTTAAGTATTGAAGAGCAGGACCGTATCTTTAAAACCGACGGTCGTCGCCGTATTGTGCTTGCCACCAATATTGCCGAAACCTCTTTGACGGTTCCCGGCATCCGATATGTGGTTGATACCGGGTTGGCCCGTGTGAAGCGTTACTCTTACCGCAATAAAGTGGAACAGCTGCAGATCGAGCCGATCAGCCAAGCGGCAGCTAAGCAGCGTGCCGGCCGATGCGGTCGTGTGGCCAACGGTATTTGTATCCGACTCTACGATGAGAAAGATTTCGAAAAGCGCTCCGAATTTACCGATCCGGAAATTCTGAGAAGCTCGTTGGCGACCGTGATTCTCCGTATGAAGTCGCTGCATCTGACTGATGTTCGCGAGTTCCCGTTTGTTCAAGCCCCGCTTCAGCGTGCGATTACCGACGGCTATGACCTATTGATCGAATTGAATGCGGTAAAAGAACGCGGAGGCGAATTAACTCCTGTCGGAAAAGAACTTGCCCGACTGCCGCTCGACGCGCGTCTTGCCCGCGTGCTGCAGGCGGCCGCAGAAAACCAAGCTTTGGCAGAAGTGCTGATTATTGCTTCGGCGATCAGTATTCAGGATCCTCGTGAACGTCCTTTGGATGCTCAGGATAAAGCGGCCGCGGCACACAAAAAATTTGCCGACGAAAAGAGCGATTTCCTTTCTCTGATTAAGCTTTGGAACTGGACGCAGGATGCGATCGCTAACAAAGAAAGCAATCGACTGCTGGAGCAGAAGTTCCGCCAAAACTATCTTTCGGTAAAGAGGCTTCGCGAGTGGCGCGATGTTTACCGTCAGCTCAAGGAGCTCACGCAGGAAATGGGCTGGCGTTTAAATACTGCGCCGGCAACCTATGAACAGCTGCATAAAGCACTCCTGTCCGGTCTCTTGGGCAATATCGGTATGAAAGACGTTCAGGCTGATTACAAAACGCCGCCCTACATAGGCGCCAGGGGCATTAAGTTTTGGCCGTGGCCCGGTTCTTCTCTGGCGAAGAAGGGCGGCAAATGGATTATGGCTTCCGAGATCGTGGAAACAACCCGCCTATTTGCCAGAACGCTTGCGAATCTCGAGCCTGAGTGGATTGAGAAGGTCGGCTCGCACTTGATTAAAAAGTCTTGGAGCGATCCTCATTGGGAGAAAAAGGCCGGCAACGTCATCGCCTTAGAAAAGGGCACCCTGTACGGTCTGCCAGTGTACACGGAACGAAAGGTGGATTTTTCCCGCAAGGATCCGAAAACCTCTAGAGAGATCTTTATTCGCCGAGCTCTGGTAGAAGAAGAACTCGAAAGCCAGGCCCCGTTCTGGCAGCACAACGTCGCCATGATCAACAACATCCGCGAGATGGAACACAAGTCTCGTCGTCCGGATGTGTTGGTGGACGACAGCATGATTTACGAGTTTTATGACAAGAAAATCAGTCAGGGCGTTGTCAATCAGCAGACCTTTGATAAGTGGCGAGAAAAGGCGGAAGCGGAGAATCCGAAACTTTTGTTCCTTCAGAAGTCCGACTTGATGCGTCATGACGCAGCCGGCATCACGATCGAATACTTCCCGAAGAAGCTTGAGATCGCCGGCATCCCGATGGCGCTGAATTACAACTTTGATCCGGGTTCTCCGCGTGACGGCGTCACGATGACCGTACCGCTTTATGCCCTGAACCAGCTGGATCCGGTCCGCTTGGAGTGGCTCGTGCCCGGCATGGTCAAAGAAAAAGTTCAGATGCTGCTCAAGAGTCTTCCTCAGCGTCTGCGCCGTCATTTTGTGCCGCTGCCCGATTGGGCAAAATCTTTTGCCCAGCGTCATGAAGTTCCCGACGGAGATCTCATCGAACTCTTGATTAAAGAGGCACGAGAGCAGTTCCGTATTGATATCCAGAAATCAGACTTCAAGTTTGAGATGCTTCCGCCGCATCTCAGCATGAATTACAAGGTAGTTGACGAACACGGCAGACAGCTTGCCATGTCCCGCAGTATTCCGCAGTTGAGAAGCGAATTGAGCACTGAAGCCCGCAAGACGTTCCAGAACATCGCGTCCCAGGACAGCAAAGTTGCGGAAGACCTCCAGGACGAGATAACGGAATGGAACTTCGGTGAATTGCCCGATGTCATGGAGATTAAGAAGAAGGGCATTTCGCTCATCGGCCACCCGGCATTAGTGGATAAGGGTGAATATTGCTCTTTGGAAGTTTTTGATGATCCGGACCAAGCGGCCCGTATTCATCGACGGGGTTTGATTCGCTTGATCCGTTTGGGACTGAAGGAACAGATTAAGTATCTGGATAAGAATTTGAAGTCGATGCAGACGACGCAGATCCAAGGCGCATCCATTGTTTCTTTGAGAAAGGCTTTCCCGTCCTTTGAGGAACTCAAGCAAGACGTCATAGATGCCTCGATCGAAACGGCTGCCTTTACCGGAGAACTCCCGGTTAATGAAGAGCAGTTCAGGGAAACGATTGCGAACGTGAAGGAAAAGCTCGGATTGCTGACGCTGGAGCTGGCGCGCCTCTTGAGTTCGATTGTTTCTGAAGCGGCTTTAGCTCAACAGAAGCTCAATTCGATCAAGAGCTATAAGGAAGTCAGCGAGGACATTACGGCTCAGCTCTCCGACTTGTTCCCACCGCATTTCCTGCTCACGATCCCGTTCAGCCAGCTGCGTCACTATCCGCGTTACATGAAGGCCATTCAAGTTCGTATCGATCGTCTGAAAAACGATCCAGGCAGAGATGCTGAACGTATGGCCGAGATTCGTCAGCTTACGGTTAATTACAAGAGGGAGTTGTCTGCCAGAAGAGGCGTCTACGATGCCAAACTGGTCGAATTCGGGAATATGCTTCAGGAGCTGAGGGTTTCTCTTTTTGCGCAGGAACTCAGAACGCCGATGCCAGTGAGCGTCAAGCGTCTGAATAAAATGTGGGATGCGATTCTTCGTGAGTACTAACTACATATTGAGTGAAGTTAGAAAAATGATTAGCAATTTCCCTTATATAAGTGTTTAATTTGGGCGGTGAGGCCGATTTTTTATGGTTTCGCCGAACGAATTGGCGCAAAATAACAAATACTCACCAATTAATGACCTCTTCTCTTCTCCTCTGGATGGAAAAAATGCGTTTATCGGCAGCGATTCTCTGTGCTTTTTTATCGTTTAGTTTTATTGCCGCTCCTACCGTAGAGGCTGCTCAGAAGAAACCGGCGGCTGTTAAAGTCGTCAAGAAAAAAGCAGTGAAAAAGACCGTTGTCGAGAAGACAGCGAAGAAGAAAGTTGTTGCTGCTTCGGCAAAGAAGAAGGCTAAGGCTCCTAAGGCAAAAGCTGCCGGCAAACGGGTCGCGGTGAAAAGCGTTGTTCGTAAACGGGCCTCAGCTCGTTCCTCCAGCCGCAAATTTGCCTCTTCTAAGAACTATCGTCCGAGAAAGGCGATTGACTGGGCTACTTACCGCAGCCGCGGACCTTCCTACGCACAGCTTATAGGCCTGAAGGGCTCCAGCGATCCGCTGGGACTCTCCTCGACGGCCGTGCTCGCCTACGACATGGACACAAACCAAGTTTTGTATGAAAAGAATGCCGATCAGCCCCTGCCGATCGCATCTATTACAAAACTGATGACGGCGCTGGTGATCGTGGAATCCGGCGTCAATTTAGACGACAAGTTCACTGTTACGCGTGAAGACTTCGTTCCTTCGAGCGCTCACTCCAAGCTTCGCATGGGCATGGAGATCTCCCGCCGTCAGGCTTTGCATCTGGCTTTAATGAGTTCGGATAACCGTGCGGCTCATTTCCTCGCCCGTACCTATCCGACCGGAAAAGCACAGTTCATTAAAGAAATGAACATCAAAGCTGCGCTTCTCGGCATGAAAGACTCCGTCTTCTATGACTCTATCGGTTTGAATAACGACAATCGCTCTTCTGCGGTGGATCTGTCTTACCTCATCACAGGCGCGAGCGAATATGCACTCATCCGTGAACTCTCGACTACGCCGGAAGCTTCCTTCCGTATCGGCAAGCGTGAAGTCATCAGCAGCACCACGAACCGTCTGATTAAAGACGAAGATTGGGACATCGAGCTGCAGAAGACTGGTCTGACGACAGCGGCCGGCTACTGCATGGTCATGCAGGCGCACGTCGACGGAAAGAATGTTGCATTCATCTTCCTCGACTCTCCGAATAAGTACGCTCGCGCCAACGACGCAGAAAAACTTCGTTCATATTTGAGCCGTGAAAGCGTTGTAGCTTCGAATTGATCGCTGAATTGATCTAAATCATCACAAGTGACGCATTGGACTAAAAGTTCAATGCGTCATTTTTAGGTTTTAGAAAACTTTGAATTTTCTGTTTCGCATTCAATTGATTAGAATCGAGACACCAATTTTGAAGGAAAGCACGTGAGAGAGATCTGTCTGGATACCGAAACCACCGGCATGGCCGCTAAGGAAGGCGACCGAATCATTGAAATCGGCTGCGTTGAACTTGGAGAACACGGATTAACCGATAAAAATTTTCATGAGTACATCGATCCGGAACGCCAGATGGAGGCAGAGGTTATCCGCGTCCACAAGATCACCAATGAATTTTTGGTCGGTAAGCCGAAGTTTGCGGACATCGCCGACAAGTTCATTGAATTTGTTCAGGGCGCCAGACTCATCATTCACAATGCTCAGTTCGACATCGGCTTCCTCAATGAGGAGTTGAGAAAGCTCGGCAAACCCTCGATGGAAGAGATTTGCGGCAAGGACAACATTATCGACTCGATGGAGCTTGCCAAAGCCGCATTCCCTCAGATGCACAACAGCTTGGATGCATTGTGTAAGCGTCTCGAAATCGACACGACCCGACGCGTCAAAGAAGGCCACGGCGCCCTTTTGGACGCGGAGCTTTTAGGCCAGGTTTACCTCGTTCTTAAACAGCAGCAAGGCATCTTGGAGATTGATGCGGCGCCGGTGAGTGCCGATGTTCACGATATCTCCGACGTTGAGCTGCCGGTTATTCGAGCCACGGAAGAGGATCTCTCTGAAAACGAACGTGTCTTGGAAATGGTGCGAAAAGCTGCCAAAGGTCCCGCGCTTTACGATTTGGATGAAGAAACCTTTAACGCCAAACGCAAGGAAGAGCAGGACGCGCTCGATGCAAAGGAAGCTAAGCTGCAGGATTTGCTGAAAAATCTTTGACAAGTCGAGCAGAGCAACTCAAATTTGGTGGTTAGGAGGCTATAGGGGCGACGGCCTCTTTACAATCTTCCGGCAGGGCTGCATCTTTGATGCTTCCTAAAGAATTTCGTCCGGCTTTCGACATGTAGTTTCGAAAGCCCCAACAAGCGCCGGTTCATGTTTGATCGAACTGGGCAATTAAAAGATTCTATGAAAAACCGAGGCAATGGCTTCGGCTCTAAGAGTAAGTTATGGCAGTCACAAGAAATTCGCGCAATGGGCGCAAAACACCTTTCAGACCGTCAGCGTCTGTCAATACCCGACGCACTCCTGCAAGCGCGGAATCCGCTCCCCGCTCTCCTGCGAGAAAGCCGCAGGTGGCTAAGTTATTAACGGCTCCGTTTGCCAATGAAAAGCTGCATAAAGTGCTGGCTGATGCCGGCATCGGTTCACGCCGTGATATGGAAGAAAGAATCGCAGAAGGCCGCATCTCTGTGAACGGAGAACCTGCTCACGTCGGCCAGCGTGTGACACCTTCTGACGTGATTCGTTTTGACGGCAGGATCGTTCGCCGTTCCGCGCTGGAAAACAATGATGTTCCTAAGGTTCTGATTTATCACAAGCCTGCCGGTGAGATCGTCTCCAAAGATGACCCCGAAGGCCGCCCCACGGTTTTTGATCATCTGCCGAGAATCGGCGGTGCCCGCTGGATCGCTGTCGGACGGCTTGACTTCAATACCGAAGGCCTCCTTTTGTTTACCGATAGCGGAAATTTAGCCAATTTCCTGATGCATCCGCGTCATGAGATTGAGCGCGAGTATGCGGTCCGTGTTCAGGGAACGATGAGTCCGGAAGCCAAAGACAAACTTCTCAAAGGCATCAAATTCGACGACGGCATCGCTAAATTCACGACGCTGGAAGAGGGCGGGGGAAAAGGCTTCAACCGCTGGTACAACGTCACGCTGAGCGAAGGCCGCAACCGTGAAGTTCGCCGCATGTTTGAAGCCGTCGGCTTACCCGTCTCGCGCCTGATCCGCGTGAAATACGGCAACCTAGAACTTCCGTCTGACTTGCCCAGAGGCAAGAACCGCCGCATGAGCACGGAAGAAACGGAAAAGTGGCTCGATTCCATCAGTTATAAAAAAGGAATGTCCACGGCACCGGCCCCTCGTGCGCCTGAGAGAACGCCGCGTCCTGCAGCTTCCCGCGCCCCGGCCTCTGCTCCCAAAGCGGGCAGAAAGTTTGGTCAGCGAGACACTTCTTCGGCGATCCGGTCTAGTCGTCCGATGCGCAGCCGCGGAACCCGAGGCCCGAAATAATTTTTAGTCAGACCAAAGAGATAGAGCTAATTTGACGGCAGAAAGCTGAAAAATTTTTCAGAGAAACGACGGGCGGGAAACAAACCTCACCCGTTTTTTCTTTCTGAAATGAAAGAGTTATGTCTTGAAAAGTTACGAAAAATCTGTCTATTAGCGTTGTCCATGATGTACAATTGCGCTAGTTTTTGCTTTAAGGCGCGTTGTATGCGTCATAAAGCGCTCGAAAGGCCTTCGGTCGGTCGAGCACCTATCAAAAAGAATTTTTTAAGAGATGGGCTTTGAAGCCCATTTTTTTTTACTTAGGTATTGAGGTTAAATCTGCAATGGCAGTTTCGACACAATTATTTGAAATGATCGATGCCACCGTCGAAGGCTTGGGTTACGAGCTCGTCGATGTGGAAAAACTCCCGCGCGGTTTGATCCGCGTCACGATCGATAAAGACGGCGGGATTACTTTGGACGACTGCGAAAAAGTCAGCAACCAGCTCAACAACGCAATGACGGTTGAGAACGTTGACTACGATCGTCTTGAAGTGTCTTCTCCGGGTGTTGATCGTCCGTTGAAACGTCCTCGTGATTTTGTGAAATTCGTCGGACAGAACGTTCACGTCGAACTTTTTGCTCCGATCACCGGTGAAGGTCTTCCCGAAAACGGCCGCCGTCGTTTGGACGGAACCCTTGACGCCGTTGAAGGTGATGAAAACAACCCCTCGATCACGATGACACTCTCGGAAAATCGTGTTGCACGCACTCCGGCTGAAAAGCAGCGCGCTGCCAAAACCAAGGCCAAGAGTGACACGCCTGCAGTGACCGTTACCTTCCCCTTTAATGATGTTGAGCGGGCTAACCTCGTGCCCGACCTGAATTTCAGAGGTGCAAAATAATGAGCCGTGATTTATTAACAATGGTGGAAGTCCTCGCCCACGAAAAGAACGTTGATCAGTCCGTCGTTCTGGCTGCATTGGAAAGTGCTTTGGCCAGCGCAGTTAAAAAGGCTGAGTTCCCGGGCGAAGACGCAGATATCGTCGTCAAAGTCGACCCGACAACCGGCGACCAGAAAGTTTGGCGTCAGTGGTTAGTCGTTCCTGACGAACAGGGCCTTCAGGAGCCGGATCGTCAGATTCTTCAGTGGGAGGCTAAGGAAGACTACAGCGACCAGGGCGAAATGAATGTCGGCGACTATGTTCGTAAGCCTCTGCCCGATGTCAACGTAACCGGCCGTCGTTTTGCGACAGACGCAAAACAGGTCATTATTCAGCGCCTGAGAGAAGCCGAGCGTAATCAGCTTTTAAACGAATTCCTTGAACGCTACAAGGACGTTAAGGTTGTCACCGGCCAAGTCAAGCGCTTTGACAAGAGCGATGCGATTATCGAAATCGGCCGCATCGATGCTCGTCTGCCTAGACATCAGATGATCCCGATGGAAAACCTCCGTCCGGGCGATCGTGTTCGCGCTTATGTTCTGAAAATCGATCCGACCTCCAGACAGCAGCAGATCACCCTGTCCCGTACCTGCAATGAATTCTTGGGCGAACTGATGCGTCAGGTCGTTCCCGAAATCAACGAAGGCCTGCTTGAGATCAAGGGCATTGCCCGCGATCCCGGCATCCGTGCCAAAGTTGCCGTCCAGGTTAAGGACAAGCGCATTGATCCGATCGGAAGCTGCATCGGTGTCAAAGGCTCTCGTATTCAGTCCGTTTCCGGCGAACTGATGAATGAGAGAATCGACATTATCCGCTGGGCCGATCAGCCTGCCGAATACGTCATGAGCGCGCTGTCTCCCGCAACGATTTCCTCCATCATCGTCCATGAAGACGAACACAAGGTTGAAGTCGTGACCCCTGACCTTGACAACAGCAAGATCGCGATCGGCAGCAACGGCGTCAACAAGCGTCTTGCCTCCGAGCTGACCGGCTGGGAAATTGAAGTGATGGATGACGACCAGGCGGCTAAGAAGCGTGAAGATGAAATCGCTCCGCGTCGCCAGGAACTCTGCGACCGCCTCGATATCGATGAGGAAGTTGCTCAGGTTCTGATTGAAAACGGCATTGAGACACTTGAAGAAGTTGCTTATCTGCCGGAAGAAGAACTGCTTAGCATCGAACAGTTCGATGAAGATACCGTTAAAGAACTGCGTTCCAGAGCCAGAACGGCATTGCTGACTTCTGCGCTTGAACGTGAAGAGCTCCTCAAGTGGGCCGACAAATCTCTTGTCGACCTTCCGGGGATGACTCATGAAATTGCAAATAAACTGAAGCCTGCCGGCATCAAGACCCTTGATCAGCTTGCCGATTTGTCTACGGACGAACTCGTTGAAATGACGGGTATTGACCACGACAAGGCTGCCGCCCTGATCACAAAGGCTCGCGAAAGCTGGAGCTAATACAAAGGAGGGAATATAGGAATATGGCAAAAACCACTGTTAAAGATTTAGCCGCCGACTTGAATTTGCCGGTTGAGACCCTCCTTTCCCAGTTGAAGGAAGCCGGCCTCTCCCAGAGCACACCCGCCGACGAATTAAGCGAAGCTGATAAGGATCGTTTCTTAACATCCCTGCAGGTTGCCCGCGGCAGCTCGAATGCAGGCCGCCGCAAAATTACGCTGACAAAGCGGGAAAAGAGCGTCATCACTCAGAACGGAGGAGGTTCCTCTCACGCCGTTCAAGTGGAAGTGCGCCGCAAACGCGTTTTGGTGAAGAACCCGGATGTCGTTAATAAAGCCCGCGAAGAAGCCAAGAAGGCAATGGAAGAGCAGAAAGAAAAAGCTCGTCGTTTAGCTGAAGAAGCTGCTGCCCGCGCTAAGGAAGAGGCCGAACGCAAGGCCAAAGAAGAGGCCGAACGTGCTGCCAAACTCAAAGCCGAACAGGAAAAGGCTAAAGCCGAAGAAGCTGCACGCAGACAGAAGGCTGAGGCAGAGCGCAGCATAGAGAAAGCTAAGGCAGAAGCCGAGGCCGCTGCTCGTGCTGCTAAAGAAGCTAAGGAAGCCGCTGTCAAGGCTGAAGCCGACAGAGATGCTGCTCGCCGCGCTGCTGAAGCCGAAGCTCGCGCTATTCGAGAAATGATGTCTGCTCCGAAGAAGGTTCTGACCGCTAAGAAACCGGCTCAGGAAGAAAAACCGCAGGAACAGAAGAAGGTTCACAAGAACAGCGTCAAGAAAGAAAACAAAGGTACGAAGAACAACGCTAAGAACGCAGACAACTGGGGCGACGAAAATCAGAAACGCCGCACTCTCAAGACCCGCGGCGGCGACAACTCTTCGGAAGAAAGCAGCGGCTGGAAGAATGACCGCCGCAACAAACGCGGCAACAAGCACCAGAACCAGAACAACAAAGGCCAGGGCGGAAGACCGCAGACTCCTGCTGTTCAGGAACCCGTTGTTAAGGACATTGAAGTTCCGGAAACCATCACTGTCGCTGATCTCGCTATGAAGATGAGCGTCAAGGCCATTGAAGTCATTAAACAGATGATGAAGCTCGGCCAGATGGTGACGATCAACCAGATGCTTGACCAGGAAACGGCCATGATTGTGGTCGAAGAAATGGGTCATCGTGCGATCGCCGCTAAACCGGAAGATCCGGAAGCCTTCCTGGCTGAAGAAGAAGCCAAGGCTTTGGCCAACTATCCGAAGGAACCTCGTCCTCCGGTCGTGACGATTATGGGTCACGTTGACCACGGTAAGACTTCTTTGCTGGACTACATCAGACGTACTCGTGTTGCCGCAGGCGAAGCCGGCGGTATTACACAGCACATCGGTGCTTACCACGTTGAAACCCCGAGAGGCATTATTACTTTCTTGGATACCCCGGGACACGAAGCCTTCACGGCCATGCGTGCTCGCGGTGCTCAGGTAACCGATATCGTTATTTTGGTGGTTGCAGCCGACGACGGCGTGATGCCGCAGACCAAGGAAGCGATTGCTCACGCGAAGGCCGGCAACGTTCCTCTGGTGGTTGCCATTAACAAGATTGATAAACCAGAAGCTAATCCTGATCGTGTCAAACAGGAACTCGTTGCCAACGAAGTCATCCCTGAGGATTACGGCGGCGACGTGCCGTTCGTCTGCGTGTCTGCTAAGAGCGGACAGGGCATTGACGAGCTGCTTGAAAACGTTCTTCTGCAGGCCGAAATTCTTGAATTGAAGGCTGTGAAAGAAGGTCCTGCTAAGGGCGTCGTGATTGAATCCCGCCTTGACCGCGGTAAGGGTGCGGTTGCTTCCGTCCTGGTTCAGGCCGGTACCTTAAAGCGCGGTGATATCGTCTTGGCCGGCGCCACTTTCGGTCGCGTTCGCGCCATGGTTGACGAAAACGGCAAGTCGGTTCAGAGCGCCGGTCCTTCCATCCCGGTGGAAATTCAAGGCCTCTCCGACGTTCCGCAGGCCGGTGACGAACTCATCGTCGTTTCCGAAGAGCGTAAGGCTCGTGAATTGGCCAACTACCGTCAGGGCAAGTACCGTGACGTTAAGCTGGCTCGCCAGGTCAATGACAAACTCGGCGGTCTTTTTGGTCAGAATCCGGAAGGCCAGAAGACCCTGTCTCTGGTTATCAAGTCCGACGTTCAAGGCTCTCAGGAAGCTTTGGTTCACGCTTTGACCAAACTTTCTACCGATGAAGTTAAGGTCAGCGTGGTTCACGCAGCCGTAGGCGGTATCAGTGAATCTGATATCAACTTGGCGATTGCTTCCAATGCTGTTGTCTTAGGCTTCAACGTCCGTGCCGATGCATTGGCTAGAAAACTGGCTGAAAACAACGGCATCGACATCCGCTACTACAACATCATCTACGACGCCGTAGATGATGTTAAGGCTGCCATGAGCGGCATGCTTGCTCCGGAACGCCGCGAAAACCACGTAGGTCTCGTTGAAATCCGTCAGGTCATTCGCGTCCCCAAAGTGGGCGCAGTGGCAGGCTGCATGGTGCTCGAAGGGGTCGTCAGACGCAACTCTCATGCCCGTCTTTTGCGCAACAATGTGATTATCTGGACAGGTGAGATTAACTCTCTGCGCCGCTTCAAAGACGACGTTAAGGAAGTCAAGGCCGGTGCCGAGTGCGGCATCTCTCTGAAAGGAAACGATGACATTCAGGTCGATGACAAACTCGAAATCTTTGAGGTCGAGGAAGTCGCAAGAACGATCTGAGATTGATATAGCCTGAACACAAAGGAGCTTTCGGGCTCCTTTGTATTTAGCTGGTTTTATTGAGGAGTTGAAAAATGATTAAACCCACCAAACCGGGACGCGCCAACCGTATTGCGGACCAAATCCAGCGTGACGTTGCCGAACTGATTCAGAAAGAAGTAAGCAACCCGAAGACTGGTCTCGTAACGCTGACAGGGTGCGAAATTACTCCTGATTACGCACATGCGACGATCTACTTTACGTCCATCGGTTCTACGCCTGAGGAAGCCACCGAGGCTTTGAACAGCGCAGCTCCGATGCTTCACTCCAGAATCTTCAAGCTTTTGAAGATTCACACCGTTCCTCAGCTGCATTTTGTCTATGACAAGAGCGTCGAACGCGGCTTTGAAATGGATCAGCTGATCCGTCAGGCTCGCGAAGAGGACGGAGAAAAAGTCAAAGGTGAATAATTGGGTCGTCGTCGCAAAGGTTTAAAAATTGACGGCGTTTTATTGCTCGATAAGCCGGTAGGTTTGTCGAGCAATAGCGCTTTACAGAAGGCACGCCGCCTTCTGAATGCACAAAAAGCCGGCCATACCGGCACGCTTGATCCTTTAGCAAGCGGACTGCTTCCCTTGTGTTTCGGGGAAGCGACAAAGTTTTCTGCCGATTTACTCAACGCCGATAAGGAATATTTAACGACGGTGAAGTTCGGAGAAAAGACCTCTACAGGAGACGCTGAAGGCGAAGTCATCTTTTCGGCCGAGCCGAAATTTACCTTCAAAGAATTCTGTGCCGTTTTAGAGAGATTCAGAGGAGAGATCGTTCAAATACCTCCGATGTATTCAGCCTTGAAAAAGGACGGAGTTCCTTTGTATAAATTCGCAAGAAAAGGTGAAGAAATCGAGAGAGAGCCCCGTAAAGTAGTAATATCCTCACTTGACATTGTGGACTTCCAACCGCCTGAAGTCACCCTTCTGGTGCGTTGCTCCAAGGGTACCTATATTCGTACGCTTGGGGAAGACATAGGCGAAGCCTTAGGCTGCGGCGCCCATTTAAAGACGCTGCGGAGGACGGCTATTGCCGATCTCCACATTGAAGAAGCTGTGGATTTGGATCTGTTTGAACGCATGACTGAGGAGCAGCGTATTGCTGTTTTGCTTCCTCCGGATCGATTGCTGCAGAGTCTTGCGCCCGTCAAGCTGGATGAAGAAGCGACTAAGAAGTTTCTGAACGGTATGAAGGTACGCACGGACGAGCGTTCGATCGAGGAGGCTAAAGTGCGTGTGTACGGTATCTCAGCTGAAAAAACTGAATTTTTACTCGGCGTCGGACGTTTGACTTCCGACGGAGTCCTGGCGCCGGATCGATTAATTTCGTTTGTAGACAACGATAGATAATTTTTAATATGACTCGAGCGATTAGAAATATTGCGATTATTGCTCACGTGGACCATGGTAAAACCACGTTGGTGGATCAGCTGCTGAAACAGTCCGGCACCTTCCGTGCCAATCAGGCTGTTGCCGAGCGCGTGATGGACAGTAACGACATCGAACGCGAGCGCGGCATTACGATTTTGGCGAAAAACTGCGCCGTCGAATACGAAGGCACCCACATCAACATCATCGATACCCCGGGACATGCGGACTTCGGCGGTGAAGTCGAACGCGTTTTGTCTATGGTTGACGGCGTTCTGTTGCTCGTGGATGCGGTAGAAGGCCCGATGCCGCAGACTCGTTTCGTGACCAAGAAAGCGTTGGCTTTAGGTCTGAAACCGATTGTTGTGATTAACAAGATTGATCGTCCGGGCGCTCGTCCTGACTGGGTTATCAACCAAACCTTTGATCTGTTCGACAAACTGGGCGCTACAGAAGAACAGCTGGACTTCCCTGTGATCTACGCTTCTGCTCTGAACGGGTTTGCCGGTTTCACGGATGATGTTGAAGAACTGAAGAAGATCGGAAACATGAAGGCGATTTTCGACACGATTCTGGAAAAAGTTCCGGTTCGTGACGACGATCCTGACGGTCCTCTGCAGATGCAGATTTCCTCTCTGGACTACTCCAGCTACGTCGGTAAGATCGGTATCGGCCGTATTAAGCGCGGCCGCATTAAACCGCTTCAGGAAGTTCTGATCATGAACGGCCCGGATTCCGAACCGAAGCGCGCCAAGGTCAATCAGGTTCTGAAGTTCCAGGGCTTGGAAAGAAAACTGGTTGACGAGGCTGAAGCCGGCGACATCGTTCTGATCAACGGTATCGAAGAAATCGGCATCGGTACTACCTTAACCGATGTGAACCATCCGGATGCGCTGCCGCTCCTGCACGTTGACGAACCGACTCTGACGATGAACTTCCATGTCAACACCAGCCCTCTGGCTGGTAAGGAAGGCAAATTCGTCACCAGTCGTCAGATTCGCGAACGTCTTGAACGCGAATTAAAGAGCAATGTTGCTATGCGCATGAAACCGACCGACAACGAAGGCGTTTTCGAAGTGGCCGGCCGCGGTGAACTGCACCTGACGATTTTGATTGAAAACATGCGTCGTGAAGGCTATGAACTAGCTGTTTCCCGTCCGCGCGTCGTTTACAAAGAAGTCGACGGCGTCAAGATGGAGCCGTTCGAAATGCTGACCGTTGACGTGGAAGAAAACCATCAAGGTCCCGTCATGGAAGAGCTCGGCCGCAGAAAGGGCGACCTTCAGGACATGCAGCCGGACGGAAAAGGTCGTGTTCGTCTCGAATACCGCATTCCCGCCCGTGGCTTGATCGGTTTCCAGAACGACTTTCTCACGATGACTCGCGGCACCGGTGTCATGAGCCATGTGTTTGATGAGTACGGTCCTGTTAAGTCCGGAGACTTGGGTGAACGCCGCAACGGCGCCATCATCAGCCAGGACGACGGCAACGCCGTTGCTTATGCTCTGTGGAAGATTCAGGAAAGAGGACGTTTGTTCATCGGTCCGGGAGAACCTATTTATGAAGGCATGGTGATCGGTGTTCACTCTCGTGACAACGACATTGTCGTGACCCCGATTAAGGGAAAACAACTCACCAACATTCGTGCTTCAGGTACCGACGAAGCCATTCGTCTTGTTCCTCCGATTCAGCTGACACTGGAAAGTGCCGTTGAATTCATCAACGATGACGAACTGGCTGAAATCACACCGAAGAGCATTCGTATCCGTAAGCGCTGGCTGAAGGAATTCGAACGCCGCCGTGCTGCACGCGGAGACAGTCGCGTTGGCCCGGGAATCTAAACCCAAATGTCCGTGCGGCAGCGGCAAGCCTTATGAAGACTGCTGCGGGCCGCTTCTTGCCGGCGCCCCCGCACCCGATGCGAGGGCGCTTATGCGTTCTCGCTATACGGCTTTCGTGAAGGAAGACAAGGACTATCTTCTCAGAACCTGGCACGAGAGCACCCGTCCCAAAGAATTAGATTTTGAGCCGCTCCATTGGCGCAGTCTCAAGATTGAGGCCTTCATGCCTTTATCGGAGACAACGGCACGTGTGAAATTCGTTGCGAAAGCACGAGACGATGCCGGAAATATGATCACTTTGAAAGAAAACAGCCGATTTGTAAAAGAAAACGGCCGTTGGTACTACATTGACGGAATCCTTTCATGACAGATAATGTTTACGACCCGATCGGGTGGCGCTTTTGTGTCGCACCGATGCTGGATCTGACAGATCGCCATTGCAGATACTTTCATCGTCTGCTTTCTCATCGTGCTCGACTTTACACCGAGATGGTGACGACCGGAGCGCTGGTTCATGGCGATGTTCCCCATCATCTTGATTTTTCCGAAGCGGAGCATCGGGTTGCTCTGCAGCTCGGAGGATCCGATCCGAAGGATCTGGCCCACGGCGCTAAGCTTGCTCAGCAATGGGGATATGACGAAGTTAATCTTAACTGCGGATGTCCGAGCGAACGTGTGCAGAAAGGCTCGTTCGGTGCTTGTTTAATGGCCGAACCCGGCTTGGTCGCGGATTGCGTTAAAGCCATGCAGGACGCAACTCATCTGCCAGTCACCATCAAACATCGCGTCGGTATTGATGCCAATAATGATTACGGTTTTGTGCGTGACTTTGTCGGTACGTTATTTAATGCCGGCGTTCGTGTTTTTATTGTTCATGCCCGTAATGCATGGCTGAAGGGATTGTCGCCAAAAGAAAACCGTGAAATCCCGCCGCTTCGCAGAGAAGTGGTTTATCAGCTTAAGAAAGATTTTCCGGAAGCGATCATTGTCATTAACGGCGCGCTTCAGGATCTAGGCGAATGTGAAGCCGAACTCAAACACGTGGACGGCGTTATGCTGGGTCGAGCCGCTTATTACACACCGTGGCTTCTCACTGATGTTGATGCCCGCCTTTACAACGACGAACACGCTCCCGTGACGCGCGATCGAGTGATCGACGCCATGGAAGAGTATGTTCGCTTCATTAAGCCGGATGATCATTCTCTGCGGGCCTGCTGCCGGCATATGCACGGACTGCTGACGGGCTTGGCAGGAGCGAAAGTTTGGCGTCGCACGTTAAGCGATACAGCTTTGATCCGTGAGCAGGGAGCGGATATTTTCCGCTATGCCTACGGCAAAGCAGGCTGGGCAGATGTCGAATCGTTCCCCGATGAAGACAGAGAGTTCTTCTCGTAGAAACTAAAATTCAAAAACAAGAATCCTGAATTTCATTACTGAGTTCAGGATTTTTTCTTACTGAGTAGCGGCATAAATAAAACCCGTCTCCCACGACAGGAAGCGGGCTTGAAAATCAGAAAACTCTGATTTTTTCTAACTACTTGGCTGCTTTAAGAATAGCTTCGGCAGCTGTTGTGTTGAAGAAGAAACGACGGCTTTCCAGAGTAGTTCCTTTAGCAAAGAATTTGCCCGGACGGAAAATCTTGTCGCCTTTGCCCGGGGCCACGAAAGCCATCTTGGAGACGCCGCTTTCCTGTTCTTCAATACCGTATTCAGCAGGTGTGACTTCCTTCGGCATGGTCAGCACGACAGCATGAGAGCGGCCGTTGTTGACAACGTTCCATTTACCGGTCGCAACTGGGGCTTCACCTGTCGGGGTGCAGAACATGGTTTCTCTCTTAACCGGAGTCACGCGGAAAGTGCCGCTCACAGCCTTCGGATCGGCTTTATCAAACATAATGCCGTAGGCGTGGCCGGAGACGCGTTTGAGGCAGAACGGAATGGAAGAGAAATTCTTCAGCAGTTCGTCGCTGGTGGAGGCGCTTGTGAAGTTCTGGTTGACCGGAATGACCATTTCGTCATTCAGGAAGGTTGTGTCGGTCTTGTAGGCAATAGATCCGGCCGGGAAAACTTCATTACCGACTTTCTCAGCTTCGGCAAGAGGTTCGCCTTTGCGATTTTTCAGGAATTCGGACATCTTTAATCCGCTGACGTCGAAGGCACGAAGCTTGATACCGATTTGGACGGGGCTCTTGCTTGCACCGAACTTAAGGAGAGCGGTGCCATTCTTTTCGAAGACGACGCTGGTCGGATAAGAAAGAGAGATCTTTTCGGTTTTGGTTGCAATGTAGCCGGCATCTGTTTGAGCCGGAATCAGACCAAGGTCGCCTCTGTCTTGCTTCAGCAGCAGCGGAGCTGCTCCGCGGCGCGGCTTTTTCCCTTCAACGACAGACCAAGCGGAAGTATCTTTTCCGTCAATCACCCAAACGGGATGATTTTTCATGATCTCCTGAGTTGTCGTAGAAAGAGCAACGGGTTCTTTTGTTGAGCTCGAGAACAGGTTGTCCAGAAAACCCGCTTGGCTCATTGAGCAGACGGACACAAGGGACAAAGCAACGACTGATTGAGCAGTAATAGATTTCAAATTCACAATAACCTCTTTAGAAATTGCTCTTACAAGTTTTGAACAAAAGAATGCTAACTCAAAAATGTGTAGAGGTTGATACTAATGCATAAAGTTTCTCATCCTCCCAAATGGCTACTTATCTCGCCTACATTGGGGATGTCGCCCATGATAGTACCCATTATTTAGTCTGTTAAGAAGATGTAGTCTGGAAAGTAGGGGAAATGCTGAGTTTTGTGTCACGCACTCGTCATATTCACCCACTAGAATCCCTTTGTTTTTTTATAAAGATAACCATCTACTATGGATACATTTCTCACGTGCACGATGGTCTTTCTGATGCTCCTGGCAAGCTTCAACTTGTTTGTGGGTGTCAGCAACGACGCCGTGAACTTCTTGAGTTCTGCATTGGGGTCTAAGAGTGCCCGATACAACATCGTTATGGGTGTTGCCGCCGCGGGTGTTCTTTTAGGCTGCACCTTCTCAAGCGGAATGATGGAAATTGCGAGAAGCGGGATTTTTAATCCGCAGCTTTTTACCTATTGGGACGTCATGCTCATCTTCTTCGCGGTGATGCTGACAGATGTTCTTCTCTTAGATACCTTTAACTCTCTTGGTCTTCCTACTTCGACCACGGTATCTATCGTTTTCGAGCTCTTTGGTGCTTCCGTCGTTTCTGCGGCATACAAGCTGTGGGTTTCGACCGGAACCATTATCGGACTTGGCGCTTACATTAACAACGAAAAGGCCCTGTCGATTATCATCGGTATTTTGGCTTCCGTCGTGATTGCCTTTACCTTCGGTACGATCATTCAGTGGCTGATGCGTTACCTCTTCACGTTCCGTTATCAGAAAGTTTATCGTTACGTCGGCGGTATTTATTCAGGCCTGTGCCTTACCGCGATTTTCTACTTCCTGATTGTTAAGGGTGCAAAGGGTGCTTCCTTCATGACGCCTGCGCTGATCGCGTGGCTGGATGCAAACACCGAAACCCTAATGTGGAGTTTCTTCCTCACGATTACTGTCGTTTTCCAGATCCTGATTTGGTTCTGGAACTTTAATGCACTTCGTATCGTTATCTTGGCAGGTACGTTCGCCTTAGCCTTTGCGTTCGCAGGCAACGACTTGGTGAACTTCGTGGGTGTGCCTTTAGCCGCGATGCAAAGTGCCGGTATCGCCGCTTCAGCGGAAGCTGCGAATCCCGCCCTCACGCCGACAACGCTGTACATGGGCGCTCTTAAGGAGTCTGTCGTTACTCCGACGATTTGGCTCATCATTTCCGGTTTGATCATGGTCTGCACGCTTTGGTTCAGCCCGAAAGCTCAGCGTGTGGTCCAGACTGCGATCAATTTGTCCGCCAGCGAACGCAGCGAAAAAGAACAGTTTGGCTCTACTGTTGGCGCCCGTGTTTTGGTCCGCTCCGGCCTCGGTGTCAATCGAATCATCAATCAGATCTTGCCGCGTTCTGTGTTGGATAACATCGACAGACACTTTGAAAAACCGCGCTTGAAAAAAGGCGAAGTCCCTCTGCCGTTTGACCAGGTTCGCGCCTCTGTGAACTTGGTGCTCGCCAGTATTTTGATTGCGACTGCGACCAGCATGAAGCTTCCGCTGTCTACAACCTACGTCACTTTTATGGTTGCTATGGGCAGCTCTTTAGCAGACGGCGCCTGGGATAGAGAAACGGCTGTTTACCGAATTTCCGGTGTGATGGCGGTGATCAGCGGCTGGTTCCTGACGGCTTTCACAGCCTTCATCGCCGCCGGTATTGCCGTTCTACTGTGCATCTGGTTCGGACCAATCTTTATGGTAATCGGCGGTGTCTGTGTCGTCGCTCTTCTGGTTCGCTCCAACTTCTTCAGTAAAGATAAGAAAGTTGAAGCGATGGAAGGTTTCGAAGCCGGTTTATCCAAAGAAGAGCTGCGTAAACGCTTTAACGCTGCGATCGACCGTAACCTGAAGCAGACGATCGACATCTTCTCCAACACCACGATGAACTTCCTCTCGGAAGACTATTCGGCGGTGAAAAAAGACAAGCTTGAGGCTCAGGAACTCTTAGATCACATTTCTCTGCTTCGAAGCCAGTACTACCTCATGATCAGTCATGGTCAGGGTGCAGGAAAAGACTACGACGCACGTAATTACTATTACCGCACGTTCTCAAATGTCAAAGACGTTGCTCAGGATTTGCGCAATACAGTCAATCAGATGGAACAGCATCTGGCTAACAGCCACTCGGTCTTCAAGGGCCAGCTCCGAACCAATTTGCTTAAGGCCGTTGACGCATTGTCGAACTTCCAGAAATCTCTGTCTGAGTACGTGATGAGCGGTTCGACAACGGACGAAGTGCTTCTTCGCTTATCCAATACGAACCTTGAGGAAGTCAATGCATTCCAGCTCGAACTGATGAAGGAAATTGAAGTCAATAAGATGCCTCTTCATCGTTCTGAACTGTACTTGTCCATCCTTCAGCTCTATCGCGAAATCATCAATCGTTATACGGTCATTGTGCTGCTGCAGCGTGAGTTGAACTTCATGCTCACCGAAAGACATGAGGAAGAAAACGCACCGGCGGTTCCGGCAAAGCCTCAGGCACAGCAATAAGCTAAGAGTCGTTTGACGAAAAAGCGGGTAGTCCTTCGGGGCGCCCGCTAATTTTATTGCCTGTCGGAATCGTCTTGAAGACGTTGACGCTTGTTCGCATGGCTTGTACAGTGAAACGATCATTTCCTTAGGAGCTGTATTATGCCATTCGTTAGAATTTGCGTTACAGGCGATGAAGAACGCCCCACGTCAGAACAAAAGAAAGAGTTAATCGCAGGCGTGACGAAACTCGTCGGCGATGTTCTTGGAAAGAACACCTCAAACATGGTTGTCATCATTGATGAGATTCCGATGGAAAACTATGGAATCGGAGGTAAGACCGTCAGAGAACGCCGCAAAGAAAAACAAAGCTAACGATCAAAAGAAAAACCGAACCGGCCGCAAGACCGATTCGGTTTTATTACATCCGATGTGTCGGATTACTCTTTCTTCGTCTGGACGAGTTCAAGCGGAGCAGAGTCTTCCTGGACGACACGTTTGATGCGTTTGCGTCCGAGCTTGGGCTTGGGAGCCTCTTCTCTGACGGGAATGTCTTTTTTCGTGGTTCCGACGAGTTCAAGACCTGCTTTTTCAAGCATCGGTTTCAGATCGACCGGTTTCTCAATGGAAGCTGCTTCCTTCTGAGCTTTGACCGGAGCGGCCGTTTCAACCTGTTTGGTTTCGACAGGTTTGACATCTGCCGGTTTTACGACAGTGTTCTCTGTCACAACGGGTTTAACAGCCTCAGTCTGGACGTGCTCAGGTTTCGGAGCTTCCTTCACAACTTCTGCCTTGGGAGCGGCGGAACTGACGGCCTGAACCTCGGAATCGTGGCTTTCGACTTTGGTTACAAAATCTGCAGCCGGTTTGCGGGGTGCCCTTTCACGTCTCAGACGAGCGTGTTTCGGAGCTTCTTCCGTAAGATGCAGCTTGTCTGCTTCCACACGAGGCAGATGTTCGTCAGCACGGATGGTAGCCGCGTTCACCTGAGGAACGGCGTGTTCACTCATGACAACGTCTTCGATGGCGGCAACGACCGGAGAGACAGGTGCGGGCGGCACAACGGATCTTGAGGCACGCGGTTCTCTGTCGCCTCTGTCCTTGCGCAGACGACGTGCTCTGCGAGTGCGAGGACGCTGTTCTGTGGCGTTGGACTGTGATTCAACGGACGGCACTACACGGACGGCAGTTTCGACGATGATTCCTTCAACGGCATCTGCCGGAGCTTTCTTTTCTTCAGCCTGGACAGCCGGAGTTTCGGCAGCGACAGGGGCCGGAGTGGGAGCCGGTACGGGTTTTTCAACCTGCGGCTGAACCTGGACGGCTTCGACGGGTGCCGGAACGTTCTGTTTTTCAACAGGTTTTACTGCTTCTTCAACAGCTGCCGGAGCCTGAACGGGCTTAGCACTTCTTTTATCCTGTAAAGCGCTATTTTCCTTCAAAGCCTTGCGAGTACGTTCGATTCTTTCAGGCTTTTCTGTCTTTTCGACAGCGGCCGGACGAACGGCAGGAACATTCTTGGCTTTTTCAACCGTCTCTTTCTGGCGTCTGTCTTCAGTCTTGATCGGTTTTACCTGACGCGGCTGTTTGGGCGCGCGCTCAACTTTTTCCTGTTTGGCGACAGGCGTACGTGTCTTACGCTGATCGTCTCTTTCCTGACGACGATTCTTACGCTCGCCGCGCTCTTTTCTGACGGAAGATTTGTCGCCGCGGCTGGAATTGTTCTTGGCTTCTTCTTTCTCTTCAGCTTCAGAATTTCCGGTGAAGAAAGCAAGAATCTTCTGGAAGAAGCTCTTTTCTTTCTTGGCAGGTTCTTTGGAAGGTTTGGCAGGCTCAACGTGCTTCGGAGCGTCTTCTCTGACGGGCAGGCCTTTGATGACAGGGATCTGACGAGGCTTAGTAGAAGGCGCGACGTTCTGAGCTCTGGAGTAAGGAGCTTCGGGCTCAGGAGCAAGCTCTTCCACGCGCTTGTAGCTCGGAGCACCTTCTGTCAGCAGCTGATCTTCGGTGCGAAGGCGTTCGATCTGATAGTGCGGTGTTTCGAGCGTCTTGTTCGGGATCAGGATGACTTCAATGTGGTGACGATGTTCGATCTTGGCGATGTCGTCGCGTTTTTCGTTCAGCAGGTACGTTGCAACATCGACCGGAACCTGGGCCTGAAGAGCAGTGGTGCCGTCTTTGAGCGCTTCTTCCTGGAGAATACGAAGCACTTGAATCGCACTGGATTCGGTGTCACGAATAGCGCCGATACCGTTGCAGCGTGGGCAGGTGATGTGGCTGCCTTCGTACAGAGACGGACGAAGTCTCTGGCGGGAGAGTTCCAACAAGCCGAAGCGGGAAATCTTGGCGATCTGGACGCGGGCTCTGTCGTGACGAATAGCTTCTTTGATGCGCTGTTCGATAGCACGCTGATGGGCCGGATCTTCCATATCGATGAAGTCGATGACGATCAAGCCGCCGAGGTCACGCAGACGCATCTGACGCGCAACTTCTTCAGCAGCTTCTTCATTGGTGTGGAAGGCAGTGGCTTCGATGTCTCCGCCGGCGGTGGCGCGGGCGGAGTTAACGTCGATGGCAACCAGAGCTTCAGTGTGGTCGATCACAATCGAGCCGCCCGAGGGGAGGGGAACGGTTCTGGAGTAGGCCGTTTCGATCTGATTTTCGATCTGGAAGCGGGAGAACAGGGGCACATCGTCCGTGTAGCGCTTGACACGGTTGATCATGTCAGGCATGACGTGGCCCATGAACTGCTTAGCCTGTTCGTAGATGTCGTCGGTGTCAACGAGAATTTCAGCGATGTCCGGCTGGAAGTAGTCGCGGATCGCGCGAATCACGAGATTGCTTTCTTCAACGATCAGGAAGGGGGCCGGATTCACGCGTTCGTATTTCTGGCCGAGAGGACCGATGGGAGCGGTGACGAAGTTGCCTTCGGTGTCTTCATACTGCGGTGTGGCAGCTTCAACAATGGCCTGCCAGAGCTGGAGAAGGTAATCAAAGTCCCATTTGAGTTCTTCGACCGTACGGCCGATACCAGCGGTACGAGCGATGAGGCTCATGCCTTTCGGTGTCGGGAGCTTGGACATGTTTTCACGAAGCTCTTCGCGTTCTTCGCCTTCGATACGACGGCTGACACCGCCTCCGCGAGGATTGTTCGGCATAAGGACGAGGTAGCGACCGGCCAAGGAAATGAAAGTGGTCAGTGCCGCACCCTTGTTGCCGCGTTCTTCTTTTTCAACCTGAACGATGAGCTCGGTTCCTTCGGAGAGTGCTTCTTTGATGGTCGCAGTGCGAACATCAACACCTTCTTTGAAGTAAGAACGGGAAATTTCTTTAAAAGGGAGAAAACCGTGGCGTTCTTCGCCGTAATCGACGAAACATGCTTCCAAAGACGGTTCAATACGGGTGATTACGCCTTTGTAGATATTGGACTTTCTCTGCTGACGTTCGGAAGACTCGATATCAATATCAATGAGCTTCTGACCTTCAACAATAGCGACACGCAGCTCCTCAGCATGCGTGGCGTTAAATAACATGCGCTTCATCAAGCACTCCTCAGTCACTGACGCGGACCATAGGCGTGCCGTAGAGAAAAGATATCAAACAGGTTCCGGAACAAGTGGAACGGGCAAAGGGATCTCCCTGAGTGAATCGCGGAAATTGTCCGCAGGAGGCTTTATAAAATCGAGAGAGGAGACCGCAGTGCAGGCACAATTATCCCTTCCCGTTAGGCAGGAATAGGCAGGCCGATCGAAACAGCGGAGGTAAGCCACTCTCTTTTTTCCAATACTTTTGCTGCACGAGTGCAGCATGTGTTCCAAAATTTGTGCGCGCATCAACCGGATGCTGCGCCCCGTGTTAATAAAAATTCTTTACAGCAAATGACCCGAAGGCCATTGGCGAGCTGCGACGATTCGAAAATCGGAGCACCGCCTATCATTCATTACAAAATCTCCTGCCGGCATCGTTGCGAAAAACGATGTTTAGCGTGTTCCGTTCATCATCGGTCAGCTCAAGCGGAGAGACCCTAGAATCGGTACGCATCGCATTCCGTTTGTCGTCAAAAGATTACAATCGGCGGAGGTCATTGAGAACAGTTGAACCGACAGATTTCAGACGCGCAAACCTGCGGCGCCAAGTTGTTCTGACGGTCAAACCTCTCGCACAGGATTTTAGAACAAATGATGAAATCTCGCCAAAATAATGAGCGAACAGACCCAAAAAAGGGTCGTACTTCTGCGAAAAGCCGCACCCGCAGCGGAAAAGATTTGTTAGCAGACTTAAACATTTCCGCGTCGACCGGAAAGGTCACTCAGCGCCCAAAGCCAAAGACTGCCTTACCAAGGGTGAAGACATCGGCACAAGAACCGAAAGAAAGAAAAGCCGCCGAGCCGAAGGTTATCTTCAAGAAGGTTGACGAAAGCAATGACGGTCAAAGACTGGATAACTTTCTGCTTTCACAGCTTAAAGGCGTGCCGAAATCTTTGATCTACCGCGTAGTGCGTTCCGGCGAGGTCCGAGTCAATAAAGGACGAGCTCATGTCGACACTCGTCTGCAGAGCGGAGACGAAGTTCGTATTCCGCCGATCCGCTATACCGAAAAAGAATCCGAACATTCGGCACCTCCCTTGAAGCTCTCGGAAATGCCGCCGATTCTTTTTGAAGATCAAAACATCATGGTCGTGGACAAACCGGCCGGTATGGCAAGCCATGGCGGCAGCGGCATCTCTTACGGTCTAATCGAACGAATGAGAGCGAGCCGCCCGGAACTTCCGTTCCTGGAACTCGTCCATCGCTTGGACAGAGGGACTTCCGGCGTATTGGTGCTGGCTAAAACTCGGAAAGCTTTGGTGCGACTCCACGAAATGATCCGCGAAGGAGAGATGCACAAGACCTACCAGGCGTTGGTTAAAGGGGATTGGCAGAACGATCGTCAGCACGCGAAGTTTCCACTTTTTAAGTACGTCACGCCCTCGGGAGAGCGTCGTGTGCGCGTTGATCCGGAAAACGGGCTTCCGAGCCACTCTATATTTAGATTGAAAGAACGTTTCGGACCGGTTTCTTTAGTTGAAGTCGATCTTCTCACCGGTCGTACCCATCAGATTAGGGTGCATGCAGCAGAGTTAGGCTTTCCGCTGGTCGGAGACGAGAAGTACGGCGATTTCGCATTTAATGATGAAGTTGCCCACGGTTCGCTGGGTGTGCCGTTCAAACGGATGTTCCTGCACTCAGGCAAGATTTGTTTTCATCATCCGATTACAGGAGAGGAACTCGAGATTGAAGCTCCGCTTCCTAAAGATTGTGTAGAGCTCATTGAGGTTTTAGAGCAAAGAAAGGCTCAGAATAAATAGCTCAGTCCTCAAACCTACTAAATCAGGAAAAAGAAGAATGCACGCTCTGAAGATGGCCGTTTTTGATTTTGACGGTACCTTAGTTGATTCAGTTCCTGCGATTGCCCGCGGCATCCAGTTGGCAAATGAAGAAATCGGGATTGCGCCTGTCAGTTATGAGATGGCAAAGAGCATTATCGGGTTAGGCTTCAAGGACATCATTCCGATCGTGGCGCCGGATCTTCCTGAAAGCGAGTACGGTCGTTACAAAGACATTTACGTGCGCTATTTTCTTCAGAGCGATCCTTCTCTGAAGTTATTTCCGGGCGTTTTGGAACTTCTGCGTGAACTTCAAGACGCCGGCATCAAAACCGCGATTGCAACCGGTAAAAGCCGCAAGGGCCTCTCAAGAATCGTTAATCGGATGAATGTGTGGGATTATTTTGATGATTCCATCACAGCCGATGAAGCGCTCCCAAAACCCGACCCTCTAATGCTGAATACTCTGCTTGAAAGAAACGGGCTCACAATGGACGAGATTGTGATGATCGGCGACACTGAGCACGATATTAAGCTAGGCAAAGCGGCCGGAGTCCGCACAATTGCGGTCACTTGGGGTGCTGCGCCGTTAGAACGTTTAGAGGCTTATAAGCCCGACGCCATTGTCAGGACCATGGAAGCGCTCAAAACTAAGCTCGACGAGCTCGCTTAGCGCCGAGAATTCCGAAGACCGTCGGGAGCTTCGGCAGCGACAAATCCTGTTTTTTCCAATCCGCTGCGGAGAACGTGCGAATGCGCTCTTCCGGCCCGGAGATGTCTGTGGCCGCGAGAATAAGCGTCGTAGGCGCGCAGTTTTTAACAAGATCGGCGAGCATGCCGCTGTTGCGGTAGGGTGTTTCGATGAAGAGCTGAGTTTCTCCTTCCGAAGAAGCGCTCTTTCTTTCAAGATCTTTAATTGCATTGGTGCGGGCAGGCTCTTTAATCGGAAGGTAGCCGCAGAAACGGAAATGCTGTCCGTCCATACCGGAAGCCATTAAAGCTAAAAGAATAGAAGACGGTCCGACGAGCGGTACGACGCGGATACCAAGCTTATGAGCTTCCGCAGCGATTTGTGCGCCTGGATCCGCGACGCCCGGACATCCGGCTTCGCTCACAATGCCGATATCGTTTCCTTCCAATGCAGGCTTGAGCCAGCCTCGTACCTTTGCAGAATCCGGACGATGCCCGATTTCTTCAATAGAAAGCGAGGCTATAGGCGATGGGTGGCCGCAGAATTTCAGGAAAGCTCTTGCCGACTTGGCGTTCTCAGCTAAAAAGAACTTGAGTTCACGAGCCGTTTGAATCGTGTGTTCGGGCAGTGTGTCGTTCAGTACCCCATCGGCGATAGGGACCGGCAGCATGAAGAGCTTTCCTTTATTCATCAGTTAAGCTCCGGAAGAACGTGAATGCCGGCCTGAGCAAGCATAGTCGTCAATTCAATCAGCGGCAGTCCGATGATGGCGGTCGGATCGTCGGATTTGCACTCGGCGACTAAGGCGATACCAAGTTTTTCAATTTTGGCTGATCCGGCGCAATTGAAAGGCTTCTCGCGTTCAAGGTACTCACGAATGCCTTCCGGAGGCAGATTGCGCATACGGATAAATGTCGGGACGACCGTGCTCTGCAGATTTCCTTTGGCGTCAATGACGGTCATGGCAGAATGGAATGTAACGGTCTGACCGGACATCTCGGAGAGCTGCTTGAAGGCGTTTTCGAAATTGCCGGGTTTTCCGACCGGACGACCGTTTAATTCCAAGACCTGATCACAGCCGATGACCACGCAGTGCGGATGCTGGGCGGCAACTGCCTGAGCTTTCAGTACGGAAAGGCGCAGTGAGAGATCCTTCGGGCTTTCTCCTTTGAGCGGCGTTTCATCGACGTCGGGAGAGCAGGTAGTGAAAGGGATCTGGAGACGCTCTAAAAGCTCGCGTCGGAAAGGAGAACTTGAACCTAAAATTAATGCGGCTTTGTTGTCCATAATTGGGTCGTTCCTAAAAGCACTCAAACTTGAAAGAGACTATTCTAGTTCAGTGCTTATCGCAGAAAGAGAGAAATTCAATGTCCGCATACCTAAAACAAACCGACTATGTGAATGCTTATGACCTGGCCAGAGATAAGAAAGTCATCGAAGGGCAGGCAAAATTGTCGGATCTTCCGCGCTTAAAAGACATGATTCTTCCGACCGAAGGGACCGTGACATACCGAATCTGCGGAATGACGGCTAAAAAGGGATGGCCCGGCGCCGTCATGGAACTCGCGACCGTTGTTCCTTTGGTTTGCAATCGCTGCACGAAACCGATGGATTTCAAGATTGAGAGAGAAGTTGCTTTCCGCTTCGCTAAGAGCGAAGAAGAAGCCGATTCGATTCCGATCGACGAAGATGATGACACCGAAGTCATCGTCGGCAGCGACAAGCTCAATATTGCCGACTGGATTGAAGAAGAACTGATTCTTTCTCTTCCCTTGGTTCCGGCTCACGAAGAAGGCTGTCAGACCGACGGACCTGAAGAGTCAAAAGACGAAGTTCAGAAGCCGAATCCTTTTGCAAAACTCAAAGATCTCAAAGGTTTGCGTAAGGTCTAAGGTTAGTGTAGAATGCCTGATTTTCCAGGAGCGGAAGCGTAACTGTTGCCCGCTCGATTTTGAAAGTTAGATTTTAATTTACGTGGGGTTACCATGGCTGTTCAGCAAAATAAGAAATCGACCAACAAGCGCGGCAATCACCGTGCTCACGATTTTCTGACGAACCCGCCTCTGGCTGTCGAACCGACAACCGGCGAAGTTCACCGTCGTCATCACATTTCTGCCACCGGTTTTTACCGTGGTAAGAAAGTCATCGCTACTAAGGCTGACGACCAGGAATAAGTCTTCACTGACCCGGATCGCTCTCATCTGAGACCCACGACGGACGGTGCGGCGATCGAGTCTAAAGACATTCTGCAGAGCTCTCTTCGGAGAGCTTTTTGTTTTTCTGCGGAAAATTTGTATTTGTGTGTAATACGGGTTTTCTGCTTGTATTCGCAAGTCCTAATTAAAGTAATCTGTCGCTCATAGTTATTTAGAGGATTTCCCAGTGTCGGAAAATTGTTTTTCTCGTATCGCCTCCACCGGAAGTTTTCTTCCGAAGAGAGCGGTAAGCAATGAAGAGTTGGCTCAGGATTTAGCCAAAATCGGTGTCGAGACGAGCGACGAATGGATCCGTACCCGCACGGGCATCGAACAGCGCTATCTTGCTTCCGGTGAAGAGTCCACCACTTATTTGGCCTCCGAGGCTGCAAAACAGGCCTTGGAAGCAGGTGGTTTTTCTCCTGACGAAATTGATCTGATTATTGTCGCGACGACCACTCCGGATTCCGTTTTCCCGAGCACGGCTTGCCAAGTTCAGGCGATTCTCGGTGCGTCGGGCGCCGGTGCCTTTGATATTCAGGCCGTTTGTTCCGGTTTTGCCTATGCACTTTCGATTGCTGACTCAATGATTCGTGCTGGTTCTGCCAAGCGCGTCTTGGTGATCGGTGCAGAGACTCTGTCTCGTGTTTTGGATTGGAAAGACAGAACAACTTGTGTTTTGTTCGGCGACGGCGCCGGAGCTGTGGTTCTGGAAAAATCCGATGAGCCCGGTATTTTGGCTTCTGAACTGAAGGCAGACGGCACGCGCGGAGTGCATGTACTGGCCGCAGACAGTCATATCGACGGCGGTAAAGTCGTCGGTGATCCGTTCATCCGCATGGACGGCCGCTTGGTCTTTAAGGCTGCGGTAGAAAAAATGACGGAAAGCGCTCGCAATGTACTGACCAAAGCCAACTTGGCTACGAACGACGTGGATCTTTATATTCCTCATCAGGCCAACTTGCGCATCATGAATATGGTTCGCGAAAAACTCGGTATTGATGAGGAACACCTGATGATTTCCGTCAATCAGCACGGAAACACATCTGCTGCCAGCGTTCCGCTTGCTTTGGATAAAGCACACAGATCCGGAAGACTGAAACGCGGGGATCTCGTTCTGCTGCAGGGAGTCGGAGGAGGTTTTACCTGGGCCTCCGTATTGCTCAAGTTCTAATTGTCAATAAAAGAAAAATGCAAGATAAAAAAATCGCCTTTGTATTTCCCGGTCAGGGAAGCCAGGCTGTCGGAATGCTCTCAACCTTAGCCGACGAGCCGATTGTTCGCGAAACACTCAAGGAAGCCGATGAGGCTTTAGGTTTTGCTTTGTCCAAGTTGATTGCTGAAGGTCCGGCTGAAGAGCTTAGCCTGACGGTCAATACTCAGCCAGCCTTGGTTTGCGCTTCGATTGCTATGTATCGTTTTTATCTCCAGGAAGGCGGTCGCAAGCCGGATCTGCTCGCCGGCCACAGCCTCGGTGAATACTCTGCTTTGGTTGCTGCCGGTGCGCTCGACTTTACGGATGCTCTGCAGCTGGTTCGCTATCGCGCAGAACAAATGCAGGCCGCGGTTCCCGTCGGTGAAGGTACGATGGCTGCGATCCTCGGTTTATCCGACGACCAAGTGAAGACCGTCTGCCTTGAATGCGCTACAAATGGCGTTGTCGAAGCCGTTAACTTCAATACTCCGGGGCAGGTCGTGATTGCCGGTACCGTTGCAGCTGTTCAGGAAGCCATGGAAAAGAGTTTGGCTGCCGGTGCTAAGCGCGCTATCAAACTGAATGTTTCCGGTCCGTTCCATTCTTCTTTGATGAAACCGGCTGCGCTTGCCATGGAAGAAAAGCTGAAAACCGTTGACCTTCAGAAACCTTTCCTGCCGGTCTTACATAACGTTGACGTCCAAATCCACGAAGAACCCGACGCCATTCGCGACGTTCTGGCGGCTCAGGTTGCCTCTCCGGTTCTGTGGGCCGATACAGTTCGTAAGATGGAAGAGGCCGGCGTCATGGAAATTTATGAAGTCGGTCCCGGAGCAGCTTTGTCCGGAATGGTCAAGCGCATCACCAAAGGAATTACTGCTAAAGCATTAAACAGCCGTGCAGTCTTAGAAGAAGCTGCTGCGGCAAACCAGGAGAAATGATTCATGACTCAGTCCGTTTTTACAGCTGACGCACTCGCCGGCGAAATCGTATTAGTCACCGGCGCCAGTCGCGGTATCGGAGCAGCCATTCTGGACGTCTGCGTTAAAGCCGGTGCCACAGTGATCGGCACGGCAACAAGTGACTCCGGCGCTGCAAAGATTTCCGCTCGTATCCAGGAACTCGGCGGCAAAGGCGAAGGCCGCGTTTTAAATATTGCTGCCCGCGAAGGTACCGACGCTTTCATGAAAGCGCTCGAAGCCGACTTCGGTTCCGTTACCGTGTTAGTGAACAACGCCGGCATCACTCGCGATACGCTTTCCATGCGTATGAAAGATTCTCAGTGGGATGAAGTGATCGAAACGAATCTCACAGGCGGATTCCGTCTTTCCCGCGCCTGCCTCAAAGGCATGATGAAAGCCCGTCACGGTCGCATCATTAACATAGCCTCCATCGTCGGCATGATGGGCAATGCCGGCCAGGCGAACTACGCTGCCGCCAAGGCCGGTACGATCGCTATGAGCAAATCCATCGCCAGAGAAATCGGTTCCCGCGGTGTTACCGTCAACTGCGTTGCGCCCGGATTTATCGCAACCGATATGACCGACGCGCTGAACGATGCGCAGAAGCAAGCTCTTCTTGCACAGATTCCGCTCGGACGCTTAGGTTCTGCAGATGATGTTGCCGAAGCCGTGGTGTTCCTGGCTTCCAGCGCAGCTGCCTATATCACCGGTCAGGTCATTGAAGTTAACGGCGGCATGAGGATGTAACAACGGCTATTTTCGGCCGTTCACGTTACTGCGGCTCTGATAAAATGCCAAGATTAGGCCCGAGAAGGGGCCATGAATAATTTTTTATCACTCTAGAAAAGAGGTTTTTAAATGGACAATATTGAACAACAGGTTAAGAAGGTCGTCGCTGAACAGCTCAGCATCAATGAAGCCGATATCAAGAATGAAAGCGCTTTCATCTCCGACCTCGGTGCAGACTCTCTTGACACCGTTGAATTGGTCATGGCCCTTGAAGACACATTCGGCATCGAAATTCCTGACGACCAGCAGGAAAAGATCCAGACCGTTCAGGACGCTATCGATTTCATCGAAGCTCACAAGAAGGCTTAATTAAAGGCCGAACGGAGCTCCTGAATGCGTCGTGTGGTTGTTACCGGATTGGGCATGGTTAGCCCAATCGGCAACACGGTCGAAGAAAGTTGGAATAACGCCCTTGCCGGCAAGTCCGGCATCGGCGTTATTACGCAATTTGATGCATCCTCTTTCGGCAGCCGTATTGCCGGTGAAGTTAAAAATTTTGAAGTCGAAAAATATCTTCCGGCAAAAGAAGCTCGCCGTTTCGACCGTTTTATTCAATTAGGTATTGCTGCAGCTGTCCAGGCACTGGATGACAGCGGCCTGACTTTTGAAGGCGAGGGAGCAGAGAGAGCGGGTTGTGCCATCGGCAGCGGAATCGGCGGCTTGCCGATTATCTGCCAGAACTATCAGTCGTATATGGAAAGAGGCGAACGACGCATCTCTCCGTTCCTGATTCCCGGCGCGATTGCCAACATGGTCTCGGGACAGCTCTCCATCATGCGCAATCTGCAGGGACCGTCCCTGGCTTATTCCACCGCCTGCACGACCGGTTTGCACAGCATCGGTGAAGCAGCTTGGATGATTCGCCGAGGAGACGCTGATGTCATGGTTGCCGGCGGTGCTGAAAGTACGGTTTGTCCGCTGGGCGTTGGCGGCTTTGACAATATGCATGCTTTGTCCCGCAGAAACGACGATCCGACAACGGCATCCCGTCCGTTCGATAAAGACCGCGACGGCTTTGTGCTGGGCGAAGGATCCGGTGTTCTGGTTCTTGAAGACTATGAACATGCCAAGAAACGCGGCGCCAAGATTTATGCCGAGATCGTCGGCTACGGTCTTTCTGCCGATGCTCATCACATTACGACTCCGAGTGCCGAAGGTCCGATGCGCTGCATGAAGAATGCCATGCGTCAGGCCGGTCTGAACCCGTCGGATATTCAGTATCTGAACGCTCACGGTACCAGTACATCTGTCGGTGACGTCAATGAAACCAATGCCATCAAACTGGCTTTCGGTGAAGACGCGAAGAAGTTAGTGGTCAACTCCACTAAGTCTATGACCGGACACCTCTTGGGCGGCGCCGGCGGCATCGAATCCGTCTTTACGGTTTTGGCACTGAAGAATCAAGTTTCTCCTCCCACGATCAACATTTTCAATCAGGATCCGGAATGCGATCTGGATTACTGCGCAAATGTTGCTCGTGAGATGCCGATCCGCTATGCCATGAAGAACTCCTTTGGCTTCGGCGGAACAAACGGATCTTTGATCTTTGGACAGGTCTAAGCAAATGATTCGCTTTAGGAAAAGGATCGCTTCGGCGGTCTTTTTCTATTTGGAGAGCTGGAGAAATTGCGCAAAACGGCAATAATTCGTAAATAAGTTTGCGTCGGGAGGCCGAATAAAGTTAGCTAAAATATCCCATTTAAAAAGTAACTTATTGGTGCATTTGACTATTTCTGTGAGCGCCTTCTGGTCTTTGAACTGCGATCACTCTCACAAAAATATCAGTGCTTTTTGTTTTTTGTTTTGACAGCAAAACGTTTGATGTCAAAGGAGCCTATGAAGCAGATCAGAAACTTTTCCATCATCGCGCATATCGATCATGGAAAATCCACCCTCGCCGATCGTTTGATTCAACGCTGCGGCGGTCTTTCCGAGCGCGAAATGGAGTCTCAGGTTTTGGACTCTATGGATTTGGAAAAGGAAAGAGGCATTACGATCAAAGCCCAGACAGCAACGCTGAACTATAAGGCTAAAGACGGGCAAACCTATCTTTTAAATTTGATTGATACGCCGGGACATGTTGACTTTAGCTATGAAGTCAGCCGCTCCTTGTCCGCCTGCGAAGGTGCGCTTTTAGTCGTTGATGCAACACAGGGCGTTGAGGCTCAGACCGTTGCCAACTGCTACACCGCCATTGAGCTCGGCGTAGAAGTTCTTCCGGTTCTCAATAAGATGGACCTGCAGAGTGCTAATCCGGATGAAGCCAAAGAAGAAATAGAAGATGTGATCGGTCTTGATGCGACCGACGCGATTGAAGCGTCTGCGAAAACCGGCATGGGCATCGATGAGATTCTCGAACGCGTCGTTGAGCGTATTCCGGCTCCGCAGGGCGATCCCGCCGCTCCGCTTCAAGCGCTGATTATTGATTCCTGGTTCGATAACTATGTCGGCGTCGTTATGCTCGTTCGCGTGGTTAACGGCACGATTAAACCTAAAGACAAAATCCGTCTGATGGCGACCGGTGCCAACCATCTGGTTGAACAGGTCGGTGTGTTTACGCCGAAGTCTCAGACGAGGCCCGAGCTTTCCGCCGGGCAGGTGGGCTTTGTTGTTGCCGGTATTAAAGAACTGAAGCACGCCCGCGTCGGTGATACCGTCACTAATGCCGCCAAACCGGCCGAAGAGGCACTCCCCGGTTTTAAAGAAGCAAAGAGCCAGGTGTTTGCGGGTCTTTATCCGGTTGAATCCAACCAGTACGATGCACTTCGTGATGCACTGACTAAACTGCAGCTGAACGATGCCGCTCTTCATTTTGAGCCGGAAGTTTCTCAGGCCTTAGGCTTTGGTTTCCGTGCCGGCTTCCTCGGGCTGCTGCACATGGACATCGTGCAGGAGCGACTCGAACGTGAATACAACATGGATTTGATCACGACCGCCCCGAGTGTCGTATATGAAGTCCTTCTGCGCAATGGCGAAGTGATTCACGTGGAGAATCCTTCCAAGCTGCCACCTGTCGACAAGATTGCCGAAATTCGTGAACCGATTGATTCTGTGACTATTTTTGTGCCGGATGAATATGTGGGTCCAGTCATGACGCTCTGTAATCAGAAACGCGGAGTTCAGCTTGACCTTGCCTATCACGGCCGTCAGGTTCATCTGCATTACGATTTGCCGTTGGCCGAAATTGTGCTCGACTTTTTCGATAAGCTGAAATCTTTAACACGCGGCTATGCCTCTATGGACTATGAGTTCAAAGAGTATCGTGCCGCAGATGTTGTCAAGATAGATATTCTCATCAACGGGGATAAGGTTGACGCTCTGTCCTCGATCGTTCACCGGGCTAACTCAGTAGCTCGGGGCCGCGAAATCGTGACTAAAATGCGCAGTATTATTCCTCGCCAGATGTATGACGTTGCTATTCAGGCGGCGATTGGCGTGAATGTGATTGCACGTGAAAATGTTAAGGCCCTTCGTAAAAACGTTCTAGCCAAGTGCTACGGCGGCGACATTACACGTAAGCGTAAACTTCTGGAAAAACAGAAGGCCGGTAAGAAACGAATGAAGCAAGTCGGTACCGTGGAGATTCCGCAGGAAGCCTTCCTTGCCATCCTTCAGCAAGACGATAAATAACAACCCTTCAAGCGGATAAATTGAAATGACCTTTTCGTTAATCCTTTTTCTTTTAACCGTCTTTACGGGCGTTCTTTGGGTACTGGATGTCTTTATTTGGGCACCAAAACGCCGCGCCGCTGCGCAGGACGAATTGACAGCGTTCGATCGTGATAATGCCGATTCTCTCCGTAGAGGGGAGCAGACTGTTGTGGCAACCAGAAATGCAATTGTTCAGGCCTCTACGGATCGTCCTAAGTGGCTGGAGTATACAGCCGGCTTCTTCCCGGTGATTTTCTTCATTTTTATCCTGCGTTCCTTCCTCTTTGAGCCGTTCCGAATTCCGAGCGGCTCTATGATGCCGACATTGGAAACCGGTGACATGATTCTTGTCAACAAGTATCAGTATGGTCTGAGACTTCCGGTTCTCAACACTAAAATTCTTCCGATTGGAGAACCCGAACGGGGAGATGTCGTTGTGTTTCGCTATCCGCCCAATGAAAACATCGATTACATCAAACGTGTGATCGGTCTTCCGGGCGATAAGATCGAATACATCAACAAAAAACTTTCCATCAATGGGAAACCAGTTCCTATCGGAGAAATCGGTGAGTACTACGATGAAGCTAAGATGCAGTCTTTAGAAGAGTTCCTCGAAAAGCTCGATAAGACCGAGCACCATCTGCTCATTAATCCGAGAGCACCTTCGAGTGTTTATCCGCTTTCGACCCACACCGATCCGAAGGCCTGTGATTATGTTCCCGGCGGTTTAGTCTGCACGGTGCCTAAAGACAAGTACTTTGTCATGGGCGATAACCGTGACAACTCCGAGGACAGCCGTTACTGGGGCTTTGTACCTGAAAAGAATTTAGTCGGTCGAGCCTTCATGGTTTGGATGAACGTTTCGAAACCGAGCCGCATCGGTTTCTTCAATTAAAAGGATCTCCTATGCTTCCTTTAACAGTCTTAGAAGAAAGAATCGGTTATACGTTCAAGAACAAAGAGCTTCTGCGCCGCGCTATGACGCACCGATCTTTCAGTGCGGAACACAACGAACGTTTGGAATTTTTAGGCGACTCGGTCCTCAATTGTGTAATCGGGAACGCTTTGTTTTTAAAAGATAAACATTTTGATGAGGGGTCTTTATCGCGTGTCAGAAGCAACCTAGTACGCCAGTCTGCTTTGGCAGAAATTGCCGAGCGAATCGGCATCTCTGATTTCCTTAAGGTCGGTGCCGGTGAAAAACACACCGGCGGAAATCATCGTCCGTCAACTATTGCCGACGCAGTTGAGGCCATTTTTGGGGCGGTTTTCACCGACGGCGGCTTTGAAGAGGCGCAAACTGTGATTATTCGCTTGTATGAGCCGATGCTCAGCCAGCTGACACCCACTACGCTCGGTAAGGACGCCAAGACGAATCTGCAGGAGGTGCTCCAAAGGATGCACTTCGGATTGCCTCTTTATGACATCGTCGAGATCAGAGGTGCGCCTCATGATCAGGAATTTGAAGTTCGGGTCGATATCCCCGACCTCGGAATCTCACTGACGGGCGTGGGCAAATCTCGCCGTCAGGCAGAACAGGATGCAGCTCAGAAAGCTCTGGATAGCGAAGCCATTAGAAATTTGAAAGGCTAAGTTTATGAGTGAAAATAAAGAGACTGAAAAATCTGAAGACTTCCGCAGCGGTTATGTTGCAGTGATCGGCCGTCCGAACGTCGGCAAGAGCACGCTGATCAACGCGCTGGTCGGGGAAAAGGTCAGTATTACCAGCAAGAAACCCCAGACGACTCGTGATCGAATCATGGGCGTTTTGACCACTGATAATGCTCAGTACCTGTTCGTCGATACACCGGGATTTCAGACGAAGCATTCGTCCGAACTTCTGGCTCGTATGAATCAGTCCGTCCGCTCGAGTTTGTCCGATGTTGATGCCGTCGTAATGGTGATTGAAGCCACCGGCTGGCGTCCTGAAGATCAGGTTGTCCTGAACCTTCTGAGCAAAGACGCTAAGAACGTCATTTTGGCGATCAACAAGACAGACGAAGTTAAAGAGAGCGAAGCCATGCTTCCTTTGATCAAGGAATCCATGGAGAAGTTTCCATTTGCCGATGTGGTTCCGGTCAGCGCCGAAAAGACCCGTCAACTGGACGTTCTGCTTGACGTGATTCGTAAGTATCTGCCCGAAGGCGACAAGCTTTACGAAGATGACATCTACACCGATAAATCTCCGCGCTTCTTAGCGGCTGAGATTATTCGTGAAAAAGCCTTCCGTTTGTTGGGTGACGAACTGCCGTACGGCGTTGCCGTCATGATCGATAAATGGGAAGAAACCGATGATCAGGCAAGAATCTTCGCAACCCTTTTAGTCAACCGCGAAAGCCATAAAGGCATTGTGATCGGTGAGAAGGGCGCCAAACTGCGTGAAATCTCACGCCTGGCTCGTGAAGACATCTCCAAGATGCTCGGCAAGAATGTTTACCTCGAAGTTTGGGTACGTGTTCGTAAAGGCTGGGGCGATGACGCTCAAGTGCTGAAATCCTTAGGCTACTAATTCCCGGTCAGTAATTACTGATGGAACAAAATCTCGGTTGATCGAAAGGTCCTCCGAGATTTTTTCTTGGGTGGTTGAGAGGATCGAGATTGAATGATTCAAAAGCAATTATCTGCGGTTAACTGCTTCAAATTTCGAATGAATATCTATAAAAAATCAGTATTAATAGGCAAAAGGATTTTTCTAAAAAGCCAATAAAATTTGAGTATCACCTTAAATAAGAAGGAGAAACTCGTATGGAAAAGTCTCGTATCTCTAGAAGAGTAATGCTCAAAGGTGCGGCTGCTGCCGTATTGGCTTTAGACGGTTCTGTGTCCGCTGTTTCTTCGGCCTCTGCCGCCGAACAATCTCCCTTAGTTCAAAAGACGCCTGTTATCGGCTCTAAGAATGTCACGGGAGAAAAGGTTGAAGGCTCTGTAGCGAAGGTTTATTTTTCTCCCGTTATTGATGCTGCCTCATTGATCAAGCTTTACAACTTGGTCAACGAAGAAATCTACGGAAAAGTAGCGATCAAGCTGCATACCGGCGAACCTCACGGACCTAATATTCTCCCGCGCGATATGGTTCAGGCTCTGCAAAAGACGATTCCTAACAGCACGATTGTTGAAACAAACACACTATACGGCGGCGGAAGACAAAATACTGCCGACCATAGAAAGACCCTTGAAATTAACGGCTGGACTTTCTGCCCGGTCGATATCATGGATGAGCACGGTGATGTGAATCTGCCGGTTCGTGACGGATTCCATCTCAAAGAAGTCGCGATGGGCAAAGGCATTATCGATTACGACTCTATGTTGGTGCTGACTCACTTCAAAGGCCACGCCATGGGCGGCTTCGGCGGCTCGATGAAGAACATCGCGATCGGGTGTGCTTCAGGAAAAGTCGGCAAACGTCAAGTCCACGGCGCCAATATGACCGGAGCACCTGACTTCGGAGCTATGCCGTTAAAAGATCAGTTCATGGAACTGATGGCTGATTCTGCTCAGGCAGTGATCAATCATTTCGGCAAGCACATCACCTTTATCAATGTTCTGAGGAACATGAGCGTTGACTGTGACTGCGCCGGAACAAGTGCTAAGAAACCGACAATGAAGAACATCGGCATCTTAGCTTCTAACGACCTCTTGGCTATTGACCAGGCATCGTGTGATCTGGTCTATGCGGCGCCGGACGGAAAAGACGTCATTGAAAGAATCGAAAGTCGCCACGGACTGCGCCAGCTTTCTGCCATGGCAGAAAAGAAGATGGGCAATCCTCAGTATGAATTGATTGTCGTTAAGTAACTAACCGACTATCTTACAAAAATCCCGAATAGCTCAGCGCTGCTCGGGATTTTTTCGAAATTAAAGCTGGATAGACTGCTTCGTGATAAAAATAAGCCGCCAAGTTCCGAGAGAGTTTTTCTTTCAAGGAACCAGCGGCTTGTCCACTCATGAACAAGGAGAATTTTTAATTAGTTCTAAAGCTGAATTATTTGGCTTCGGCAGCGTTCTTACCTGCGATGCGGCCGAACACCATCAGGTCGGCAACGGCGTTACCGCCTAAACGGTTTGCTCCGTGAATGCCGCCGGTGACTTCACCAGCTGCATAAAGTCCCGGAATTCTTTGGCCGTTCGCATTAACAGCGTGAGCGCCGGTATCAATATGGATGCCGCCCATCGTGTGGTGAATCGTCGGAACCTTTCTGGCAACGTACCAAGGACCTTCGGTCATCGGGCGGTCGTCTGTATGGTTAGCCTTGAATCCGAATTGATCGGTTTCGACTTCGTGGCGAGCAACCTTGTTGTAGCTTTCAATGGCTGCCTTTAAGCGATTGGGATCAACATTGATAATCTTGGCAAGTTCATCTAGGTTGGCGGCTTTCTTTACTCTGCCCTGAGCAAGCATATCGCGCATGGTTCTTCCGCTCAGAAGGTCAATGGCGTTTTCATCCGGATAGCGCAGTTTGTTTTGGACAAGCCAATAGGTGGAACCCGGCTGAGCAAAAACAGCTTTAGAGAGCACGTCGCGTGCAGCGCCTTCGTTTACAAATCTGTCGCCGTTCGTGTTGATGAACAAACGGTTTCTGCCGGAAGTCTTAATGTCAAGCATCAGACCGGTTCCGGGAGAGCCGTTGGGATGGACCTGAATGTCTGACAAACCGATTAATTCGGCGCCGGCTTTTTGTGCCAGCTGCAGACCTTGGCCTTGTGCTGCTACGCCAATATTGGAGCAGCCGATTTCTTTACCGAGGTCAGCTTCCTTCCAAACACCTGTATTCACTTTCTGACGGAATTCGACGTTGGATCCGAAGCCGCCTGTAGTGATGACCACACCGTTTTTAGCTATCAGCGTCAGAGGTTTGCCGTGGTTGTCAGCCTTGACGCCGACGACTCTGCCGTCCTTCATGATGAGTTCGGTTGCCCGGGATTCCAAATACACACGAACTTTATCTTTACCGTATTTCTGCAGCTGCTTTTCTAATACTTGAACGTAGGTGTTGCCGCCGGCCGGATTAGGATAATGGCTTCTTTGGAACAGGGCGCCGGTTGCTGCGCCGACTTTCGGGTTGAACTTTAGACCCATACTTTCGAGCCAAAGAAGTGCTGAAGGCGCGTTGTCGGCTAAGACTTTGACGAGTTTAGGATCGCTGACATTGTGGCCGCCTTTCATCGTCTGCTCGAAATGCTTCTGAGGATTGTCGTCGATGCCGAGAGCCTTCTGATATTTCGTTCCGGAAGCATTCAGAGCACCGCCACAGACATTGGTCGAGCCGCCTAAGAAACCGAGTTTTTCAACAATGATGACGCTTGCACCGTTCCGCAGAGCAGAAACTGCACTGGCAAGTCCCGCTCCGCCGCCACCGACAATAACAACGTCGGCATTGTCTTTGATAGGAGATTTATCTGCGGCAGGGAGCGGTTTATTGAATTCGTCGCCTTGTGCGCCGGCTTGTTTCAGACACTGTTTCACAGCGCCGAGAAGAGAGAAACTGGTAATAGTGGCGCCGCTGATTTTGTCGAGTTTGGTTGTTTGATGATCTTTGATTTCGGCAGAAAGTTGTTTAATCGCAACTTTACCGACACCCGGGCTCTCTAAATCTTTGACGGAGATGTCACTGATTTTTCCGTTTTTGATGTCAACAGTAACCGTTAACGGAGCATTGTGTCCGGTGACGGTAGTCGTGTAGGAACCGTCTTTGACGGCAGCGAAGCAATTGCCGGCTAAGGCAAGCGCAATAGAGGCTGTGAGTAATAATTTGGTATGCATTTTGCAATCTCCTTGTGGAAACAAGGTTATTTTTATTTTTTGATTGCTTAAGCAATTTGAGAATTATCAAATTCTCTTCAAAAAAATATCTTTTAGCCTGTCTGAATCGATGAAACGGATTTTTCACAGAGTTATTTTGCGGCTTCTATACAGAGCCGCGATTGGGGCTAAGTCTGAAGTGCTGTGAACATCTAATTTTTTGTAGGAATTCAGTCGATGCGTATGCACTGTTCTGGTACTTATATTCAGACGCTCGGAAATTTCTTGATTCAAGAGGCCTTGAGACGCCAGTATCGTGACGCTCCGTTCGCGGTCGGTGAGCAGCTGGAATTTCTTGTACCAATATTCCAAACTTGCACCGTAATCCCGCTTCTCCTTGAGCATTGAGGCAACGCTGGAAATGGCTTGGATGAGTCGCTCGGCTTTGACAGGTTTTTGAAGGAAATCATAAGCGCCGAATTTCATCGCTTGCACAGCTACGTCGACATCTCCGTGCCCGGTTAAGAAAATGATCGGCACCTCCCAGCCGCGTTCCTTCATTTTTTCTTGGAGTTCCAGCCCGGAAAGGCCAGGCATGCGAATATCCAGCAGAAGACACCCTTCCACGCTCGGCGCATCTGATTTCAAATAGTCTTCAGCACTGGGGTAGCTGACGACTTCCCAGCCTTCCGGCTCCAACAAAAATTTCAGGCTTTCAGCCAGATCCTCATCGTCATCAACAATTCTGATCAGCATTTTCTTTTTCCTGAGGAACGAATAAAGGAATCTTAACCTCTGTAAAGACTTCACCGTCCTTATAGGTAACACTTAAATTACCGCGCATTTTTTCTGCAATCGTGCGGCAGATCAGCAATCCGATTCCTAAGCCTTGATTTTTAGAGGAGTGCAGAGGCTGAAGGTGCTTTTCGAGTTCTTCAGACGAACGGACAGAGGACGCATTCAAAATACGAACGTACATTGAGTTGTTTTCACATAATTGCCGAATTTCTATCCGATTTGTGTCGGCTGTTTGGGCAGCTTGGATGGCATTCTTGATAATATTTTCTAAAAGAACTTCGAACTCAAGAATGTGTCCCAGCACAACCGCCTGTTCTGTGTGGCTGAGAACGATTTGGCAATTGGGATAGCGCATGCGTATATCGCTGACGCAGCTTCTAAGAAGTTTATCCGCTTCAATTTTTGTAAATTCCGGTTCGTCACGTTTTGCATAAGCGCGGACCCTCGAGACAATGTCCGAAATCTTGGCGGTTTGTTTGACAATCAAGGACATCGGTCTATCCAGCCAGCTGTTGTCATTCCCTTCGACCTCAAGTTTGCGTTTGATGCCTCGACAGTAATTGTCGATTGTAGCCAAAGGACCATTGATCTCGTGCGCGATCAGGCTCGACATCGCGCCGATGATTTCGGTCTTTTGAAGCTGATCAATGCGCTGTTCGCTTTCACGGACTTTTCTTCTGAGTTCAGCCTCTTTTTCATAAGCGATCCGCAGGGATTGGGTTCTTCTCTTCACCAAGACATTGGTTCTCCAAGAGTGAACGCACAGCATTAAGATGCAGAAGAGGGCAAACAGGAGCGGAAAACGGTAGCGATAGATGAAACCTTGAACGGTTTGAATCCTCAGATAGGAATATGGACCTACTTTAAGTGATTTGTAGAGTTCGTCGATCGTGTTGAAATCCGGAACCGTTGCCCAGCCGAAGCCTGCTGAATCCGGGATATTTAACAAACATTTAGTGATTTCACGTGTTTCTGTCCATGGCGCTAAAGGCGTTGCGACCAAAGTCCAATTGGGATACAAGTCCGTCGAGTGCTTGCAGCGCAGCAGGTTGTCTTTTTTCTCATTGAGTACTCTATAACGCTTGAAAATATCTGGTTGCGTTTTCTCAAGGTCTTCGAGCAGACAGGCACGCATGAGGACCACGTCTCCTTTATTCTTATCGAGTTTTTGCAGCAGGTCGCTCATCGGCGGCCCATACGTTTTATAGACAGAAAAGAAGGACTCCGGATCAAAACCTTGCTTGTAGATCTCTCCCATCGGCGTATAGAAGGAAGAAAAGCCCTTTGCCCAGGAGGCGAGCGCCGTTTTACCTTTTAAATCCGAAATTTTTTTGATGGGACTGTCATTCCTTACGACAAAGACTGAACCTGTGGCATATCTGGGATTAGGGGCGACTTCGGTAAAGAGCGTTGCGACGCTTCTTAGACCAAAGGATTGAAACCTTCGATAAAAACCGGAGGTACCAATGAAATAGTCGAGCCTCCTTCGAACGAGTTGATCCTCGAGTTCAGACGGGTTGTAGTATTGAACATCTAAACGGTATCCAGGGAGTTTCTTTAGAGCTTCAAGCGTCTGGGAGATAGCCGATTTGTCGGCTGCACTAAGGGAGCTCTCAAGTACACCGATTGTAATAACCCTCTCTTCTTTAGCCAGACTATCTCCACTCAATGACACTAACGAGCAGAAACAGCAAATGACCAAACAGCGAAGACAAAGCTGCAAATTTTGTCGCACTGTGTCGGTTAATTTTGGGATCATCGGCATACTCAAACGGTGGGATAGGGGTAACCCAAAAATATTTTACGAGTTTGCGACACGGGCGGCTTCTTTTTTTTGACGTTTGAACAGCGGTAATAATGGAAATCTCTAACGTCAATCCGTTCATCTTCTAACCAATGGCGGTCTTTTTGCGATCGAACCGCTGCAGCGGGGATTCATGCCTATTTGCTAAAATGACCTCTTTATTTTGAGGTTCATTTGATGGCCGAGAAAGGTCGTTCGGAATATCGGGTTGATCAGCAGCCCGCGTTTGTTCTCCACACTTATCCATGGAGAGAGACGAGTCTTATCGTGGAGTTTTTTACCCGCGATTACGGACGTATTCCTTTGGTTGCGCGCGGAGCAAAACGACCGATGTCTCAATACCGCGGACTGCTTAATCCATTCTGTCCTCTTGCAGTTTCCTATTCCGGCAAAGGCGAAGTAAAAAACCTCACGCGCTGCGAATGGTACGGGACGATTCCCATGAACGAGAGGGTCCTCATGTCGGCCTTTTACATCAATGAACTCTTAGTTCGCCTGCTGCCTAGAGGAGAGCCGGAGCCGGCATTATTCACGATCTATTACGACACGCTCAAAAAGCTGGCAGTCGAAAAAGACTACCTTATTCCGCTCCGCTACTTTGAACGCGACTTTCTAAAAGTGTTGGGCTATGCCCTTCCTTCCGGTCCGTTCCCTGCCAAGCACTATCGATTTGTTCGAGGTGACTTTGTAGCCAACGACAACACAGCTTTTGAAGGCAGCGGCATCTCGGGATCAACGCTGGAAGCCCTGAGCAGCAATACGCTTCAGAGCGGAACGCAGGAATGGGAAGCCCGAATGTTGATGCGTGACCTTATCCGCTATTATCTCGAGGACGCGCCGCTCAACACGCGCCGTATCCTTAACGAATTGAATAAGTTATAGAAAAAAATGAAAAATCCGACCCCGGGAAAAAATCCGTTTGAACTCGAGTCCTACCGCGACAGAATGCCCCTGCATGTCCGTGAGCTTTATGACGACATGACGCGCAATTACGCCAAACTGCAGGGTCGTGCCGGCTTAGGAAGGTTTTGGAGATTCTGGGCCTTTGCCGTCTGTTATCTTGCTTTGCTGATGGTGATCTCGGACACGACAACAGACACGATTCTGGTGTTTGTGGGCTTGGTTCTCTGCGGCTGGCTCTACATTGCTGTGCCTTCTTTTACGATTTCGGTTCGCCGCTTGCATGATGACGGAAAACCGGTGTTTTGGGCCGTTCTGCCTCAGGTTGCGATTTTTTATCTACTTGCTGAATTCACGCTCGGCTTACCGCCGAACTGGATTGTTTGGGGAATTCTCGGCGCGATTACTGCCGTGGCTTTTGGATTTATGAGTCTGCCCGGCATTCCGCTGGACGACGCCTACGGTGAAGAGCCAAAAGAGGATTAAAGATGATCAGCGGAATCGGCTGCGATATTGTTGATATTGCCCGCATCAAAAAGGCATGCCTGAGGCAGCCGAAGTTTTGCGAGACGGTGCTCTCAGAATCTGAGCAGCCGATTTATGCAGTTCGCTGCGAAGCTTCTAAAGAAAGAGGGTATCGCTACCTCGCAAGCCGCTGGGCAGCCAAAGAAGCATTCTCAAAAGCGCTTGGCACGGGATTTCGCGGCGCCGTGAATTTTTCGGATATAAGTATCCTAAATAACGAGCTCGGTGCCCCCTATATTCAACTTTCGGGCAAGTTAGCCGTACAAATTAAGAATCAGGGATTAAAGTGTCATGTCTCTATAAGTGACACGGATTCGTCAGCAATGGCGATGGTTGTGATTGAAAAGGAATAAACCATGGAAAAAGTCGATCGTCCTCTCGGACCAGTCGTAGTTGATATCGCCGGAACCAGTCTGACAGATGAAGAAGTCAAAATTCTTCAGAATCCGATGGTCGGTATGGTCATCTTGTTTACGCGCAACTACGAGAACCGCGAGCAGCTCCATAACCTGACGCATGACATCCATTCTCTGAGAAATCCTTCGCTGCTGATCGGCGTGGATCATGAAGGCGGAAGAATTCAGCGTTTCAGAGAAGAGTTCACCAAGATTCCGTCCGCTCGTTCCCTGGGTCAGCTTTACGACACAGATCCTCAGAGAGCCCACAATCTGACAGCTGCCTGCGGTTTGGTGATGGCGTCTGAGCTGAGAGCCTGCGGCGTCGACTTTACTTTCGCTCCCTGTCTGGATTTGGACTATGGTCAGAGCGCCGTCATCGGTAATCGCGCTTTCCACCGCAATCCTCGTGTTGTGAGCATTCTTGCTACGGCAATGGTGAGCGGCATGGCTCAGGCCGGCATGGCCTGCTGCGGCAAGCATTTTCCCGGGCACGGCTATGCGACTGCAGATTCTCACGTCGAACTTCCGGTCGGCGACAGACCGTTGACCGACATCAGAACGAATGACGAAGTTCCCTATGCTTCAATGGGCACATTACTGACTTCCGTGATGCCCGCTCATGTTACTTATCCTCAGGTGTCGCCGGCGCCGGCAGGCTTCTCTAAGAAATGGCTTCAGGAAGAGCTGAGAGGTCGCTTAGGCTACAACGGCTTGATCTTCAGTGATGACCTTTCGATGAAAGGTGCTTCTGAGGTTGGCGAAATCACGGCACGAAGCGACGCTGCGTTAGCTGCCGGCTGCGACATGATTCTGATCTGCAACGATCCGGAAAGCGCAAAAACGGTTTTAGAAAATCAGCGCTGGATCCGCACCAAGGCATTTGATGAAAGAGTTGCACGTATCCAGCCGAGAGGAAAATTCCCGAGCTGGGACGGTCTTAAACTTTCGCAAAATTATTTAGCTTGCGTCAAACAGATTGAAGCGTTTAACGCGGAGATTGCAGAGAAAGCCGATAAAACGGCAACTCTGTAGTAAAGAAAGAGAAGGAAACGGCAATCAAAAAACCGTTTCCTTTTAATTATTAGCTAAGAGAATGGCGATCGCCTTCTCAGGGGGCAGAATATTGCTCCCGAGCGGCCTTAAATGCCTGGCGCATCTCAGAACTAATTTGTCTTTGGAGATGAGCAGGGCCGGGGAACAGCTTAATGTGAGGTCGATGAACTTCTGATCCAAAGGGTCTTTGCATCTTGCTTTTGCTTCTATCGAGATCGGCAAAATCTCAGCGACGCTCAGAAATTCTTCTTTAATCGCCTCAAGTCGCTCCGGCGAAATTTTAAATTGAGGCCTTTTCAAAACATCTTCGAGTTCAGACAGGGCGCCATCGCAGGTTGCGGTTCTGAATTTTCTTTCTTTTGCCGCCTCCCAAAGAACAGAGGTTTTGGGATCTTGGAAAACAAAGAAATCTAGAAGCAGGTTGGTATCGAAGATGACGGGGTTCATAAAAGAATAGGGCCGCATTAGCGGCCCGAATACGATTAAAGCAAATTAAGCCTTAGCGATGATCTCATCAACAATGGCGCGTTCTTCTTCAAGGGCGCGAATGTTCGCAGCGATGTGATCCTTCTGGAACTGATTCAACTCAAGGCCCTTGACGATTTCATAGTCACCGTCTTTGCAGATGACGGGCATGCCGAAGGTAAGGCCTTCAGGAATACCGTAAGAACCGTCGGAAGGAACAGCCATTGTGGCCCATTCGCCGTTGCTGCCCAAAACCCAGTCATGGATATGGTCGATAGCGGCATTAGCTGCACTTGCTGCAGAAGAGTGGCCGCGAGCCTGAATGATGGCGCTGCCGCGTTTGGCAACAGTCGGGATTAGTTCGTTAACGTACCAGTCTTCAGTGATCAGATCCAAAGCAGGTTTGCCGGCGACGGTTGCATTGGTCAAATCAGGGAACATTGTGCCGCCGTGGTTGCCCCAGACAGCGAGTTTCGAGATCTGGGCGACCGTAGAGTTGGTTTTCTGAGCAACCTGAGTCAGGGTGCGGTTTTCGTCTAGACGCATCATGGCGGTGAAGTTGCGGGGATTCAGATCCGGAGCGCAGCGACGAGCGATATAAGCATTGGTGTTGCAGGGGTTGCCGACGACTAAGACTTTAATGTTGCGGTCGGCAACTTCGTTCATTGCCTTACCCTGTTCAACGAAGATTTGCGCGTTGGCGGCCAGAAGGTCCGCTCTCTGCATGTCGGCTGTGCGAGGACGGGAACCGACTAAGAGGGCGATTTCGGCATCCTTGAAGCAAACATAAGGATCCGACGTAGCGGTGATGCTGTTCAAGAGCGGGAAGGCGCAGTCATCCAGTTCCATCTGAACGCCGCGGGAGTTCTTGAGAGACTGTTCGTTATTTCTTTCCAGCATCATCAGGTCGATGGGCTGGTCAGTACCGAGCATGTCACCGGCGCCGATACGGAAGAGGAGAGAATAGCCGATCTGACCGGCAGCTCCGGTAACGACGACTTTGACAGGTTTCTTCATTTAGCAAATCTCCTTAAGTGATTTTTTCCTGAGTCCAATTTTTAAATTTTAAACGGGGCAACAGGCTGAATGGCAAATATTTACATGGGTTTTAGAGAAATCTCGAAAAGGAATCCATATAAAAAATGGATACTAAACGATTAAAAATAACTATTTGATATGAATAAAGAATATTCCTAAACTTTTTCTATCCCTCTAAGGAGAAAGAAAATGTTTGTCAAGGAATGTTCTGTTATTGCTTGTGCTTCCCTTCTTTGTTTCTGCGTCGGACTCTGTGCAGCGCAAGAGTCGTCCGTCAAAGAATCCGTAATACAGAATCCCATTGGAACGGCTCAGAAAAAAGAAATTCTGATCAAGGTAACCACGGGAAGTCGTGAATTCCAGGTTGCGCTCAATTCCACGCCCGAAGCCAAGCTCTTTTACTCTCAGCTTCCGCTCTCCGTATCTATGGGACGTTTCGGAGGAAGAGAGTTCTACGGCAGGATGCCCGGAAAGATGAAAGTCAGTTCTGAAGGTCAGTACACCTTCAAGGACGGCACACTAACGTATTGCCCGACGAACCACACCGTGGCCTTTTTCTATGCGCAGACTTCAAGGCCGCATCTGACAATGGCTGTATATCCGATGGGAAGGGTTCTGGGAAATCTGAACATTTTTCATGAACTGGATGATTCGGTGACTTTCCATTTTTCTAAGTGAGCAGTCTAATGCCGAAAATATCAGCCGGAACTCTGGTTAAAGCAGCTCTGCTGGCCGCGTTTCCATTCCTTGTCGGGATTAACGGAACGGAAGAATCCCTGCATGAGTACTTGGCAATCGTCGTTCTTTTGATTGCCGTGCAGCATCTGTTGAAACAAAAATGGTGGTTCGGGATGATGAGGTTCGGGTTACGTAATCAGCCGTTGAAGTTGAAAATGACCACCCTTTTGTTGGTGAGCTTCTGTTGTACGGTTATCTCGGGAATCTTGATCTCGCGCTATGCATTTCCGGCGGCAAGAATTAAAGCGATTCAGCCGGTCATACTGGATCTACATCATTTTTTCGGATACACCACGTTCTTCCTAACTTTCCTGCATGTCGGCGCCCACCTCAAAGCTCGGAAACTTTTTACCCGAATGCCTTATCTACCGTTATTCGGAGCTCTATTCAGTATTCCCATCTGTTTTCTGGGGTTAGGGTATTTCGATGATGAAGGACCGCTTTTTTCTCTACTGGACAGCCTTGACCTCTTTTTCTTTGAAACCGGTAAGCCTCCTGTCCTGATCATTACAGAAGTGTTCCTGCTCGGATTCTTCATGATTTGTGTCGGTCTTTTTACAGAAGCCGCAGTTGCTCGGAGAAGAATAAATGCTTAGAAGAAATCTCTTACTTTCGCCTTTAGCGTTTTGTTTGCCGTCTGTTTTGGCTCAAGCCAAAGGGAAGAGGGCAGTTGTCGCGTATTTTTCTTGGTATGACAACACATTCCAAGAAAGGATCCGTCCTTCCGACATTGATGAAACGACTTCAGCCAGCCTGAAAGCGCCCGGACAGGTGACGCTTGTCGCGCATTGGATCGGAAAAGACTTAAGTCTTCCGATTTATCCCATCGTCGTAAAAGATCGCTACACAACCATTTATGAGGATTGTCTTGACCGGGTGATTGGAGAAAAGACAGAAAGAGTCTTCCCCGAGCTTACGGGACCGTCCGCTCTTCCGGAATTTGATTTGCTGTTTCTCGGTTTTCCGAACTGGAGTTATACGATTCCTCGGGCAGTCTGGAGCTTTTTGTCCAAAGTGCCGAAAGCGAATAAAACGATCGCACCGTTTTGTGTTCATGGAACCGGCGGCTTAGCCAGAACGATCCGCGACCTTAAAAGTGCTGCGCCGGAAGCGAGGCTGACGAGAACGCTTTCGATTGATCGCTCTGAGCTGGCGGAGAGCCGGGAACGCGCCCTAGACTGGGCTCAAAAAGTGTATTTTGGTTAGAAATGATAGTCGGATCACTCGTTATTTTGCAGCGATTCCCAAAAGAGTTCAGCCGGTCGTGAGAGCTGCCTGTTCTTGCGACGGACAGCAACGTGACCAGAGTACCTCTCAGGCGAGATAGGAAGGAACTTCATTCCGCATTTCTGACGGTTTTCAAAGGAGCCTTCAACACACAGCAGGCCTCCGAAGTCGTTCTCCACTAAGTCCAGGGCATTGGAAGGAAGGTTGTGATAAGCCGATACGGTCAATTCCTTTTCCGGGACATGAAGCCAGCTGCTGATTTCTTCCAGCACGATATAGCGGCGGGGAAGAATTAGCGGAGTTTGAATGACTTCCTTGTAGGTCAAAAATTGTTTGTCTTTGAAAGTGTCGTTATCTTTAACGACCAAGCCCCAGCGTTCTCTTCCGGGAAGAACCGTCCGAACGTATTTTGCGATTTCAACAGGTTCGAGAAGGAAAGCAATGTCTAATATGTTCTCGTCGAGAGATCTTTTGAGGTCATCACCGTCAGCCGAATAAAGTTCAAACAGAACGTGCGGATGCGTTTCTCTAAAAGCCTTCATTTTTTGAGCGAGGAACTTCATGAGTGAGGTCTCAACAGCTCCGACCTTGACCGTCCCTCTCAAAAAATTGCCTCTCTCAGCAAGCTCTTTTTTAGCGCTGTTCACTAATCCCAAGATCTCTTGCGCTTTTGCATAAAAGAGATGACCGCTCTCAGTCAGAGAAAGGGCGCGGGTGCTCCGGTCAAAAAGAATGCTTCCGACTTCTTCCTCTAGATCTTTAATTTGTCTGGTAAGGGCAGGCTGTGAGATGAAAAGGCGTTCTGAGGCCCGCGTGATGTTTCCTGTTTCGCAGACGGTGATGAATGACTTGAGTACTTTGAGATCCATGTTTATTCATAAATAAAAGTGATTGTTTTCTATTTTAAATAAATATTGGAAATGAATTATTGCCCAATCCTAGAATTCTTCTGAAAGAGAGCGGAACGGCAGCCAGGAAAAGACGGTTATGCAAAAAGAGCTTTTGCATCCTGCTTCCCAATTAAAGGCGACCGTTCATCCTAAAAGGAAGGAAATAACATGACCAGCCACCTCAAAACTACGCTTTTCCAGATCTCGCATAGTAAAAAATTGCACTTCTGCAAGGAAGACCGTGCTGTTTCTTGCTTTGGATTCGGTGTTATGGGTATGACGCATCATCGAGGCATTCCAAAAGACCGAAACGAAATGATCCTCCTATTAAGAAAGGCGACAGATCTCGGAATCAATCTTTTTGATACCGCCGAAATCTACGGCCCTTTCAACAATGAGATTCTCGTAGGAGACGCTTTTGGGAATAGAGAAGATGTTCTAATTTGCACAAAATTCGGCCACAAAATTGTTGATGGAAAGCCGGTTCCCGGCGGTTTGGATAGTTCACCGCAGCATATTCGCAAAGTTTGTGAGGAGTCACTCAAGAGGCTGCAACGAGAACGAATTGATGTTTTTTATCAACATCGTTTTGATCCTAATATTCCGATCGAAGAAGTTGCCGGTGCATGTCAGGATTTGATACGAGAAGGAAAAATTCGAGGCTGGGGTCTATGCGAGGTCTCTTCGGAAATCATTCGTCGTGCCCATGAAACTTGTCCTTTGACAGCTGTGCAAAGTGAATATCATCTTATGTGGCGAAGGCCCGAAACGGCTGTCTTGCCTTTGCTTAAGAAACTTGGCGTTGCTTTTGTTCCTTATAGTCCGTTAAACAGAGGATTTTTGAGCGGCACAATCACTCCGAATGCAAAGTTTTTTGCCGTGAATGACAACCGAGCTTCGCTGCCGCGATTTACTCCTAAAGCTATACAGCAGAATATGACTATTGTTCGCTGTATCGAGCGTTTTGGAAGTGAACACGGAATGAGTCCGGTTTAAGTCACACTCTCGTGGCTGCTCCGAAAAGCAAATGTCCTACCTATCCCGGGAACGACTCAATACGATCACTTGCTGGAAAACATCGAATCCATCCGTTTTGAAGTACCTGAGGAAGAATGGAGAGAGCTTGAAGATAAGATCTTCCAAATCCCGATACAAGGTGACAGATATTCCGGGATTGAAAAAGCTCAAACAGCGTGAGCAAAAAGAATGCATTTTTGTTATCGAAATGTATAAAAAATCAATATTTCAAATAATTTGATCAGAAGAATAAGATGCATTCTTGAAAGAAGTTTTTGATCTTCAATTGACTGCGGACAGGCGCCGGTTTCGCAAAGTTGAGTGAGTCGTTTTCAGCAAATCTGATGATTAGTGATCAGCAAAAGAGGTTCAACATGTTCAAAGTAAAAAATGTTCTGATGGCTTCATGTATCGGAGCCTGTGCTGCCGCCGGAGTGTCCGCCGGAACTGTTGCAGACAATATCAATGTACAAGGATCATCTCCGGTTTTGTTTCTTTCTGCGGGAAACAAAATCGCCGGCAATCTATATTTACCTCCTTCATACAAGGAAGGTTCGAGATATCCGGCAGTAGTCGTCAGCCATCCATGGGGCGGCGTTAAAGAACAGACAGCAGGGCTCTATGCACAGCAGCTCGCGAAGAAAGGTTTCATTACGCTTGCCTACGATGCTTCTCACTACGGAAAGAGCGAAGGCACACCAAGAGATTTTGAAAATCCTGCCGAACGGGTAAACGATATTCGAAGCGCGGTCAGCTATCTTTCCGGCAGAAAAGATGTCAGTGCTGTAGGCACGTTAGGAATTTGTGCCGGCGGAGGTTACACATTGCATGAGGCTCAGGATGACCCTCGCGTCAAGGCTGTCGCAACAGTGGTCGCTTATGACATCGGAGACGCAGCTAGAAACGGAATTGCTGGTGCGCAAGTCACAGCGGAAATGCGCCAGACGACGATGAACGCAGTAGCAAAAGAATGGACTGAAGAAGAGAGCGGAAAGAAACCTGTCGTATTGCCGCTCCTGCCGGATAAAAAAGACTGGACGGGTAAAACGGATGCTTTTACGAAAGAAGCTTACAGCTACTATAGAGAGTCGCGCGGCGCTCATCCTAACGCAACGAACAAGTTTCACCTTTCTTCGATCGGATTGCATATGGCCTACTATCCGCTCGACCACATGGAAAAAATATCGCCTCGTCCGGTCTTGTTGATTGCCGGAGAAAATGCACAAACGCTGAAGTTTAGTCAGCAAGCCTATCAACGAGCCCAGAAACCTAAAGAATTAGTGGTAGTTCCGGGAGCAACGCACTTTGCAATGTACGATAAACCTGAGCTCGTTGGTCCGAATATCGAAAAGCTCAGCACCTTCTTCGCTAAATACTTGAGTAAATAACCGAAGATAGTTATTGTTTTCTAATTCTGAAATCAGTTAGCGCGGTTATGAAGAAGGTTCGTTCTTTAAAGGATTCATCTTCCGACCGCGCAGTTTTTAGGCCGGGAAAAATTTGAGCATAACGTTGATCCAGAACGGAAGCGTTAAAAGCGAAAAAATCACTTGAGCGCTCGTTAAATCGGCGACTGCTGCAGAGTCTCCGCCCATGGAAGCCGTCATAACATAGCAGGACTGAGCGGTCGGGAGAGCGGCAAAAAGCAGAAGGACGCAGCTTTCTAAAGGGAGCAATTGGAAAACGATCGCAAAAGTGAGGGCAACGGCCGGGACAACCATGAGTCGCTGCAGGCTTCCGATAATCATCATTTGAAGATAGCGTTTGAGGTCGTTGATTTTTAGACCGGCGCCGATGCAGATGAGACCGAGCGCTAGGGAAGATTGTCCCAAAGGTTTAAGGACGTCCTCGAGCAGTTTCGGGAGTTCGATGCTGAATGTGTTGCAAACGAGACCTAAGAGCGTTGCCAAGATCAGTGGGTTCGAGAAAACGGCAACGAGGAAATTTTTTCTTTTGCCTCTGTTTTCCGTACCGCTCAGTCTTGAGGCATGAACCAGACCGACGGTGGCGATGACATTGCTGACAGGTACCCAGCAGGCGATTAAAAGTGAAAGGTAGGCGATACCTCTATCGCCGAAAAGTGTTGAGCAAATGGCGAAGCCAATGTAGGTGTTAAATCGAAAACCGCAGTGGAATATTGACCATTTTGTCCATTGGCTTTCTTTAATGAGGGAATTTGCCAGCCACGCTGTAATAACCGCAATACTCATGGCTGATATCGATATCAGCAAAAAGTAGCTGCACTGCCCGATCTGTAGGTTTGCCTTTGCGACGGAAAGAAAGATCAAAGGAGGGAACAGGACATAAAAGACCAGCTTCTCGGTAACGTTCCAGAAATCTTTTTTGGCAAAAGAAGGACGCTTGGTGAGGAGGTAACCAAGAAGGATCAGGCAGAACTGCGGAAGGATGACAAAGACGGCAAACATGACAGATTCTATGAGTACCAAGTACTTTGTACTTTAACGCCTCCCACGAAAATGTCCAATCTTTACTAACTCTCATATTGAGAGGCATTAGTTTTCGCGGCGCAGGCATTCAAGGAAGAATTTGTCGTATTTATCCACGTTCACTGACTCTTTTGATGAGAGAAGAGGGCCTTTGCTCTCACTGAAGAATTCGTCTATGAACTCATCGACGACAGCGAAATGGGCGCCAGCGGTTCGTTCTTTGGCTTCAACTTTGATTTTCAAGAGCTTTTCGAGTTCTGAATAGATAGGAGCCGAGGGAGTCAAAACATCTTCATACAGCTCGCGGAACAAAACCGGAGGAATAGAGTTTTTCTGTTTGATCCACTCGCATGCCATGATAGATCGAAGAACATAAAGATATTTTTTAGGCTTGACGGTTTCTCCCGTGAGGTAGGCCTTGAAGTTGTTCATTGCTAGGCCGAAGTAGCCACGATAAAGTGCATTAAAGTCTGAGTGTTCGTTGAAAAGCTTGATGAGATTTTCTCTAAGCCAAAAGTTTTCTCTGTAAACGATAGGCGAATGAAGCCATTCAATTAGCGGCGCGTTTCCTTTCATCAAAAGCTTTAGTGCCTTCTGTAAGTCCCAGCCGACAAAGTCTTTGACTTCGTCAATCGGCCCTTCGATCACATCACGCGCTGGAAAAAGCTTTAAGTACGATTCAAGAGGCCGAATATAAAGGTAACGGACGTCGAAATCGGAATCCGGAGAAGGAAAGCCCCAGGCTCTGGATCCGGATTCGCAGGCGTAGAGGATTTTGACGTTGTGCTGCTTTTCAATTTCAGCCAGAGTGGAACAGATTTCTTTTTTCATGAGGCTATCCCTTCTTAGAAGCACGCTTACGATGTTTGAGACTAAGGTCCTGCAGCGTTCGTCCCACTATGTCTTCTTTTGCCAATAAGAGAATGTCATCATCTAATTGCAAAGCATAGAGAACGCGAAGGTAGATTCCGATGGAGACTGTAGGCAGACCTTTTTCAATTCGATTGATTGTTAGCGGTGAACAGGTGGCTCTCTCTGCGATCTGAGCAATTGAGAGATCACGCCTTAAACGAGCCAATTTGATCTGTTCTCCGACGATTGCCATTTTTTGCTCTAATTTTCTCGGAAGTTTGGTTCCCAGCGTGTTCTTCGGCATAGTAAGCAATCAAATAATATAGATAAGTTTAATTAATCTTCATTTTAAGATAGATTAGAAGCAAAACTCCCTTTCTTCACTGGTTAAGTTAAAACTTTGCTCTCAAAAAAAGCCGGCACCGTGAACACCGAGCCGGCCTTAAGAAAGAAGATTCTGATCAGAAGCTGTGACTGATACCTAAACAAGCAGTCCAGGAGTTGAAGTCTCCGTCGTTCTTAAGATACTTGTTCGCTTTGCCGTATCCTGCATAAGCATAAAGCTGCGTTCTCATGCTAAGCGGATATTCATAGACGGTTCCAAAAGAATAAATATTGTATTTCCGGTTGTTTTCATTAACTTTGCCGTGGGCATAGTTGCCTTGAAGTTTCCATTCGCCGCCGAAAACCTTATATCCGATAGCAGCGGTAACAGCATGCTGCGTCACTCCGGAAGCGCTCAAACCTGTCGGAGCAGCTTTCCAAGCCGGCATCATCTGACTGTCTTTGGCATATTGGTAACCGGCCCAGAAAGTCCAGTCGCCGAATCCCTGCTGTCCGCCTAACGTCACGAGGTATGTCTTGTCGGCTTTCAGGTCTTTGTTGTCATACATTTCGACCATGACACTGAAAACGGTTTCGTTTTTGTTGAAATCCAAACCGATGCCATAGTAGTGATCGTTATGACTCCACTTCTGATCATCTCCGCCGATGCCGTTGGAGTACATGGCCGTAACGGTGGTATTGGCAAATTCAGGGCTCTTGTAGATAACCAGGTTATCCATTCTGTCCGAAGTCACAAATACGCCGGCTACATTGCCGTCTGTGTAGTAAGAAGTCCAAAGGGCTGATCCATGCAGAATGGTATATGTTCCGCAGTCGGAAGAAAGACCGCCGGCACGGCCGAAGGCGACTTCGCCCCATTTGCCTTTAGCTTGAAGCAGGGACTCACGGCTGAAGGCTTTACCTTCGAAGGCGGCGTCACCGGACTCGGCGTAAAAGCCTTGTTCCAGGATAAATCCGACGGAGTTGCCGTTGCCGAGGTCTTCGGTTCCTTTAATGCCGAAACGGCTTCCGGCGTAGATGCCGTCGTCAATTCTTACTTTAGCGGCTTCGTGTTTGTGTTTTGTAACGGCAACTGCCTGGTCGATAACACCGTAGAGCGTAACGTTGGATTCTGCATATGCGTTGATGGACGCGGCTGCGATAATCGCAGAGACAAGAATTCTCTTCATCATTTTGGAATGACTCTAAAAGGGGATTTGGGTCAAAAGAAAGATCAGCGAATGCTAGGAAAAAACTTTAGCTGGAAGGAGATAAATATTTCGCGGATTTTCTTGGATGGTTGGTCGGAAGTCCGAAATTCTCGGACTTCCGAATGCTACTAATTAGTTATTGGCGGGAATCTGATAGGACTTGAGGAACTTCAGACCGTTGTTGATGTCCGGTGTAAAGATTCTGTCTTTTGTGACGAACGGAACAACCTTTCTGTAACTGTCCAAGAGTTTTGTTGTGCCTTGGCCCATCTGTTTGCCGTCCTGTTTTCTCATATCCATAGCCTGTGTGGTGTGGAGCACCTCATAGGCATAGATTTCATAACCGACGTCGGCCATCTTAGAAAGACGATCGGCAGTAGCGTTAAGGTTGGAGAAGGTTTCTTCAATACCGATGGAAGTCGGAACACCGTAGCCGATGACGCTGTTCGTCAGAGCCATACCGTCGGCATAAAGACCGGACATAGACTGAGCGATGTTGGCAAATCCGTCACCGCCCTTGTTTTCTTTAGCAACAAGGTATGTAGACAGACCTGTTCTGTGGTCATCAACCAACTGAGTCGTTCTCCAGGCAGAGATGTGCATGACCTGACCGAGGGCCTTTGTCAGGCTTTCCATCTGAAGGGCAAGCTGAGTGTTGTCGAAGTTGGAGCAGGAATTGACATAAACGGTCGGCTTGCCGGCTCTCATTTCGTCTAAGACTTCGGCGTTGCTGTACCAGCGGTCGTTTTTGGCTTCGGTATTGACAATCGGGTTGTCGGTGGTGTGGTTGATGGCCGTATTCAGAAGACCTTTAGTCTGGTTGAGTTCTTCCATCGCGGCAGCCAGGATATAACCGGCAGATCTGAAGCTCAGAGGATCCTGGAGGTAACGCTTGGCGTCTTTCTTCCAGAGGTAAGAACCCTTCAGGTTAGCAAGGACTGCTTCAGCGGCTTCGTGTCCCTGAGGCCAGCCTTTGGTTTCAACAGTGTGCCAGAGATACGGAGAGACGTTGCCGTTTAAGGCTTCTAAGCTGGAAGCGATTACAACCGGGCTCAGGGCGAGGTAGTGTTCTGCTTTCTTAACAGCGGCAATAGACTGGGCTTCTGCCACGTTGCTGTTGGACAGAATGGAGATGCCGTCCATGCCGAAGGGATGATAGGGCTGAAGTTTAAGTTCTTTACGAACCTGAGCGGCAGGAACGCGTTTGCCTTGGTAGCTCACATCCCATTCGCCCATGAGAGCCAAGCCGATGTGGGTTGCCATGCTCAAGTCGTTTGCACCTTCAGATCCGCGAGAAGGAATCAATGGGCAAACGTCATTGTTGATGTATTCCTGGAAAGCTTTGGCAGCGGCCTCGCTCATACCGGTGTAGCCGGCAGCCATCTGGTTCAGACGGATGACCATAGCCATCTTGGAGATTCTGTCATCGAAGTAGGGTTCCAGACCGGCGGCCTGAATACGCATCTGGCGTTCGTTGAACTTAATAGAAGCGCTGCGGTTAGGCTCGGCTTCAACAGAGGCGCCGGCAACTTTTTGATCTTTCAAAGCACCGTAGTTGACGGTTAAACCGTAAATATCACGACCGTCGGTAGCAGCATCGATCGGGGCTTTGTAAGAAGCCTTGATTCTTGCCCAGCCTTCAGGTGTGACGGCAACTTTTTCTCCGGGCGCGGAAATGGCCCAAAGTTCGTCCACGGTCAGTGTGCGGCCGTCAAGATTATGTGTGGCAGCAAAGGACAAAGGCGCGATGGCAAGCAGGATAGAAATGACGAGTGGTTTTTTCATGAGAGTTCTCCTTGGTGATTTAAGCTTGGTTATCTGAAATTAGTCCACTGAGTTTGATGACAGTTGCTGCATAAGTCTTGACTGGCTTTGTGTTCGGAGTGGCAAACGACACAATCTACCGTGTTTCCATAGTGAGCGGACTGATGCGGATATTTATCCTGCGGGTTGGCTTTGGTCTTAATTTGTGCCATCGGTCCGTGACAGCTTTCACACTTTTGAGTCGAAGGCTTTGTAAATTCAGTGGTGTTGTCGTGACAAGTCGAGCACTGCATTTGAGCTGCCATGCTGTGCTTCATCGGCATACCGGCAAGAACCGGAGCATCGGCAGCGAAAGCAGAACAAGAAAGCAGGGCAGCGAAGAGCGGAATAAAGAATTTTTTCATGTTAGTTCCCCTGTGCTTTGAGATAAGCGGCAGCGTTTCGGCCGGCTTCCAGTCCGAATACCATGCAGTCAACGGAAGAGCATCCTCCGAGACGGTCCATCCCGTGGACACCTCCGGTCACTTCACCGGCTGCGTATAGTCCGGGAATCGGAGCAAGAGTTGCCGTTGAAAGAACTTCTGATCTCGGATTCACAGCGATGCCGCCCATGCAGTAGTGAAGTTTCGGAGTCAGGCGCATTGCATAGAACGGAGCTTTGAGCGTCTGTTTAACATCAAGAGGCTTAGCAAACGGGTCTTTCAGAGTGCCGGCAACGATCTTGTTGTATTCATCGACTTGCTGCTGAAGTGCTTTAAGCGGGATGTCATAAGCTTTAGCAAGATCCGCAAGTGTCTCGTGACGGAAGACTGTTTTGTCTCGATAAGCCGCTTTGAAACCTTCCGCGTGTTCTGTCGTTTTTTCTCCGCAGAAAACGATCGGATAGTTGATCTTGTCAGGTGTACTTTCGCTTAAGACGTTGAGTTCGGCATCCGCACGAGTCCGGCGGTCTGCAAGTTCATTCATGAAGCGGCGGCCGGTCTTCGGATTGACAGCCATACCTTCGGCAAAAGCGTAGTCAGCGAAGAAGCTTCCTGGGCCGGCACCCTTTTCGTCTGGAGATGCCCAAGGTCCTAACTGGTACATGTCAAGCATGGAGGGCAGGCAGCCTGACTTCAACAAAGCCTTGAGCATTTCAGCAGTGGCGCCGGGCTGGGAGGTGCACTCTAAAAGAGAGTAAACCGGCATAGTGGTTTTGATGAAGTCTTTATCCTGGCCCCAGCCGCCGGTAGCAACCACGATGCCGCCGCGGGATCCGATTCTCTGTTCTTTTTTAGAAGTACCGTCTTTCCAGTTGTAATCGCAGTTAACAAGTACGCCGGTGACTTTGCCGTCTTGCATCAGAAGGTCAATGACCTGAGAGCGGTTACGGAACTGAACGCCGTTCTTCTTGAGCCAATTGTGAATAGGAACAACAATTCCGCCGCCTGAGGCAGCTGTAGGAACCATGGTGCGCGGGGCGCTGTGGCCGCCTAAACGGATAACCTTATCCATGAGCTGAACACCGCATTCGTCGAGCATCGGGCAGATGTTGACTGCGTTCTCTGCGAATTTTCTAGCCAGATCCGGATGGTTGAATCCACGGCCGGCTTTGGTCATATCGGCGACCATAAGGTCAACGGAATCTTTGATGCCTTGTTTCTGCTGTTTAGGATTCAGGGGAACGGACATGAGGCCGCCGCAGAGGCAGGAGTTGCCGCCGAAGGCTTCCATCTTGTCGAGAATCAGAATGTCTTTGACGCCGGCTTTGAGAGCGGCATAGGCGGCGGAGAGTCCTGCAAAACCGCTGCCGACGATAACTAAGTCGTGGACTTCATTGAAAGGCTGAGCTGTTGGGGAGGGAGCTGCGAAGGCCGATCCGGAAGCCAGACCGGTAGCAGCCAGTGTTCTCAAGAAATTGCGACGACTGAATGAGGATAAGGGTTTCATTTGTTTTCCTTGTGATCAACGTCCTAACAATTAGAAATACTATACCGACTAGACGGTTTAAATAATTAGGAGAAGTACCAATAAATGTTGTACGTTAAGAAATCAGTTTATTTATTTTAAATATAGATAAAACAATAAGTTAAATAATTTTATCTAAATATCATAGAGTTACGACCACGAGAAAATAACTGTATTTTCCATGCAAAAGGATGAAAAATAACAGAACTATTTCTTAAATTAGACTTAAAAATTATTCTTAACGGCCTTAATTTACTGTACTGAACCGTTAAGTAAAACTATAATAAGATTAGGGAAGCGGCCGCATGATTGCCGCAATGAATTTTTTGTACAAGGTGGGTTCTCCAATGGAAACCAAGAAACAGACGAGAAAAACCAGTAGTAAAACAAAGGAGCTGATCTTAGAGGTCGCACGTGAAATAGCGGCTGAAAAGGGCGTCGGTCAGCTGACGCTGGAGGCAGTAGCTGATCGAGCAGGAATTAGCAAAGGCGGTTTGCTGTACCACTTTCCGGGAAAGAAAGAACTGATTATTGCGTTAATGGACAGCTACGTATCGCATCTATCAGCAGAACTTGAATCAGCAACGGAACCGTTCAAAGGTCATCCACAAGCTTTGGTTTTGGGGTTTATCCATTGGTACAAGAAATTTAACGGCATCGCGGCGACCAATCGTACTTGGGGTGCAGCTGTTTTTGCGGTCCAGTCTTTTGATCCTCAGCTGATGGAACCGCTTCACAACTGGTACAGACAATTGTTTGAAAAGATCCGAAACAGCGGTCCCGCTTCATTAGATACAGCGACAGCTATTATGGCGATCGAAGGCTTGTTCATGCTTTCTCTCTACAACCTTGACCAATTAACGACAGAAGAGAAATCGAGGATTATTCAGCATATAGAAGATCGCCTGCTGATGCGTGAATTGAATCCGAAGAATTCTATTGAATAACTTAACTTTTTGTTGTCTTCAAAATTAGTCCGCTGTGAAAAAACCTTCTTTTGCCAAAGGCAATTTGCTTGGCATCTTCAAGGTAAACAATGTCATTACTTAGCGTGATGTGAGTTGTTATCCTAAAATTAACAATGGAGAGTCCAGAGGACAACAAATGGCGATCAATCAGCTAAAAGCTTTACCACTTGGATCGGACTTTATTGCGTTGAGGATAGCCGACGAAATCTACGTTGATAAAACGGAGATGGTTTTTAGCTTAGTTGTTAAACGTGGTAAATATTTCCTCGCCAGACCGAGAAGGTTTGGAAAGTCTCTTCTGATATCGACTTTTGAGTCTTTATTTAAGTTCGGCCTACGTGACTTCAAGGGTTTGGCTATTGAGAACCTTTGGAAGGAAGATGCAGTCTATAACGTAGTGCGGTTGGATTTTTCAGAAATTAAAGATTTTGCAGACGCCGAATCCTTTTCAGAGCGATTGATATCTCTCCTCTCGCGAAAATTTGCGCCCTATGGTTTCTGCTACGAACTTCTCCCCTTCCAAACAGTTTCGGATCAGCTATCCGATTGGTTGACTGCTCGGGAAAAGAATTCTTTGGTTCTCCTAATCGATGAATACGACGCGCCTCTTACTTCTTGTTTGAACAACAAAACTGTTTTCAAGGAAGTACGCAGAGCTTTATCGGCTTTTTACTCAGTATTAAAGTCAAATGAGGGTGCGTTGAGATTTGCGTTCATCACGGGAATCACAAAGTTTAATAGGACAAGCATATTTTCAGAGCTGAATAATCTTTCGGATCTCTCTTTAGATGTGGAATATGGCAACTTGTTAGGTTACACATAGGGCGAAACGCAGAAATACTTTTCCGGATACCTCGATAATGCTGCCTCGTTGTTAGGCCTCTCAAGAGAAAAGCTCGCCGAGGAGCTCGTCAAGCATTACGACGGTTTTTGCTTTGAAAGAACCGCGAAAGAACATGTTTTTGCGCCATGGTCCATGCTGAACTTTCTCTCATCACCCCGAAACGGTTTTGTGGACTATTGGTTTGAGAGCGGCGGAAGGCCGTCTGTCTTGGTTGAATACTTGAAATCTCACGCTCTTAGACATCCTGAAGAGTATGGGCGTGAAAAATCGATTTCCCTTTCTACTCTTTCCGGGTCTTCTGATTTGGAAAATTTGTCGGATTTGGGTCTTCTGACACAAGCAGGCTACCTGACGATCAAGGCGGTAAGGTACGGAGATACGGTATTTCTTGATTATCCTAACTTAGAAGTGAAGTGTGCTATGGCTCAGTTATATATGGAGCGCTTGCTCGATGGCAAAGTCGCCGGTCAAGTGGGCGCGGGGCCAATAGTAAAGGTACTAGCTGAAGAATCTGCCGAGTCGGTATTCCATATTCTGAACCGACTTTTCATGGCAATTGATTACCCCCGGTGAAGGACGAAGCTTCCTTGCGTGCTTATGTTCAGGTCTATTTCTCAGGAGCAGGGGTAGAGCCAAAAGTTGAACAGCACAATGCTCACGGAAGGAGTGATCTAGAAGTAAGCGTCGGAGAAAGACATTGGGTTTTCGAGTTCAAAGTTTCCTATGACGGGAAGAAGGAAGAAGAAACTCTTTCAGAAGGTATTTCTCAGATGAAAGCCAGACACTACGAGGAGCAAGGAGATTTCAAGGAACTCAAGCGCGTCGTGTTGGTCTATTCAATTCCATCTCGCCAATTCGTGAAATGGAAACTGCTGACGTTCTAAAAAATCATCACTAATTCTTAGCTAGGTACGGAATTTTTCTATAGTCCACTATAGAATTTTTCCATAGTCGGCTATAGAATTTTTCCGAAGTCTGTTAGGGATTTTCGATAGTGTGGAAGAGAAGTTCGAAATCTTCTGAGTCAGGGCTGAAACGATAGAGGTTGCCTTCTGATAAATCGTAGTAGAGAGCGTGAAGTTTGAGCTGTCCATTCTTAACACGCTCGGCGATCCAAGGATAAGAAAGCAGATTGTCGAGAGAAATCAGCACGGCGCCTTCTTCACAGTGGCGGCTCCGTGTCTTTTCATCTTCATCGCCCGTCATAGCTTGAAGCCGTTCAAGAGCCGGGGAGGCTATGCTGACCCAGTCTTGAATATAAGTTTCCCCGGCGATGGATTCAGGTGTCATGAGACCGTGGATGCCCCCGCAATGAGAATGACCCATGACGACGATGTGCTCGACATTGAGATGTTTGACGCCGTACTCAATGGCACTCATCACAGAACATGGATTTGAGGCCTGTGTCACCGCGGGAACAAGCGCAGCCACGTTTCTAATCACAAACAAGTCACCGGGTTTGCAATGCAGAAGAATGGCTGGATCGACTCTCGAATCGCAGCAGGCAACAACCAGCGTTTTGGGATTCTGAGCCTTTTCCAGTGATTCAAAATACTGTCTTTCCTTTAGGAAATAAGTTTGCTTGAAGTTGTGGAAGCCTTCTATAAGTTTGTGAAAGTTATCCATTTTGTTCTAAGTTTTGTTGTTTGGGTCTAATGAACTATACAACTTTGCCATTGATTTAAAGTTTGAGTTGGATCCCAATATACGCTCTGAGGTTTAGTTAAGTTAGATGTCAACAGTCAAGCAATTTTGAAAAAAAAGAGAATCCGAATACGGATTCTCAAAAGCCTGGTGTCGGAGGATTCCAGACGGTTAGTTCAATGGAAGTACCTTATTGGAAAACAAGTTATTAGAAATACTTGGTTATGCCGGTAATGATGTTGAAGGCATGGTCCTTTGTAAATTTTTTCGTCTTTGCGTTTTGACCATCCCAAGTGGAAAAGCCGCCCCCGATGTAGATGTCAATACTTTTAGAAGGTCGGTACAGATACTTCGTAGCTATGCCCAGCATATGGGCTTTATGGTCTTCAATGTTGTTAATAGTATTGACCTTGTAATCTCGGTAATAAATCATTGACTGCCAAGAAGACAGGCCAAACCAGAACTGGGTGCCGGCGTAAGTGCCGAAGCCTTTAATGTTCTTGGCAGAAGAAAAGCCGTCTAGCTTATTGACACCGTCGAAGTATTGACCCTGCAGATAAACGGTTACCGGTTTGAAACGATAACTTCCGCCGATTGTGGCGATTTTCTTGCTTGTCGTCCCTTTGGCGGCAGCGGGTACCTTTTTACCCCAGGTTGTTTCCTCATATGCGGCAACAAGGTTTAAGTTGCCGTTCTTATAGCGGAGACCTCCTGCATAAAACTTATCTACGTCGCTGGTATTTTCATCTCCCTCTTCAGATTCCTCGGTTTTCATGGAGTATTGCAGCGTGCCTTGGAAGCCGGCAAGCATGGGTGTTCGGTACGTGATCATGTTGTCAATTCTGGAGGATTTCACGGGAGCCAGCCCTATGCCGTATGTTCCGCCCCCGAATGAATCCATGAAGAATTGAAGGTCGTAGGCGCCGGATCCGGAAGAGATTCCGGAAATTCTTCCGGCGGAGACTTCACCAAACTTTTTGCTGCTGACGGTTAAGTAAGAACAGCCCTCAAAAATTTTATTGCCCTTAAGTCCTCCTTTTAATGCCCCGGAATCAGATGCAAAGCGGTTTTCTAAACGGAAACCTACAGATAGGTCATCGGTTATCTCTTCGATTCCTTTTATGCCGATACGGGAAGCGGTGTTTAATCCAGACTGCATCGTAATCGTGTTGTCTTTATGCGTATCTCCTCCGTAATTGTCATATGCGATACCGGTATCAATACGCCCATAAATGGTGACGGCGCTTTCGGCTTGAACAGAGCAGGCAACAAGAAGGGAAGAAATAATCAGCGAATATTTGAATGTTTTCATTTTGATTACCTTTATCAGAGGAGCCAATATGCGGCCAGAACCATGAGCAGCATGACAGGGGCAGAACGTTTAACGATTTCCATAGGATTGACGGAAGCAATGCCCGCGACGAGGATGAGGCCGCCGCAAAGAGGAGAGCTGAGGCGTCCGAAAGAGCCGGAAATTACTGCTAGCCACCCTAGATCGGCAATTTGGAGACCGAAACTTGGCGCGTTCGGAGTAACAGCTTCATTGAAGGCGAAGGCCGCGGCATCTCCGGAACCAGTGAGTACTCCCATTAAATAAGGACCGAAGGCACCGCCAATACGAGCGAGATGATTTGCGTTAGTGAGTGTTTGGACGAGAAGGTCGATGACACCTGCAGCCTTGAGACCTGCAGCGAACACGCCGGCTGCAATGATGATGCCAAGGATATTGCCATAACCTTTGCCCATGCCGTCAAAGAATTTTTTAGTAACTTCAGCCGGGTTGGAGCGCGTTACGCATAACGCATAGAACGTACCGATAAGCATCGCGGTAGCAACGCTCATCTTCATGGTCGTATATAGGGAGACGTAAAGCAGAATAACTACAGGAACGAGCGGGGCAAGAGCATATAGTGGATTGATTTTCTTCGGAAGATTATCCGCAAGCTCGTTGCTTTCGCTAGTTTGGTGCTGAGGTTTTTTGTAGTCGCGGTATATAAAGCAAACAATGGTCAGTCCCACGATGATGGCGAGCGAAAACAATAAGATAGGTGAGGTTACTCGGCCAATGAACTCCATGACTTCCATATTGGCAATCTTGGAGACGAATACATTGTGTGCGACTCCGGGATTGAGAAGGGCAGGTGTTGTGGAACAGACGACGGCCGCCGCTGCGATTGCGGGTTTAAACCCCGACCTAATCAAAATCGGGATCATGGAAGGTCCTACTGCGGCGCAGAGTCCGGCTGTGGAAGGGATGGCTACTGCACAAAGACCGGTTACAAACATGCAAGCGGGGAGCAATAACACACCTAGCCTTCTCAGAGGTTTAGTCAAGAGCGCAACCAGGTGCACGTCGCATTTGGTTAAAGAAATGGTTGCAGCAAAGCCCATGGCAGAACAAATGGCGATGATGAGAGACGACCTCGTCATCGAAGCATCGAACTGCTGGAATGCAATCATTGGCTTCAAAGAAAATATCGCCATTGCGAAACCCGAAGCCAAAAGAACGCACCGAGTTTCGTAACGTTTGATCAATGCATAAATCGTTATAAGTACAACGATTAGTGCGAAAGCTACATTGATAGACATAAGTGAATCCTTGGAAAAATGAGGAAGTTAACTTTGCCTAAAAGGCCAGCAAAGTTTAGAAGTCCGAACAGGATCCACCAATCCGAACTATCTCCAAAATTGCTGTTAGTTAAGCAATATTCGATATCTGATATCGGATAGCATATAACCTATAAAAAACATGAAATTAGAGGTTTTATATGAGGTAAAAAATTTTGTCTATCCATAGAATAAAAATTCAATTTCACGTTGTTTTTTTTAAAATGAATGAATTTTTAATTCTTAAAAAGAAGAGATGGATTTGCCTAATCCTATTTTGTTTGGCTAATTTCTTTACAGGAGCTCTTTATATCTGGAGCGTGTTTTCCGGGCCCTTGGCACAAAAAATCGGGTTAGCGACATCCACAAATTTAACGGCAGCCGATATATCTCCTGTATTCGGCGTAGCGACCGGTGTTACACCCTTTCTGATGCTGGCAGGCGGATACATTAATGACAAATTCGGCCCTAGATTTGTAATTGCTGCCGGAGGGTTATTTATAGGTATCGGCTATCTCCTCTGTGCTGTCAGTGAAAGCATAAGCATGCTTTATATCGCCTATGGATTGCTTGTAGGTATTGGTACAGGAATGGTGAACGGCTGCACGATCAATTGTGCGGTTAAATTTTTTCCTGACAAGCGAGGCTTTGCCGGCGGAACGGTAACGGCTTTCTTAGGAGTGGGTGCTGCTTGCCTGCCTTTCGTTGTTAACTGGCTGATTCGCGAATATGGAATTTCAACCGCTTGCACGGTGTTCGGAATATGTGCCGGCCTCGTTATTTTTACCTGCGGACTTTTGACCTTTAAATGCCCGGATGATTTCGCGCTCTGTTTTACAAGCAGTGCCCGAGCCAAGGTGACAAAAGGCCTAGATGTTAATTGGTTAGGGATGATTCGTTCCCCATTATTTATCCCGCTTTATCTGTTATTTGTTTGCGGATCTACGATGGGGTTAATGTTGATTTCAAGTATGTCCGGAATTGCTGAATACCAGATCGGAGTTGGGACAGCACTGGCTGCGACATCGGTTTCCGTTATCTCCTTGGCTAATACGACGGGAAGATTCTTGTCCGGCACGGTCTCGGATATGCTGGGACGTGTGCAAACTTTGGTTTTAATGCTCTCCGCAGCTGTCTTAGGTTTTTTCCTTTTGATTCAATCCGGACGAGGAGACCTGACCACCTTCATGTCCGGCATTGTTTTGGTGGGTATCTGCTACGGAGCTTTCATAGGAACCTATCCAAGTTTAATTGCTGATGAATTCGGCCATAAGCACAACAGTGTGAATTTTTCTTTGATGATGACCGGATACAGCATTGGCGGAATCGGTGGTCCGATTCTTTTGAGGTTGGCTTCCAAGGAAGGCTCATACGTCGGCGCTTATGCGACATGCATCGGACTCGCAGTGGTCGGAGCTCTTTGTGCGGCGGCATATTTCTATCTTAAAAGGCGCGAGGCAAAGACATCGCGTTGATCAAATCTAAAGGAGAAAACGATGGATCAAAAATATATTGAAGAAATGGTTTGCAGTAGACGCAAACTTCATAAGATTCCTGAAGAAGGCTGGACCGAATTTCAAACGACTTATTTCGTTGTCGAGTTTCTGAGAGGTCTCGGACTGCCGGTATTCGTCGGAAAAGCAAACCTCAATCTTGACGAAGTTCTAGGCAGAGATGTCGAACTTGTTCAAGACAGTATTGAGCGTGCACTTAAAGCCGGCGTTCCGCAGTCTTTCATTGAGGAAACGGAAGGTTTCACCGGAGCAGTTGCGGTACTGGACACCGGACGTCCGGGCCCAACGACAGCATTTAGAAGTGACATGGATTGCGTCATTGTTCGAGAAACGAAAGATGCTGACCATCTTCCGAACAAGTTAGGCTTTGCCTCGGAACATCCGGGTTTGATGCACGCATGCGGCCATGACGGGCATACTGCCGTCGGCTTGGAACTTGCCCGTTGGTTAGTGGAACACAAGGATCAGCTGTGCGGAAAGTTCAAATTAATTTTCCAGCCTGCAGAAGAAGGAGTCCGAGGTGCAAGAGCTATGTGCGAAGCCGGTATTGTCGATGATGTTGATTATTTTTTAAGCGGTCATGTCGGCGGTGTCATCGGTCTTGGGGAAGTTGCCGTGATGGACGGCGGTTTTTTAGCATCTTCAAAGTTTGACATTGCGATAGAAGGAAGACCGGCTCATGCAGGAAATGCTCCCCAGCAGGGAAATAATGCTTTAATGGCAGCATGCGCCGCTTCAATGATGCTGCAGGGAATTCCTCGCCATGCGGATGGTGTAACACGAGTATCTGTGGGGACGCTTCATGCCGGAGAAGGCAGAAATGTCATTCCAGCACACGCTAAGCTGCAAATGGAGGTCAGAGGAGAAACTAAAGAAGTTAATGAATTCATGAAGGAATATGTCTACGACATATTTGCAGGTGTCGATAAGGCCTATCGTGTGAAATCTAAAGTTGAGCTGGCCGGTGAGTCTACGACTCTGATGCAATGTCCTGCTATTTACGACAAAGTTGAAGAGGTGATGAAAAAGATCCCCGGTATCAAAGTTCTCCCGAGGATCCACACACCGTCAGGTTCTGAAGACTGTGCACTGTTCATACGACGTGTGATTGAAAGGGGCGGTCAAGCCGGATTTATTCTCTATGGCTGCAACCATCACGGGCATCATCGTCCGAATTTTGAGATACAGGACGAACAAAGTCTGCCCATCGCTCTTTCTATATATACAGGGTTTGCCGAACTTGTGAACGGAATAGGAGGAAAGGTAAAATAAGGGGTAATTAAAACATCAATTCTTGGAGGGGCTATGGAGGACTTCGAACTCGAATCGAAATCGTATTTCTTTCCTAATCGTTTAACACTCTTTGAGCAGGTCAGCCAGTCCCTTTCTCGTCTTATCAGTGAAAAGAAATGGCGACCGGGAGAGATGCTCCCGAACGAGACCGAGCTTGCTCAGATGTTTAATGTTAGCCCCGGCACGATGCGGAGAGCTTTGAAACTTTTGGTGGATAAGGGTGTACTGATTCGCCATCAGGGAAAAGGAACTTTCGTAGCGGAATTCTCTAACAACCAACAACTTGTATATAAGCGCTACATTAAGCTGCAGCCTGATAACCCAGAAGTCGATGAAGCGGTCCCTACAAAATCAGATTTGCTGTTTTTCGAGAGAGTGAGTCCGTCTCTCGAAATTCAGCAGCTTTTAAATCTTCAGCCGTCAGACCAAGTCGTTCACGCCGGAAGAACATTGTCCGCTTCTTCCGGGATTGTGACCTTCGATGAGTTGTGGGGTGTAGGGAAGGATTTTGAAAAGCTGACAAAGGAAAACCTTGCGCATCATCGCGAAAAGTTACTCTATGCTTTCTATCAATCCGAACTTGGAATCTCCATTACCCGCTGTGAAGAACGAATTAAAGCCGTGCTGCTCCCGCTGGATTTGTGTAATGTGTTTAAGCTGTCTTATCCACAGCCTGTCATTGAGATCCGAAGGGTGGCCTTCACATTTGAAGATCGCCCTGTAGAGTTTCATAGACAATTGTCGTTTACCAGTCGATACCACTATCGTATCTTTTGATCTGACTGTCGGCTATCTCAAATCAAGAACCGGGATAACTTTTGGCCTCCGGTTCAAGTATGAGAAACAGCTATATACCTTGCTAATTGCCGGCTAGAGCGTACAAAAGCCAATAGTCTACTGAGTAAAGGCCCGAGCCGACGATAAATATCGCAATGAGTCCGAACAAGTAAGGCAGAGCGGGAGAGGTCAGATCTTTACCGATAGTGACCTTGGTTGCGATTGTGAAACTAACAATCGCAGGGATAACCGCTAGACGTGTGAGCAATCCGGCCATGAGAAACAGCGGCACGAAAGTTTCAATGATTGCCGCTGAATAATATCCGACCTTTGGAGAGAAGAATAAGACCTTCGGAAACTTCGCTGCGTTTTCCGGATGGAAAAGTTTCTGTACTCCGTAAGGGAGCATCGCTAAAGCAATTGCCCATCTAAAGAGTAGAGATGCCATGCTGGCAGAGGTTGGGTCACAGGTCCAATGCAATATGGTGGACATCATTTTCATTTCCTTAGTTTATGGAGGAAATTTTAGAAAAGAACTACAAGGGCAATCGGTTAGCGTTGCTTAAATGAGGTAGTGAAGGAGAGCAGTTAGAAGAAAATGGATGTTTTTGAAGGTAACGACCGAAGCCGCAATCTCGAAAAATCAAGGCTTCGACAAAGTTGTTTGCCGTTCACAAAAATGTTCCTGAGTCACGGCTTCAAATCTATAATCAATTTGTTTCAGTGGCTGGTTTTTGCTGAAACACGCTCAACAGGAAACCTGTGAAGCAGCCGCAAAATACTCCGATAGTTTGCGGCCCCCTGAGCGGCAAGAAATTTGTCCAAGGTGAAAAAGTGATTAAAGACTTAATAGAGAATTCATATCTATTCGGTGGGAATGCTCCTTACGTAGAAGAGTTATACGAGCAGTACCTCGAAGACCCAAATTCCGTAGATGAAAAATGGCGTCAGTACTTTGACCGTCTGCAGCAGGCCCCGGCTTCCGACGGCCGTGTCGAAACCATTGACGTTCCTCATGCACCCATCGTTGAGGCTTTCGCACAGAGAGCATCCGAACCGCGTTCGGCTGTTTGTCCGGTAAGTGAACGAGATCTTGATCTGGCAAAAAAACAGGTTGCGGTTCAGTCCATCATCGGTGCGTACCGATTCTTAGGAAGCCGCTGGGCCAACCTTGACCCGCTGCACAGAAGAGAACGTCCGAAGATTCCCGAGCTTGAACCTTCCTTCTACGGACTGTCCGAAACGGATATGGACAGCACCTTCTCGGCAGCTAATACGTATTTCGGCGCCGATAAGATGACGCTTCGGGATTTAATCGCCGCCTTGAAACAAACTTATTGCAGCGATATCGGTATCGAATTCATGTACATCAGCGATCCGGTGATCAAACGCTGGTGGCAGCAAAAACTGGAACCTTGCCACTCAACCCCGAGCATGGACGCCAAGTCCAAGAAACGCATTCTTGAAGAACTGACGGCCGCAGAAGGTTTGGAACGTTATCTCCATACCAAGTATGTCGGCCAGAAACGCTTCTCGCTCGAAGGCGGAGAAAGCTTTATTGTCGCCATGGATGAAATCGTGGAAACAGGCGCAGCACAAGGCCTGGAGGAAATGGTTATCGGTATGGCTCACCGCGGTCGTCTCAATGTGCTCGTCAATACGCTTGGCAAAGCGCCGAGTGAACTGTTTGCAGAGTTTGAAGGTCACTACAAGAGTAAAGACCTGCCGGCGGGCGACGTGAAATATCACAACGGTTTCTCAAGCGATGTCGTTACCGCTTCCGGACCGATCCATCTGGCTTTAGCCTTTAATCCTTCTCACTTGGAAATTGTCGACCCGGTCGCAGTCGGAAGCGTTCGCGCCCGACAGGATCGCCGCCATGATCCTAAAGGTCGCCGCGTGATGGGCGTTCTTGTTCACGGCGACGCTGCCTTTGCAGGTCAGGGCGTCGTCATGGAGACGCTGAACCTTGCCGATACCCGCGGCTACGGTACCGGCGGCACGATGCACATCGTGATCAACAATCAGATCGGTTTCACGACTTCGGATCCTCGTGATAAAGGCTCGATGACATATTGCACGGATCCGGCAAAACTCATTGAAGCCCCGGTTCTGCACGTGAACGGTGACGATCCGGAAGCCGTCGTATTTGCGACGCGTCTGGCCATGGAGTTCCGCAAGAGCTTCAGCCGCGACGTCGTGGTTGACATTGTCTGCTTCCGCCGTTTAGGCCATAACGAACAGGACACGCCGGGACTGACTCAGCCGCTGATGTATAAGAAGATCAATGTCCATCCGGGTACTCGTCAGGTTTATGCCGACAAGCTGGCACTGCAGGGTGTCGTTAGCCCGGAAGAAGCCAAAGAAATGGTTGCCGCATATCGACGCAGTCTGGAAAGCGGTATCCCGCCGAGACAGACGGCTTTGATCGAAGGCAAGAACCCTTATGCCGTTGATTGGTCCCGTTACAACGGCAGCTGGACAGACGATGTGAAGACGTCTGTTCCTTTGGACGAATTGAAGCGTTTGACGGATGTCATTACGACCGTTCCGGAGAACTTCAAGCTCCACCCGCTCCTTCAAAAGGTCATCGCAGATCGTCGTCTGATGATGCAGGAAGAAATCCGTGTGGATTGGGGCTTAGCCGAACATCTGGCTTTTGCCACGCTGCTCACGGGCGGATACTCCGTTCGTATTTCCGGCGAAGACTCCGGCCGCGGAACCTTCAGCCATCGTCATGCCGTCTGGCACGATCAGAACCGTGACCGGTGGGATTCGGGTATTTGGATTCCTTTGGAGCATCTAGGTGAGCATCAGGCTCAGTTCACAGTGATTGACTCCGTTCTTTCTGAGGAGTCAGTTCTCGCATTTGAATACGGCTATGCCAGCTCTTCTCCGAAGTGCCTGACGATTTGGGAAGCTCAGTTCGGCGACTTTGCCAACGGCGCTCAGGTCGTGATCGACCAGTTCATCAGCTCCGGTGAGGCCAAGTGGGGCCGCAAGAGCGGCTTGACGATGCTCTTGCCTCACGGCTACGAAGGGCAGGGCCCCGAGCATTCATCTGCCCGAGTCGAACGTTATCTGCAGCTTGCAGCAGATACCAATATGCTGATTTGTCAGCCGACAACCGCAGCTCAGATCTTCCATTTGCTGCGCCGTCAGATGGTTGGCAATATCCGCAAACCTTTAATCGTCTTCTCTCCAAAGAGTCTGCTGCGCAACAAGATGGCAAGTTCCGATTTGGAAGAACTCTCCGAAGGCAAATTCGAAACCGTCATCGGTGAAATTGAAGAGCTCGATGCCGATAAGGTCAGAAGAATTCTGGTCTGCACCGGCAAAGTTTATTACGACCTCGTGAAATACCGCAAAGAGCATGAAATCGATGATGTCGTCATCGTTCGTCTTGAACAGCTTTATCCCTTCCCGCACAAGAGTTTCCGAGAAGAGACTTCTGGTTACTCCTTCGCTTCCGAGGTGGTTTGGGTCCAGGACGAACCTCAGAATCAGGGCGCCTGGTTCTATGTGCAGCACCATTTGCTTGAAGAAATGCCTTCCGGCGCAAGATTGAGTTATGCAGGACGTTCTGCTTCATCTTCGCCTGCCGTCGGCTATGCCAGCAAGCACGCCGAGCAGCTTAAAGAATTGGTGGAAAACGCTTTCGGACGCCTTAAAGGCTTTATTCAGACGAAATAGTTCAAGCGTTGCTTTGTAAAGAATTCGGAGAAAAAAGAAATGTCTATTGTTGAAGTCAAAGTACCCGAGCTGTCCGAGTCTGTTTCGGAAGCCAGTCTGATTGAATGGAAAAAGAAAGTCGGTGAACCGGTTAAGGCCGATGAAATTCTTATTGAAATTGAAACCGATAAGATCGTTCTGGAAATTCCGGCGCCGGCAGACGGAGTGCTGGCAAGCATTGAGCAGCCTGATGGTGCGGCAGTCCTCAGCGACCAATTGATCGCCACAATCGATACTGAAGGAATGGTTGGTGCACAGCCGGAAGCCCCTAAAGCAGCCGTTGCTGAAGAAGTCATTATTTCGACGCCTGCGGCAGCCCCTGCGCCGACTCCCTCACCCGCTGCGCCGACGGCAGCAGCTTCTACGCCAGGCGCCTTTATGATGCCTGCCGCAGAAAAACTCATGGCAAACAGCGGATTGTCTGCAACTCAGGTTGCAGGAACAGGCGTCGGCGGACGTATCACGAAACCCGATGTCATCGCTGCCTTAAAGAGCGCTCAGCCTGTGGCTCCATCTGCTGTTGCCGCAGCTCCGGCTCAACCGGCCGCTCCTAAATCCGCGCCTGCTAAACAAGCAACTCCCGTCGCATCTCTTGACGGCAGACCCGAGCAGAGAGTTCCGATGTCTCGCCTTCGTGCCAGAGTGGCCGAACGCCTCGTAGAGTCCCAGTCCAACTGCGCCATTCTGACTACTTTCAATGAGGTGAACCTGGCGCCGGTAATGGCTTTGAGAGCGAAATACAAAGAAAGCTTCGAGAAGAAGTATGGCGTCAAACTCGGCTTTATGAGCTTCTTCGTTAAAGCTGCTGTTCACGCTTTGAAGCAGTACCCGATCATCAACGCCTCGGTTGACGGCTACGACATCATTTATCACGGATATATGGATATCGGCATTGCAGTGGGTTCTCCCCGCGGTCTTGTTGTACCGGTCTTAAGAGATGCCGATCAAATGACGTTTGCCGAGATCGAACTCAAGATTGCAGACTTTGCTAAGCGTGCCAAGGACGGTAAGTTAACGCTCGAAGAGCTGACCGGCGGCACGTTTACCATTTCCAACGGGGGCGTATTCGGGTCTCTCTTCTCCACACCGATTATTAATCCGCCTCAGTCCGCCATTCTCGGCATCCACGCGACCAAACCGCGTCCTGTAGCAGAAAACGGCGAAGTCGTGATTCGTCCGATGAACTACTTTGCGATGAGTTATGACCATCGCATTATTGACGGACGCGAAGCCGTGCTGGCACTTGTGGCGATGAAAGAAGCCCTTGAAGATCCGGCCCGTTTACTCTTAGATCTCTAAGGAGCAGGTTATGAAAGATGATATTCAGACCTTTGACGTCGTCGTCATAGGCGCCGGTCCCGGCGGATATGTTTCTGCGATTAGAGCAGCTCAGTTGGGCTTAACCGTATGCTGCATTGATGATTGGGTCACGGACGGTAAACCTGCACCCGGAGGTACTTGCACCAATGTCGGGTGCATTCCCTCGAAGGCTCTTCTTGCGAGCAGCTGTCTCTTTGAAGAAATCAGAGACAAAGCTTCCGAGCACGGGATTCATGTTGAAGAACCCACGATTGATGTTCCGACGATGATTGCCCGCAAGGCCAAGATCGTTCGTCAGACTAATGACGGAATTCTTTATCTCTTCAGAAAGAACAAAATCACGTTCCTTAACGGTCGCGGATTCTTTGTGACTTCTGATGAAGACGGTTATCTGATCGGTGTGGAAGGCAGGGACGAGACACGTGTTTTTGCGAAGAACGTTGTTCTTGCTACCGGCAGCAAACCGAGACAATTCCCCGGAGTTCCTTTTGACGAGGAACGTATTTTGTCCAATGAAGGCGCACTGAAACTAAAGAGTGTTCCTTCTACCTTGGGGATCATCGGTGCCGGCGTGATTGGTTTGGAACTTGGCAGCGTCTGGAAGCGGCTCGGTGCCGATGTCCGAATTCTTGAAGCCATGCCGTCACTTCTGCCTTTTGCGGACTCCGCGATCAGCAGAGAGGCGCTGAAGGCCTTTAAGCAGCAGGGTATCGATATGGAGTTCGGTGTTCACATCGACAGCATTCAAAATGACGGTGACCGTGTCATTGTTCAATACAAGGACAAGGACGGAAAAAACAGCGAGATGTGGGTTGATCGTTTGATCATTTCTATCGGCCGCGTTCCGTTTATAGCCGCTTTAGATGCACCTGTTGTCGGCCTCAAACTCGATGAAAGAGGCTTCGTGGAAGTCGATGCAGAAAACCGTACGAATCTTCCTCGAGTATGGGCGATCGGTGACCTTGTCAAAGGTCCGATGCTGGCTCATAAGGCCGAAGAAGAGGGTGTGGCGGTTGCAGAACGCATTGCAGGACGCAAAGCTGTAACGCATATTGAACGCGTGCCTTCCGTGGTTTACACCGAACCGGAAATTGCTTGGGTAGGCAAAACCGAAGATGAACTGAAGAATGCTGGTAAGCCTTACAAAGTCGGTGTCTTCCCGTTCATGGCCAACGGCCGCGCCAGAGCTGTCGGAGAAACCCAAGGCTTTGTGAAGATGCTGGCAGACGCCGAGACCGACCTGGTTTTGGGACTGCATATCATCGGACCTCAGGCCGGCGAGCTGATTGCGCAAGGCTGTGATGCCTTGTCCTTCGGCGCGACCGCAGAAGACCTGGCACTGATCTGCGATCCTCATCCTACTTTCAGCGAGGCCATCAAAGAGGCGGCCTTAGCGGTAAATAAAGAAGGCATTAACTTTTAGCTAGAATAATGAGACCTGGGACCAAGAAATCTCAGGTCTTATTTTTGCTTAGGCCGCACACCATTCAGGAGCTTTTCGGATGCGAATCCCGCTTATTCTTTTTACTCTCGGCTTGCTCAGCTTCAATGCTTGGGCAGTGGAGCCGCCGTCGACTGTTCCTTTCGCCAAGAGGTACGATCCCGCCTCCATTACAACAGCTTCACGAGCAAGAGAAGTCATCGCGGCCTACGACAACGAAAAGAGAGTCTGGGAGAACTGGTACAAAGAAGAAACAGCTCAGTGTTATCGCAACTTTTTTGTGACTTATTGCTTGGATAAGGCTAAGTCGGAACGCACAGAACACATCAATGAGGCTCGCCGCGTTTGGCTCGTAGCTAGAGACTTCCTGAGGAAGGAACGTTCCGAACAGGCGGTGAAAGACCGCAAAGCTGCTGAGGCCAAGCAAGCCGCCAAAAATGCCAAGATGGATGCTCAGCCCGCTCGCGTTGCTAAAGCTCCTTCCAAGACACGAGACGTCACGCCTCGCAAGCCGGGCGAAGGCCATGCCGCAGATCGCGTTCTGACACCCGAAGAAGAAAAAGCGAATGCCGAAGCCTATGCCATGAAGCAGCAGGAGCGTGAACAGCGCATTGCCGAGCAGGAAAGTAAAGTTCCTGAAGCTCCTTCTATGACGCCTGAAGAACGTATTCAAGCTAGAGCCGAGCGCCGCGCCGCAGCCGAGAAGAAACGCGCTGAAAATATCAAGAAGCGCGCAGAAAAAGCTGCGGAGTATGAACGTCAGGTCAAGCTTCGTGAAGAGCAAGAGAAGAAGAACAGCGTCACAGGTGACTTGATTCCTCGGCTGTAACAATCCAAAAAAGATCGGAACTCCTTGATCTGATAGGATTGTGTTCCTAAACAAGGAACCTAAATGCCATCAGAATTCGTAAAAGAAGTTGCCGACGTTTTTGCCAAGGACGGACCTCTCTCTAAAGTTACCGCGAATTACACGCCGAGACCCTCGCAAATTGAATTTGCGACCTCGGTGGCGGAAGCATTGGAAAAAGGAAAAACGCTTGTAGCTGAGGCGGGTACAGGCACCGGCAAGACGTTTGCTTATCTTGTTCCTGCGCTCCTGAAAGATCAGAAAGTCCTGATTTCTACTGCAGGAAAGACGCTGCAGGATCAGCTTTTTACGAAGGACATTCCGGCGCTTTTAAAAGCCCTAGGCATGGGCTGCCGTGTTGCACTCCTCAAAGGACGTTCCAACTACATCTGCAAGCAGCGTTTAGAACATGCGCTTCAGGAAGATTCCTACGTTGCTAAGTCTCGAGAAGAAGTCGTTCATCTTCATCGCATTAAGAAGTTTGCCGGACAGTCCGTGACCGGCGAGCGCGGCGACATTACCGATGTTCCCGAAAACTCCGGTATTTGGCCGGAAGTGACAAGTACCGGTGAAAACTGTCTCGGCCCCAATTGCGATCATTACAACGACTGCTTTGTGATGCAGGCCAGAGAGAAGGCAAAAGAAGCTCAGCTTTTGGTGATTAACCATCATCTGTTCCTGGCCGATATTTCGCTTAAAGACAATCAAATCACGGACTTTCTGCCGGAATTTGACCTGGTGGTGCTTGATGAGGCTCACCAGCTGACCAACATCGCGACGAACTTCTTTTCTCAGACGCTGAATCTTTACGATGTCAGGAATTTAGCTGCGGACGCGGTTTCTCAAGGTTACGGTGTCAATAAACAGATTGATTGGAACGGCATCTACAAAACCATTTCAAACGCCTGCGATGATTTAATCAGCACGACGCACAACATCCTGAACACCAAAGATAAACAGCTTGCGGTTGCCAAATTCAAGGATAAGCATCTTTTGGTTGAACCTTTCAAAAAGCTTTTGAATGCGGTGGAGAAACTGAGCAACGCGGTTCATGTGCACAAAGAGGCATCTCCTGAGATGACGAAGCTCGATGAACGTTGCACAGAGGCCCTTGACCTTATTGAATATTGGCGCGATGTATTCAACGGCAAAGCGGTTTCTCGTTCCATGAAGGGTCCGCTCTTAGATTGGTTTACGGTGAAACCGAAGAATATCTTCTTCAACACCACACCGCTTTCTTATGCCGAAATGCTTAAGAGCGCTCGGGAAGTGCAGGGCAAGCCGTGGGTTTTGACATCCGCAACATTGGCTGCCAACGGGGACTTTAAACATTTTATTGACCAAGTCGGTTTGGAAGACGCAGAAACCAAATCTTGGGAGAGCCCCTTTGACTTTAAAGCTCAGGGGATGCTGTACATCACCGAAGATCTGCCGACACCGAGCGCCTCTAACTTCTCCGATGAAGTTGCCAAGCGCATTTGGCCGTTCATCAAAAAAAACAAGGGCAGAGCTTTTGTGCTGTGTACAACGCTTAGGGCAATGGAAGTGATTTCCGAAGCGCTGCGTTACTTTGCTGAGACAGAAGGTGTCTCAATGAACATCCTGGTTCAGAACGAACAGTCCAAGCAAGAATTGCTGCGTCGATTCAGAAGTGAAGAAAATTCCGTGCTTGTCGGTTCCATGAGCTTCTGGGAAGGCGTGGACATTAAGGGCGACGCGCTGTCCTTGGTTGTAATTGATAAGATTCCTTTCCCGCCTCCCGATGATCCGGTGTTTGAGGGACGCTCAAAAGAACTTGAGGCGGAAGGCAAGAATTCTTTTAACGAAATATCCATTCCGGAAGCGATCATGCTCTTGAAGCAGGGGGCCGGTCGATTGATTCGTGATGAGAAAGATGAAGGTCTGTTGATTCTCTGCGACAACCGTCTGTTATCCAAGGGATACGGAACAAAGATTTGGAAGAGTCTGCCTGACTTTGCTAGAACTAAGGTTTTTGATACCGCAATGAATTTCCTGGAAAGGTGCCAGGAGCCGAGAGGTTAAAGGCAGCTCGGTAAAAGTAGATTTCAAACGGGGGCATATCGTAAGGATGTCTCCGTTTAAACCGCAGTTACCAAAAGGAAATCGGGCTGTAAAGGTTCTTCAGACAAGCTGCCGCGCTCAGCGCGGCTGTGGTGCTGGACTTCGGATTTGCCGGATCAGGTTTGCCGGAAAATTCCATCACAGCATCGGCCAGAGCAGAGCGATAGATAATCTTATGTGTATTGCTATGGACCTCGGGATCGGAAACAATCTTAACTTTGGTGTGAGGATTTTCCGATGCCAGCGCAGTAATGACGCCGACGTTGATGTTCTTCGGAAAACCTTTGATTGCTTCCTGAACTCCGCCTTCGAAAACCACCATCTTCTTGGTTAAGTCCAGAGTTTTGCCTTCTAAGGCGGGCGCTCCGAGCAAAGATTTAGGTGATTTGGTTGTCTCAATAACAACTTCTGATGCACCGCGCTGCAAAGCGCAGGTTTGAAGAAAATCTAATCCTCCGATGGCGCCGTTGACGATACAGATTCGGCCGTTGTTTTTAGCTGCGGTGCAAATCGCCTCTTGCTTGAAAGCATCGTCAGTAAATGCGCCGCTGGAGAGACAAATCAATGTTCTCCCGGACTTTAGAATCGGCAGAGTATATTCCTTAAGTGCCGCGCCTCCGGCGAGCTCGACGACCACCGGAGCTGCATTTTTCAGAAAATCTTCAAAGCTGAATACAGCAGAACAGTTGTATTTCGAGGCAAAGACTTGGGCCTTTTCTTGATTTCGAGCTAAGACAGAATGGAGTTTGAACTCCGGCAAAAAGTCATGAAGGACATTCGCAAATACGTTGGCCAAAGAGCCGGCCCCGATAACCGATACAAGAGACATAGTTCTGCAGTAGAGAATGAATTGAAAAACAGATACTACAACGCTTGCATCTGAGGTGAAATAGGCAAGTTTTCGGATATGTGAAATTACAGGCTTTGAACTCAGCTTGCAGAGTCAGGCGTGCAGTTCTTCCACTTCTGAGCCATGATCTGTGTTTTGTCCAAAGCCGGAATCGGCTGAAAACCACAAATTAGACGAGCAAGATAATCAACAGACTCTTTTCCTTTGAAGTCAATCGCTTCCGTACGGGAAATCTTTTCAGGAGAATCAATGATCAGATTTTTGTACTCAAGAGTGGCCATTCGTTCTTTATTAGCGTTTTTGCATTGTGCGACGGGAATGCGGACACGATAAGGCGTTTGTTCCATGGTTGTTCCGCCGATCTCCAGCATTTCCATCTGAAGGTAATCGCGTTTGTTGTCACGGACGCGAACACGGCTGCCTTCTTTAATCCATTGATTACGGGCAAAAGGACGCCAATCGCCGGGATATTTAACTTGAGTGGCAAAAAATGGGAGACCGAGTTTATCGATAGATTCCTCGGCAAGATACTGCAAATCGCTGCACGTCATCTGCTCAGGATTCTGAGGAATAGTGCGGCAGCCGGCCAAGAGCAGCAACGCCGCCCCTGTCACGGCAAAAAACTTCTTATTGCGCATTAAAACAGCTTATTTGACTGCTGCGCCGTCTTTCGGAGCGGCTGCAGCTTTTGCGGCTTCAAATTCTTGAGCACGCAGGTAAGTATCATAGGAGCCACGATTCTTATTGGCATCAAGAATGCGCTGAATATCGGCAGCCTTGTCGTCCATGCCGAGCTTGTTATAGCTGTCTCGCATGATGATCAAAGCTTCTTCTGCCTGCGGAGAAGTCTGGAAGTTCAGAAGAACATTTTCAGCGCGATTGATGGCGGCAATATAGGCGTCGCGAACGTAATAATACTTGGCGGTATTGATTTCGTACTTGGCCTGAGCCTCGACCAGCTCATGCATACGTTCGCGGGCATCGCGGGCGTAGCGGCTGTTCGGGAAACGAAGCACCAGTTCTTTGAAAATATCGAAAGCATCGCGTGCAGCCTGAGCGTCACGCTTGGAAAGGTCCTGACGGGTCAGGTAGCTCATCCAGCCTTCATCTTCGTCCAGAGTAGCAATGCCCTTAATGTAGAGGGCGTATGGAGAAAGGGGATGCTCCGGATATTGTCTTAAGAAACGGTCGCAGACTGCGATGGCCTGCTGCGGTTCTCCTTCTTTAAAGTAAGAGTAAGCAGTCTCAACTTGGGCCTGCTGAGAATAGCGGCCGTAAGGGTAACGGGCCTCTAACTTTTGATAGTAGTCACGGGCCGTTTCGTAGTTGCCTTCATTCAGATTGTCTCGGGCCTCGACATACAGTTTGTCAGCCGTCCAGCCTTCCGTCGGGTCTTCAACCCCTTTAAACATACTGCACGATGTAGTCGCTAAAATAACGGAACCCAGACAGGCGGCCGTTAATGTCCGCTTGATTATTGTTTTCAGGGCAAAAGACATAGAACTTAAGGTCAAAATGAATATCGAATTAGATGATTATAGTCAGACTGAGGCTTTTGAAGAAACCGAATTGCAGGAATCTTCAAAAATTGAAACTTTTGAAGTTACCCTCGATCTTGACGGAGAGCGCCTCGATAAGGTCTTGGCTTCTTCTTTGAAAGACATTTCGCGCTCTCGTCTGAAGACCCTGATTGAAGACGGCTTTGTCAAAGTCAACGGCAAAACCGTTGATAAACCCAAAGAAAAAATGAGTTTCGGCGATGAGGTTTCTGTTGAAATTAAGCCTCGTCTTGAAGATATGGATTTCATTGCTACGCCGATGGACATCGACGTGGTTTACGAAGATGACGATATTTTGGTCATCAATAAACCGGCAGGATTGGTTGTTCATCCGGCTGCCGGACATTGGGACGACACGCTTTTGAACGGTCTTTTGGCTTACAACTCGATTTTTAGAACACTTCCCCGTGCGGGTATTGTCCATCGTCTCGACCGCGACACTACGGGTTTGATGGTGGTAGCGAAAAACGAAAAAGCGATGCTCGATTTAGTCCAGCAGCTTCAGGCTCGTACGGTAAAACGTGAGTACTGGGCGCTGACACGCGGAAAGGCGCCGGCCGACAAAGTCATTGAAGCTGCAATTGAGAGAGACCCTAGAAACCCGCTGCGCTTCACGATCGGCAAAGGCGGCAGAGCAAAACCGGCGACCACGCATATTCGCTGCATTGATCAGAAAGAAGTCAAAGGCAAACCTTTCTCTTGGGTTGCCTGCCGATTAAAAACCGGCCGTACTCATCAAATTAGAGTGCACATGGAATCTATCGGCCTGCCGCTGATCGGAGATCCGCTCTACCGCAATAAGCTTCCAAAACCCAAAGAAGATGGTTCCGTTCTGAATTCTTTCGATCGTCAGGCGCTTCATGCCAGCCGTTTAGGGCTGATTCATCCGGTTACCAAGCAAACCATGGAATGGTTTGCCGAGCCGCCTCAGGATTTCAGAGATTTGATGGATGAGCTGGGCTTCGGTCCGTGGGATCGACCTTCCGAAGTCTTCGGAGATCCGGTTGTCATGATCGATAACGATGAGTTGTCAGAGAATCAGAAAGTCGTCGGTAAGATCAGTTCGTGGGACGACTTTGATTTCGGCGATGACGATGAAGACGCTGATTCCAACTGGAAAATAGAACGTACAAAATAATAGGGGCGTAGTCTATGCAGAGTAAACCGGAATTGGAAGTGATCGTTCCTGAATGGAACGCTCCGGAAAACATTAAAGCTTTCTTCACACTGCGCTCGGGCGGCATGTCCGCTGGCGCTTATGGAGACAAAGACGGTTTTTGCGGCCTCAATCTCGGAAATCATGTCGGAGACAATAAGTATTCGGTTCGTGGCAATCGCAGGATCGTAACCGATATGTTAGGCGCCGAACCCAAGTGGCTCAGCCAAGTTCATTCTTCTCGAGTCGTAAGGGCAGAAGACAACAACACTGAAGAACAAGCAGACGCCGAATTTACGACTGCCGCCGGTATTCCTTGCGTCGTGATGACCGCTGACTGTGTGCCGGTATTGCTTTGCGACAAAAAAGGAACCATTGTTGCAGCCGCTCACGCCGGATGGAAAGGCTTAGCCGATGGAGTCCTGCAAACCACCGTCGCAGCCATGAGAAAAGAAATCGGCGATGAAGAAGAAATCATCGCTTGGATCGGACCGCACATCCGCAAAGATCATTTCGAAGTGAGAGTCGACGTCGCTGACTACTACCGGGCATCTGCTGTTAAAGCCGCGGCCGACGATGCATTGGAATCGATCGGGGAAGGTGTCTGGCACTTGGATTTGGCCCGCTTCGCCAAGGAAGCTTTAAAGCAGTCCGGTGTGACTGAAGTCACCGACTGCGAACGAGATACATACTCCGATCCTGAGCATTTTTACAGCTATAGAAGAGATAAGGTAACAGGGCGCCATGGTGCATTCATCTGCAAGCGATAGTTCGAGAAGAAATTCCAGCGAAATCAGCTGGTATTACATTCAGCCCGGCTTCAAATTAATTGACGCCAAGAAGTGTGCTTGGGCTTTCGCTTTCTTCGTTTTTATTTTGTTCGTGATCAGCCGCTTCTCCCGCAGCCTGATCTTTGATTCTCCGTGGGCGCTTTTGATCGTGCCCGGTGTCGCTGCGTTTGTGATCTGGCTCATGCTGGTCATGCAGCCGCATCGCCAGGTTTATTACCGGCTGGATCAGGACGGAGTTTTTTGTGAGTACCGTTCTTCTGCTTCAGCCCTCACAAGTTTTTTGGATTTGATTCTGAGTCTGCTGGGTTCAATCATCAAACTCAAGAACACGTTCTACATCAATAAGCATTCATCCCGCTCGCGTATGTTTGAGTGGGGAGAAGTCGTGGCCGTGCACGAAGCGCCTTATTGGAAAAAGATTACTCTGCAAGCCGGTCTGCACGGGGAGTTAAATCTTTGGACCAATGCAGAAAACTACGGCAATGTACTCACGCTGGTACGCGAATACGTTGCAAAAGAAAGGAAAAATTATGATTAAGAAGATTTTAGGAATAGCTGTTCTATTTGGACTGATGATGACTGCTGCTCAAGCTAAAACTTTCTTGGTTGACGTTCGTACTCCGTCAGAAATTGCGACGACGGGTAAGGTTGAAGGCGCCTTGGTTGCTAACTATTCCGCGCCGGACTTTGTGGATCAATTTAAGGCCTTAGGTGCCAAGCCTGACGATGATATTGAGCTTTACTGCCGTTCCGGGCGCCGTGCGGAAATGGCAAGTCAGATCCTCAGCAAGCTCGGATATAAAAATATCCGTAATCTCGGAGGCTATGAAGCCGCTGCCGAAACTCTTAAACGACCACTTGTGAAGTAAGTAAATGACCAAACGTCCTCCCCGCGTGGGTTTTGTTTCCCTCGGATGTCCGAAAGCACTCGTTGACAGCGAACGCATCGTTACTGAACTCAGAGCTGAGGGCTACCTCATTAGCTCGACCTATAAAGATTCTGATCTTGTGATCGTGAACACCTGCGGTTTCATTGATGCAGCGGTACAGGAGTCTCTGGAAGCGATTTCTGAAGCTTTAAGTGAAAACGGCAAAGTTATTGTGACAGGCTGCTTGGGCGGAAAAAATACCGAAGAAGGCAACTTTGTTGCTCTGCGTTTCCCGAAACTCCTCGGAGTCACAGGTCCGGAGCAAACCGAAGAAGTGCTCCGTCTCGTTCATGAAAATCTTCCCAGACCGCACGAGCCTTTCGGGGACTTGGTGCCTGCGGGCGGCGTTCTTCTGACACCGAAACACTATGCCTACCTCAAGATTGCCGAAGGCTGCAACCATCACTGCACGTTCTGCATTATTCCCTCTTTGAGAGGCCCGCTGGTTTCCCGTCCCATCGGTTCCGTGATGCGGGAGGCGTCCAATCTCGTCAAGAGCGGTGTGAAAGAATTGCTTGTGATTGCACAGGACACCGCGGCCTACGGCCAGGATGTTAAGTACAAACTGGACTTCATCGGCGGCCGTGCTGTTAAGACCAACATTAAGGTCTTATTCGAAGAGCTTGGCAAGCTCGGGGTTTGGGTGCGTCCCCATTACATGTATCCGTACGCTTCGGTCGATGAGATCGTTCCTTTGATGGCAGAAGGCAAGATCCTGCCGTATCTGGACGTTCCTTTCCAGCACGCTCATCCGAGAATTCTGAAAGCCATGAAACGCCCGGGCAGCGAATACAACATGGAACGCATCAACGCCTGGCGCGCAATTTGTCCGGATATCACGATTCGTTCGACCTTCATCACAGGCTTTCCGGGAGAAACCGAAGAAGAATTCCAGTACCTCTTGGACTTCTTGAAAGAAGCTCGTCTCAACAGAGTGGGATGCTTTGCTTATTCGCCGGTTGAGGGCGCAGCTGCCAATGACCTGCCCGGGGCGCTTCCGGAAAGCGTTCGCGTGGAAAGAAGAGAACGCTTCATGGAAGTTCAAAGCGAAATCTCCAAAGAGCTTCTGCGCGAAAAAGTCGGCAAGACCATCAAGGTCTTGGTGGATGAAGCGCCTGACGAAGACGGGATTGCCACGGCCAGATCTTCTGCCGATGCGCCGGATATCGACGGCCTCGTCTTCATTGAGGGCAACCCGGATGTGAAGCCCGGAGACTTTGTTGATGTCAAAATCACTGATTCTTCCGACTATGATCTCTTTGCCGAAGTCGTAAAAGAACCTTAATCTATGTGCATCGCCGAGACGAGTTTCTCGGACGCGTTGAATATAAAAAGCGGCTCCTGTTTGAAATCTCAAACAGGAGCTTTATTTTAGCTACTAAACGAAAAACTGGGCCTGAGGTAGTGGTCTAAAGCTTTGATGCGTGGATTGCTAAGAAACATCCCAAATGAAAAGTACTTCTCTCTTCAGGGAGTTGCCGGAACATTTAATGTTTCTGCTTAGTTAGTAACTAAAACTCAGACGTTTTGTTGAAATTTTTTAGTTCCCATTCCATATTCTGAAATTCTTCTAGATGCGTCTAGCCAATATTTGTTTCCGCGGAATTAATCTGGTTAGATGCATTGTTTAGAGAAAAAATAAGAACTTATAGTTATTCTTAAAATAAAGAAAAATGACGTTTGTGGTCATACATCTCCGCTACTTTAAACTTATAAAAACCTTAAAAAGATCTTTTATTAAATTCCTGCTTCTTCCCTGCTGGTTGCAAGACCATTTATTGCTAAATCGTCTAACAGAGCCGTCAGATCCACAGGCTTAATTTTTAAGAGTTCGGGGCTAGCTGACCCTACTCTGTCAATGTACACCTCAGTCAAGTTTTTTGCGGCTTGAGTGTCTCTGTCCTCAGTAAAACCGCATTTGGGACAGATGAAGTTCCTGTCTCTAAGCTTAAGTTCTTTGTTTATCGCGCCGCATCTTCTGCAGGTTTTCGAGCTTGCATAGAATTGATCTATTTCGAATACGGTCCTTTCTCTCTGGGCCGCCTTTCTTTTGATCATTTGCCTTAAGGCATAAGGGCTGTTATCGGATATAGCTTTTGCCAGCCGATGATTTGACATCATTCCTTTAACGTTCAGTGTTTCTAAACAAATCACTCCGAAATGCCGAACGAGGACGCTTGAAATTTTTTCGTTCTCGTCAAGCCTCTGAACTTTGACCTTTCTATACAGTTTTCCAAGCTTTTTTGACTGTTTAATGAAATTCTTGGATTTCGGCGTTTTGTCACCTTTGGTTCTCCGGTGCTGTTTCTTAGCCAATTTCTTTTGCAGTCGAGTAAGTTTCCTCTCTTTCTTCCTTAAATACTTACTACCCTTGATTTTGATACCGTTAGAGAACGTCAAGAGATCTTTAACTCCCCAGTCGCAGCCGCATAAAGCCTCCTGAACATTTTCTCTGTGGGTCGCTTCAAAGACTATTTTAGAAGTTTCAATGTTGAACGAAGCAAAGAATTTTTCTCCGTCTTGAGATATTGTTGCGCTGATAATCTTCCCTGGAAAGCGAATGGCCTCCCTAAGCATGACCCAACCAAATTTAGGTATATGAAGATAATATTTATTCTCGGAGGCTCCGAAGCGTTTGTCTTTAATCTCAGAGCCTTTTTTGACCCTGACTTGATCTCCTCCGATATAAAAAGACCCAGAACAATGTCGTTTTTTCTTAAAGTTAGGAAAACCTCTTCGTTTAGAAGAAGATTTATTGCTCTTTAGATCTACATAAAATTGTTCCAATGCCTGCATTAAAAAAATAAAAGGTTGCTGAGATGCATATTTCGTTACCTCGAGCACGAAAGGAAACTGTCTTCTTTTAATCAGGTTGAACTCTTTCTTCAATTCAAAAAGATTGACTTTTTGTTTATTGCTGATTTTTTCTTTTACTTTTTCTAAGGCCCAATTCCAGGTGAATCGGGAAATACCAAAGGCTTTACGACAATAAGTTTTGAACTCATTGTTAATCTTGATTTCGATTCGATGAGACAAAGTAATAGCCATGGGGACTAGTGCACGAGTAAATTCTTTAATGTTTTTTTTGTAAGCGTTAAAAAAGCACTTTTTGAGTAGTTGCTTTTACAAACTGGCTGAAAAAATATGAAAATTTTCATAAAGCTATTACTTTCGTCGCTTAGCGGCACACATAAGCCAACGGTAGAAAGGATAATTTAAACCCCCTAAGTTTTCAAATAGAGAAAACGCGTACTGATTTAAGTTATGCACGGTGTTACTTTAGATTTTCTGATTTTCAATATTCAATTAAAAGAGCTCTTTTCGCATATTTTTTATTATTTTTTGAGTTCCCGCAGAACATTTGGGAAGAATTCGATAGTCTACGATGGAGATACGACGAGAGCCTGTTTAAAGAAAGTTTCATTCTCCTTCGCTCTTAAATTAGAGACTTTTGAGTCAATGCAGAAGCATTATTTCGAAGCAGTCTTAAAGGCCGCTAAAGGTAAAATTTCCGGCAGTAACGGAGCTGCCGCCCTGACCGGGATGCATCCCAATACGCTTCGAAGCAAATTAGAAAAACTCGGCGTTACTTTTAAAGCGGTGAAGCCGGAACTCTAGTGTTCCGGCCGCATGGTTTGAAGCGTTATAAGACCTTTCCGGTAAGTTCGGCTTCCTGCTTCGGGGTGAGTTCAGGTGCAAGTTTCTCGTCCGCAATGCCTTTCCTCAGATCTTCCATTTCTGCAAGAGACTGAGGGTCGTTCTGAGTCTTGTAAATCAGAATATAGGCGCCCGTTAGGAATGTTGCTCCGAGAAGCAGAAGGTGTGTTAAATACGGGAAGGCAACGCCCGAAAGCGAGGCTCCTGCCTGAGATACTCGAAGCATGGCAAATGCTCCGGCGGTCGTTGGAGAAAGCCATCCGAAAGCCTGCAGAGGCCAAGGAATGTTTTGCCATGGATACAGGTTGCCTGAAATAAATACAAACGGGATCGAGGAAGGTACGACGATTTGAACAACAAATCGGTAGCGCTTTAAAAAGGCCGCGATGAGCAAGCCTAGGGAAGTAATGGTAAAGGCGTAGATCATTGAAACGACAATCGTGCCCGGCACGTTTTTGAATGAGTTCACCCCATGGAAGGAGAATGACTGCCCCTCGATAAACAGGATCCAGAACAGACTCAGAAAGAAAAACGGAGCGTACATGGCCAGAAAATACATCGGGTGGCGGGCGCCTAGGGCAAGAGGAAATGGATACTTTTTCTTCCAGAACCAGTCATTCATAAGCATTCCAATACCGCAGACGAAGACCGTTTGGAAAATGATCATGAACACGATGGGAACGGTGAAATTGAGGTAGCCGTTGACCGTATTGAACATACTTTGAACGATCATAGACGGAGGGTTGTTTGCAGCTCGGGCAATTTCCGATAAGGGCACCCCGTGTTCCACGAGATGCGCACTGATAGATGCCGCTACGATTTTTTGCAGCGGTCCGCCCACACCGCTCATTGAACCGCGGCTCTTGACGATAAAGGCACCGTTGGTGACTAGGACTAACGCGGTCGGCACGTTGGTCAGCGTGTTGATCTCAAAATCCGGAGGAATAATTAAGATTGCGCTGATCCCTCCTTTGCGCATCAGGTTTTCGGCTTCGGGCAGGCTGGTTGTTTGCTGAGTGACCTGAAGGCTGGGAGAAGCCCTCATCGCCTGAGTCAAACGACGAGACAGTGCAGAATTATCTTGATCTACAGCTACGACGTTCAGATGATCAGGCAGCTGTTCCATGTAGGGCCAGCAGTAGTAGAAAGAATAGAAAAAGATCGCGAAGCAAAAAAAAGGAGCACAGGCGAGATTTGTGGTGCACTGCTTTAAGGTAAATAGGAAGCATTTCAGCAGGGATGGAAATTTAGAGTTCATGCTTTGCCTCCAAAATTTTTTCCTGTTTTGCAAACTTTCCGTACTTCCACTTAAAAATCGGTATGCCGATAACAAGAGGGATAAAAGCGAGAATCGCAAACGCTGTAAAAGTTGTTCCCATCTCCCAAATTTTTGCTCCCAGTGTCCACTGTTGAGTTTGACCCTCAATAAACCATGTTAGCGGCAGGCATTTACAGAACATCCGAGCCATTTCACTCATGGAATCCAGCGGCATGGAAAATCCCGTAAAGGGAAGCGCAGGAGCGGCATAGCCGGAAGTGACGACAAGGGCAAAACGCCAGTTTGGTGCGATACCCACAATTAACACTCCTGTGCATGCCATCACGGCCAAACACGCGGCGCCGCAGATAAACCAAATAAATAGGGATCCAGCCGGAGCAAAGCCTCCGAAACCGGCAAATAAGGCAATGTAGGAAGCAATGAGGAGAGAGTAGAAAAAGAAATGCGGGAGCAGTTTGCCGAACAATGCAGCGGTCACGCTTCCCTTTGCGGTATCAAACCAATCATTGATTCGGTATTGATAGTTCTCACGAACAATGGATGAAACGAAAGATAAGATGGCAGCAAGCATGATGACGCCCGGCACCAAGTTACTTCCCAGGAAAGCGAGGAAACTGAACTGCATGTTGCCTAGTGCATAGAAGTCGGAGTGCAGTCCTGTGACCAGCCTCTCGGCTCCTTTGACTCCGCTTGCGGTCAGCATTGAAGTTTTGATCATGCGCTCCTGCGAAATCGCTGTAGCCACGCTTGTTAAGTCCGCTTGAAGAGTTCCGGCAACCGCATAGCGATTCTCATCGAGATAAAGCACCATCGGGGCGCCTGCACCTTTCGTGACGTCTCGTGAGTAGCCGAAAGGAATCTCAATAAAACCGTAAATTGTTCCGTTTCTTAATGCCTTATCGGCTTCAGAATGGGAGGCGAAAGGAACGAGTCCGACGGAACGAGTAGCATCGATTTTTGAAATCACATCACGGCTTAGCTGTGAGTGGTCATTGTCGACAATGCCGGTTGGGACTTGAGTCACAATTCCGTTTCCGAGCAGCAGCCAGACAACTAAGACCCAAAAGATCGGAAGGAATCCGCAGACGATGATTTCCTGCGGTGTGCGTAAAAGCCGCTGAATTTCGCGCACTGCGACGGCGGCTGCCGCATTTAACCAGCCTAACGGAGAAAGCATTATCCGATCCTAATTCTTAAAACCTTCAACTAATACGCTCATACCCGGGCGCAGATGGTCAATTTTCTCGACAGGCCGGGCCCGGACCTCAAAAGTTTTCATGTCATAGCCGGAATCCATGCGTGTGCTTCTCCAGGTTGCGTAATTGGCACGCGGACTGATGTAGTAAACCTTGTAGTCGATCTTCTTATCTCCGAGGGCAGGAACATATGCATGCAAAACTTTACCGATTTCGATACCCGGCATATTTTCTTCGCGGATATTGAAGGAGGCCCACTGGTCATTTAAGTCGACCAAGGTAACGACAGGGAACCCGGCAGCCGCAATTTCGCCTTCAACCAAAATAACCTTATCTACTTGGGCGTCAAGCGGTGCGTTTAAAGTCTTATCCACAGTGAGGGATTCAACCTGTTTAACGCCGGCTTTGGCTTCTTCGGCTAAATCAAAAGCGGCGGATTTTTCCTGCTTGCGGGCACCGATTTCGGCAATGTCGTACATCTGTTTAGCAGCATCTGCTTGCTGCTTAGCGGCAATCCACTGAGTCTGGACTTCGTCATACTTTTGCTTGGAGACCAGACCGTCTTTGTAGAGTGCAGAGATTCGGTTATATGTCTTAAGGGCTAAAGCAGCTGCTGCCTGAGCGCGCTCCCACTGGGCACGGGCGGCTTGCTTTTCCTGAGGGCGTGCGCCTTCATCAACAAGGCTTTGTTTTGCCTGGGCAGCTCTTTCTTGAGCCTGGACCTGTTGAAGTTTTGCTTCAAGTTCCGGCAGACTCATCAGCACAACCGGCTGATTGGCTTTAACAAAATCGCCCTCGGAAACTAAGACCTTATGGATGCGTCCCGGAACTTTTGAAGCGACGCTTATTGTGCGGGATTCCATTTGTCCCTGAAGAGGAGGAGCAGGCGGGAAGGCGGCTTTATAAATGCCCCATACAATAAAGGCTGTCAAGCCAAGCACAAAGACCAGCATGAGAATAACGCTGATTTTCGGAGCTTTGACTTCCTGTTTTTGAGAAGTCGGGGTTGTCTGCGGTTGAAGAGGTTTATTGTTTTCTTCCATGATTAATTTTCCACAATCACTTCGTGCTTGTTGACGGCATTCATAAATTCGCTCATCTGACCGGCGATGGCATGCAGCATGGCGTAATTCGATACAAACTCAAACGCTGCGATCCGGCGTCCGACTTCTGCTGCAAAAAGCTGATTACGAGCCTCGTTAACATCAAGCGCGGTCGCCAAGCCTTCGTCGAAGCTCTTGGATTTGAGTTTTAGGTTCTCGGAAGCTAGCTTCACAGTAGAGGCGCTTAATTTATATTGATTAATGGCGTTTTGTGTTCTTAACCAAGCGACTTCCACGCCGGTTCTGACTTGGTTGATCGCTTCGGCTTTCCCGGCTTCGGCCTGCCTGACTGTTGCTTCAGCACTGCGGATGCTGGCTCTTCTGTCTTTAGCATCCCAAAGTGTAATGTTGACGCCGACACCGCCGATCCAGTTCGGCTCGACAAGCGTTTGGTAATGCTTAACAAAGTTGTAGGTTCCGAATGCAAAAACCTGCGGCATCCAAGCGCCTTTAGAAGCCTTGACGCCTTGCTGGGCTTGATCGGCCTTGGCCTGAATGACTGCGATCTGAGGGTTGGAGGCCAATGCAGTATCCACCCAATACTTCAAAGGTTCGAGCGGACGGTTCAGAACAAAAAGCGGCGTCGTCAACTTTCCGAACTCTTCATCTCGGAGCAGTCGAGCCAGCTGGAGACGGGCAACCTTAGCGTTGTCTTTGGCTTTCAGGTATTCGCGGTTTCTATTGTCTCGCTGGACTTGGACGGACATTCTTTCGATCTTGCTGATCATTCCCTGCTTTTCAAATTTCTTCGCTTTGGCAAGTTCCCGATCCTGGTGGTTCAGCATGTCCTTTTGGAGCCTTTCAACCGAGAGCGCTAATTGTGTTCCGAAGTAATAACCCGCAAGCTGAGCGTCTAAATCTTCGCTGTCGGCACGCTTTTGAGCCACCGCTTCATCAACGGCGTATTTGCTTGCATCCTGCATGGCAGAAATTTTTCCGCCGGTATAAATCGGCCAAGTTGCGGTTGCTGCGACACGAGGCCCGTTCAAGGACATTTTTTCGTGCACTCCGACTGAGAAAGATCCGGGGAGCTGGATTGGAAGCGGGGCGCCAGCCAAAGGATTCGGGATCGATTTATCGATATCGATTTTCTTCTGTCCGGCAATTTGCATCGCCTGCAGGGTTACGGTTGGGCCGCCCAGAGTTTCCAAAGATTTCTGAGTTTCTCGTTTGCTTTGGACTTGTTCTTCGCTGGCTTTGAGCTTGTCGCTTCTCTCATAAAGCCAATCGCGTGCGACAGGAAAGCTCAGGGGCAATGCGGCGGAGCATTGCTGAGCGGCGCAGAGCGCGAGTGCGGCAAAAGCTAATTGAATAGGTTTGTTCATCGAATTATCGAATTATGGAATTCAAAAGCGCATGAATAACAGGATTGTAACTGCCCGGCTGAATGTTTGTTCAGAATTGTAAGCAATAAGGGAGCAAGAACGTCTCGGAATAACCTCCCTAATATCAGGGATAGTTGTCTTTGATAACTTTTGACTATGAAATTACTTAAATGGATGGAAGCAAAGGCAAATTCACTATGGAAATTTAGATCTTTGAGGCTAAAAGCTTTATGCAGGTTTCGTATGAAGTCGGAAGTTCCCGCTCTGAGCAGGAGATCAGTACGAGAAAGCGAATTACCTTTGTTACCTGCAACGCTTTCTTTCAAATTACAAAAAACGCCTCTTTCGTGCTTAATTTGCACCGAGTTCTTACAATCTTTAATAAGCAGCCGGAAGACGATCAGAACTACGCCTACATTCAACTCAAGGAGCAAAATGATTAACAGCCAATGGAAAGCACTTCACCTGGGACGATGGGAGCTTTTGTTCAAAATTATGGACGAAGGCTCCATTACGCGTGTTGCCGATATCGAAAATCTTCAGCGCTCTCAATTATCTCGAATGGTTTCAGGACTGGAAGAAGAGTTAGGCGTGCAACTAATGGAACGGCGAGGAAAACGTCTGAACCCCACCCAAGCTGCACTTGAACTTCGCTCGAAAATTGAACCCCATATTGTGAGGGTGCGTCGGGCACTGGAGAAGACCTCGGAACTCGAAGAAGGCGACAAGGGAAGCATTCGTTTCGGTGCAATGCCCGGATTCCTCCAGACTCAGGTTGTTCCATTGATTGCCGAATTTCAGCAGCTGCATCCTCAAGTTACTTTCGATGTCATCGGGGACGACAATCCAAAGGCGTTCATGGGCGGAGAATGCGATTTGATGCTGTATTACGGCCCCGTCAATGATGCCAACCTTGTGGAAAACTGGGTCACTCGATCATTATTCGTTCCATGCGCCTCGCCCAAATATTTAGAAAAGGCCGGTTATCCCGAAAATCCGGACGAACTTTCCGATCATGCAGGTGTGGTCTATACGGGCCGAGTCAGGCCGCATTCGGAAGTTTTGGTTAAGAACGGTCGGCAGCAGACTTTTCGCTGGAAGTCGATGATTCGGTTCAACAATATTTTGTTGGCAAAAACCGCGGCAGTTGAAGGCTGCGGCATCGTTCTTGATATGCCGCTTCATCATTGTTTCGAAGAGGTGATGAACGGACAGCTTATCCCGATCCTCAACGGCTGGCAGATTCCGAATCTCGATAATTACATCGGTTCAACGTTAGCAGCCTCTAAATTGAGACGAGTTCAGATGTTCATCGATTTTTATGTCCGAAGAAGAAGAGAAATCGAAGGCGAACAAAAGAGGCGTCTGCAGGAAAAATATAACTTCATTATTTAGAAGATTCGGGTTCCTCAAACGATAAGAAGTCGGAACGTTAATGCTAGGTTGTCTGCACAGATGAAAAAGAAATTAGAAACAGTTCAAATCTGGTCGAAAAAAGGCCTCTCGGATCTTTCCGGCGAAACATACTTCGCTAGGAGACGGGCTTTGCTGAACGGCATTTCTATGATTAACCGTCTTCAGTTTTTTAAACCCGAAGACGAAGTTGCAGCGCTGCAATTAATTGAAATATTGGAGCAAATCTCTCGTCTTAAAGAAACGCTGTTAGCGGCTTGTCGGGCTGCAGAAACCTTATCGTCTGCCGACAGCAAAATTGCTGCAGAGAAAGTCTTCATTCTTGAAACGATAGACAGCGCTGAAAAAGCTCTTCAGAAAGTAAAGGAAAACCTACAAGAAGCTGCTGAACAAAAGACAATTCTTTCAGATAAGCTCGACCGCTGGCTGCAGCAGCAAAAGCGCTTTAAAGAAGTTAAGCCTTGGCTGAAGTTTCCCGTTGAGGCCTTAGAAGAAGAACGGTTGATTCTCGGACCGTTGTTTTCGTTGTATACGCATCTCAAAAGCAGTATTCGAACGAACGTGACACTGCCGGACGGAACCGTAAAAAAATCTACGCCGTCTGTTGCTAACTTTGCAGTCAAAAACACTTCGGATCCGGAACTGAGAACTTTGTTCTTCAACGCTTTGTCTGCTTGTTTTGCGACAAATTCTTCCATGTTCTGCGATATCCTTAATGTCGTAGCCGGTGCGCACTTACTCAGAGCCTCCAGGCTCGGCATGAGTACGCTTGACTACGCATTGGTTATCGAAGGCCTGGATAGAAAGAGCTTCGAAGCAATGCGCAGCGCATTTTCTAAGAAGCTGTCTGAGATTCGCGAATGCCTTCGGTTTGCAGCTCCCTATATCAATCAAGGTACAAATCGTCCGGAGTCTCCCACGATTCCGGTGGCACTATTAGGGTCAGCACTTCCGCATCTTGAAGGGCCTGAATCTCTGAAGACACTTGACGGAACACTAAAGGAAATCACAGAGGCCGTCGAACCTTACTTTCCTGAGTTTCGAGATTTCATTGAGCTCTGCAGACAAGGTCACTGGCTGGAGACGCATAATTATTCGGCCGGCTCAGGAGGCGCTTGGTGCGTTGAAGTTCCTTACGACAAAGCGGTGGCGATATACGTTGATTACCAGCCGAATATCAACCGATCCTTTGAAACAGCCCATATCTTGGGCGACGCGTTTTTTAGATACTCGATCAGTGATCTTCCGATGCAGGAGAGAAGACTTTCCGAAACCCGATATGAACTTATCGGTCGTCTTTTTGAAGAGCTGTTCCTGAGGAGACTGGTGCAGGAAGCTTCTACGCCTCAGGAAAAGGCTGCCGTGCTTTGGCATGGTTTGCGGCGAGTCATGATTAATTTGATCGAGATCCCGTTTAGATTCAGACTTGCAGAAGAGGTCTTTGAAGCGCGGAAAAACGGCTATCTTTCCGTCGAATACATCAATAAACTGACCAGAAAATGCTGGAGTGACTGCTACGGTGACACGGTTGAAGGCGTAGACCAGTACATGTGGGCCAGGAAGCCGCATTTTTACAACGTATATAACGCAGACTCACCGCACCACGATTTTCAATACACCGTCGGTTTCCTCTCTGCCAATATGATGCTGAAGAAACTGGAAGAAGTGGAAAAAACGGAAATTCCTCGTATCGGTAAATCGGTGCTTTTGGATAATGCCACCTTGCCGTACGAGGAGATTTTCACGAAGAATTTCGAAGCGGACATCGAATCTGAAGAATTTTGGACGAACGCCATTGAAGAAGCCCTCCATCCTCTTCGCAGCATTCGTCCATACGTCGGTGAGTTAAACCGACCTCAGCGCTAAGTACGCCGATTTCTTCTTGCTAGAAATAATGTGAAAGTCCGAGTGTTCCGTAGAATCCTCTCGGTTTAACCGATTGATCCCCGGATTTGTATTTTGCTGCCGATGCTCCGATAGCACTGTACAAACGTGTCGTTTTAGAGAAGGGATACTGATAACCAAGAGCAATGAAGCCGCCGTCAGCTTTCAGCTTCTTTGAGAGTTCATCGGTTTTGGCATGGATATAGCCGACAGCACCTAAGACTTTTCCACCCATCACCGGCGTGGAGAAGCCGAGAATGATGTTCTCACCTTCCAATCCGTCGAGTTTTTTCATTTGAGCAGAAGTGATGCTTCCGATGCCGTTATCCTTTAAAGCACTATAGGAAGCGGTTCCAAGCGCATCGGCATTTTTGAAATACTGCAGGGAAAGGTAAGCGGTTGCCGCAGAAAACTTCCAATTTCCGCCGGCCGTAATACGCCACATGTCCTTGGGGCTTCTTTTTTCTGTGGTCAATGCTTCGTTTACTCGTTCAAATAAGACAACCGTCTCGGCGGGTCCTCCTTTCCACGTCACACCCAATCCCAAATAATGGTTGGAGGTCGAGCGGTTTTCTTTACCTTCTTCACCCATCGAGTATTCTGTTGTCAGCTGAAGTCCTCTGTATTCCGGAGAACGGTAAGTAAAGGCGTTGTCAAAACGGGAGGCAGGCATCTTGCCGTAGACGATGTTTTGGTTGCCAAGCTCCCAAATACCTGTTCCGAACGGGTTGACGTTACCCAGCATATTGAAGCTTCCGCCGTCGGTGCCGAGGATTGAAGAGCGCCCGGCCGCCAATGTACCGAATGGAGAGACAATCTGAAGAGTTGCTTCACGGCTGAAGGCGAGTCCTTCGGTTGCTTCGGCACCGGTGTCAGCGTCAAAGCCATTCTCTAATACGAACTTAATTTTGTAGCCGCTGCCTAAATCTTCTTCTCCTTTGATACCGATACGATTGGACGTACCGGCGCCGGTAACCATCTGAGCATTGTTCTCTTTTGAACCGAAACCGTCATTGATTCTTGAAATACCGACGCCGAGGTCGATGCGTCCGTAAACAGTGACAGAATCCTGAGCGGCTGCAGCAGAGCCGAAAGCAAGGACGGAAAGAAGGGCTAATGTGAGTTTTTTCATGTCGGATTTGATGTTGAGTTAAACAAGAAGGAGAGTGAAAGCAATAGCCGTTAAGCTCACCGGTGCTGAACGTTTAATGACTTCGAGCGGAGAAGTCCCGGCAATGCCTGCGATAAGGATGACGCCGGCTGCAAGCGGAGAAGAAACACGGCCTAACGTTGCGGACAAGCAGGTTAAGAAGCCTAAGTCCTGGATCTTCATACCGAATTCGGCTGCATGAGGAACGACGGATTCACAGAAGGCAAATGCTGCAGCGTTACCGGAGCCGGTCATTACGCCGAGAATGTACGGACCGAAGGATCCGCCGAGCTTGGCAATTTCGGAAGAATCTTTAAGGAAGTCGATGAAGCCGGAAACCACGCCGCAGCTTCTTAAGCCGGCAGCAAAGACGCCTGCGGCAATAATTAAACCGATGATGCTGCCGTAGCCGGATCCCATGCCGTCAAAGAATTTTTTAACAAGTTCGGCAGGATTGCTGCGTGTGACGAAGATGACATAGATGAAACCGATCAGCATGGCGGTTGCAACACTCATCTTTACTTTGGGAAACCAAAGCGAGATGACAAAGAGCAGCACGACCGGAAGGAGAGGAGCAAAAGCCTTGAGAAGGTTGGGATGCTGGGGAAGTTCCGGAAGAGGCCGGATGAGTCCTTTTTCGTTAATGGACTGCTGGAAGCCGCCTTTTTTGTAATCGCCGAAGATAAAACAAATCGTGGTTAAAGCAACAATGCACAGGCCGAAAAGAATCAGGATGTTGAAGGAAATGTGGTTGATCTGTTCCATCACCGGAATACCGGCTAACTGAGCGACCAGAATGTTATCTGTTGATCCCGGAGACCAATAATTCGGAAGTGTGGCGGAAATAATGGCAGCAGCGGCGATCGCCGGTCTGAAGCCTGCTCGGAGCATAAGAGCGATGAGTGTCGGGCCGATGGCTGCGCATAAGCCGGCAAGGGAACCGATCGCCAAGGAAGCCACGCCCGTCACGAGCATGCAGCACGGAAGAAGCAGAATACCGAGTTTGTTAAGCGGCTTGGTAAGAAGGCTGACCAAATGAAGGTCGCATTTAGTTAAAGTAACGCATGCCGCAAAACCCATGGAAGAGCAGATTGAGATAATTAACGCTCGATTTGTCATGGACTTATCGAACTGTTCGAAGGCAGCCATCGGGTCCAACGAACAACAACACATAACTAAACCGGCGAGCAGCAGGACCAAGCGTGTTTCATAACGCTTAATAAGTCCGTAAATAGTTGCAATGACGGCGGCCAAAGCAACCCAAGCGGAAAAGGACATTTTTACCTCGTTGAGTGGAGTGAACGAGGTCATGTTAAGGATGTAACGGAAATTTACAAATAAGCAAATTCAAGTAAATCAATTGGGATATTCACTAATTTCAATCAAAAATTCCTGTTGATTTTTATGTTTTTATCTATATGAAAAATAAGTAAAAAACTTAAAAAATATTACTTTAGTAGTAGGTAGTTCTACTTATAACATTATCTTGTTTTTACGAAAATAATTCGTTTTGTTCAAGTTCAAATTCTCATCGAAAAATGTCAACAAAAAAATTCCCAAATTTAGTTTCTCAATTTCTTCAATACGTGAAGTTCGAAACCCAATCCTGCCGAGAAAGTCAGGATGAGCCCTCTTCTCCGAATCAGCTTAAGATGGCTGAGTTTTTAGTGGAAGAGCTCAAGTCTTATGGTCTGGAAGACGCGCATATCGGCAAAGGAGGTGTTGTTTATGCTTCGCTTGACGCCGCAAAAGGCTTCGAGGATTGCCCTGCCATTGGTTTGATTGCTCATATGGACACCTCACCGGATGCCCCAGCAGTCAATATCAAACCTCAAATTATTCAAGTCGAGACCGGTGATGTGCTTTTGAATCCGGAAAAACAAATCTATTTCCGAGAAAACGATTTTCCTGAGATTAAGAAGTATGTTGGTCAGGAAGTGATTTTCACCGATGGAACAACTCTTTTAGGCGCAGATGATAAAGCCGGCGTTGCCGCTATTACGGCTTGCATGGCCTATCTCAAAGATCATCCGGAAGTTACACACGCTAAGATATGTGTTGCATTCACGCCCGATGAAGAGATTGCTAAAGGAACCGTGAATTTTGATATTCCGCGTTTCGGCGCTGATTACGCTTATACCTTTGACGGCGGCGAAATCGGTACGTTAGAGACTGAGAACTTTAATGCGGCAACCGCCATGGTGACAATTAAAGGTGTGGTAGTCCACCCGGGCCTTTCTAAAGGCAAAATGGTTAATTCCATCAAGCTAGCCTCTCGGCTGATAGGCGCTTTCCCTGAAGAACAGGCTCCGGAAACTACCGAAGGTTATGAAGGCTTCATTCATCCTAATAAGATTGAAGGAACTGTTGCGGAAACCTCCGTCCGAATCTTGATCCGCGACCATAACAAAGAAAAGTTCGAGGCAAAGAAGACTCTGCTGAAAGACTTGACTCGAAAACTTGCAGAAGAAGAATCGCGAGCAGATATCTCCTTAACAATTAAGGATAGTTATGAAAACATGCGTCCGTACCTTGAGAAGACACCCAAGGTTATGGAAATCGTTAGAGAAGCCTATCGCCAGGCGGGCATTCCTATTTCGGAAGAGCCGATCCGGGGCGGTACTGACGGAGCTCGTCTCTCTGTTCGCGGCTTGCCTTGTCCGAACGTTTTCACAGGCGGGTTGAATTATCACAGCGTCTATGAATGCATTCCCATTCCGTCGCTTGAAGCAGCTGCAGAAGTTGCATTGAGTTTGGTCAAACTGTCGGCAGAGGTCAAGACATTGAAATAGATACGTTTGAGGTAGTAGTCCTTCCTTTTCAGAGATCTTAGGAAGAAGTTTTGGCTCCTTTTTCTAATCGAAAGAGGAGCTCTTTTTTTGGAATTCAAATGCAAAAAGCCGAGCATAGAACCTTCCGTCTCTCAGCTATCCTCAAACAGTCAGGACAGCGTATCCTCCGAAACGGTAAAAAGACCAAGGAGGTCGGTAGTGCGCGAAGACTCTCTAATGACTCATGATCAGATGGTTGCAAAATGGATGGAAAATCCTGAATTTCGAGAGGTTGTCTTTGAGCTTGATGCACAATATGCCGCTTTGGACAAGGCTTTAACGAAAGGCAAGCCCAATTGTTTGGAGCAGGCCAACGACACAAGAAAACGAACACCATTCCATTCCGTCCTCCAGCGTCCGGAAAGGCGTGCTATGGAGGACAAGCATTAGCTTTAGAAGATTTGAAAAGACATCTGCATTATTGAAAATTTTCAAACGGCAAAAAACAAGCTGCTTGGCCATGTCTTCCAAGCAGCTTGAAAATCAATTGTCGCTAAGGAGCAGTGTTTAACTCATTGCAAACATCAGCAGCGTAACAACGATCAAAGCGACGATCGCCGGGATGGCTGTACGTTTAACCACTTCCATCGGGTTGACGCCTGCGATACCGGCCAGAATGATGACGCCGCCTGCAACTGGAGACATAGAACGTCCTAAACCTGCTGCGATTTGAGCAACTGCACCGAGTTGAACAATGGTCAAACCGAAGTCAGCGGCATTCGGTGTAATTGCCTGGTTGAAGGCTAAGGCGGCAGCGTTGCCGGAACCGGAAATAGCGGCCATTACGAAGGGACCTGCAGCGGCAGCGAACATGGCGACAGACTGAGAACCTTTCATCGCATCTACGAGAGCGCCGGTTAAGCCGATGGCTTTCATGCCCGAGGCAAACATAGCAGCGGCCGCAATCAGGATAACTACGTCGCAGAAACCGTCACCGGCACCGCGGCAGAATTTCTTGGAAGCATCGCCGATTTTTTGTTTATTGACTAAAGCAACGATCAGGCCGATGGCTGTACCGATCAGCATGCAGACGGGAACCGAGAAAGCCTTTGTCGGGAGAACGCCGACCTGTTTGGAAGCAAGAACCAGCAATGCAAGCGGAATAATCGGGATGATGGCTTTGATAGGGTTGACCTTGAAGTCTTTCTGGATTTCTTCGCCTTCGGGAAGTTCTTTGACGATTTCCGTTGATCCGACGCCTTCTTTCAAGACGATGCAGATAATCGTCAGACAGATGGCAGCGACCAGTGCACCGATAGCGCAGGGGAGAGCTTCCTGCATAATCACGATCATTGCATCCGGAGCCGGAATTTCTTTGGCTTTAAAGGCAATGTCGGCGATCTGAGGGTTGAACATCAAGCCGGGGCTGACGACGGAACCCCATGTTCCGATGAAGACGGCAGCGGCAGCCATCACCGGACGAACTTTCAGGGCGATTAGTGCCGGAATAAGAAGGACACCGACTGCGGCAGCAATGCCTGCCGCTGACGGCAGCACGATGTTTAGCAGCCAAGTAATGATGACGGCGCCGGGGATGACAATTACCGGAACGCGAGCCAATGGTTTAACCAGAAGATTTACCAAATGGTCTGAACATTTGGTAAAAGTCATGACGTAACCGAAACCCATCACGGTAACAATGGTCGGAACCAGGCCCCCGTTGACTAATTGTTTAACGAAAGCATCCACAGCGGCAGAGACTCCTCCGTTTGTGCCGACAACAACTTGTCCGATGAACGCCATCACCAAGCCGGACAAAGCTAAAACCAAACGCGCTTCGTAGTTCTTGTAAATGAGATAGAACGTGACAACGACGATTGCTAATCCAATCCAGATCATAATTTTTTCTCCTGAGATTTATTGTTGAGAAGTTTTTCGAATGCTTCGTCGAGCGCTTTATCGCTGTCTGCCAAGGCATTCCGCCATGCACTTAGACGTTGAACGTCTTCTTCCAATCGTATGGCGATTTCGTTTAGTCCCCTCCGAACGTTTGCCGGAGAGGGAGAGCCTGCTCCGACATCTGAATGAACAGCATGTTCCGGAGACAAAACCGTACGGAATTCTTCCTGAGTGAGTTCAAACGGAAGGCGTTTGCCGTCAAGCTGTTGGGTGACAGTGCCAAAAATTTCTTTAGCCGCTTCAAACGGGAAGTTGTCGGGATGAAGATCTCGCGCTCTGGCATGGGTCACGATTTGGCTTGCGAAGGTGTGACCGATACGGAAAGGAATTTTGAATTGTCTTTGCAAAGCTTCAGCTAGGGCCATTGTGGTGGTCCAATCGCTATTGAGTTCTTCCAGACTGCGCGCCGGATTGACCTTGAGCAAAGAAAAAGCCTGTTCCATCAGCTGAAGCATTTCGACGCCTTTTACGAAAACGCCGGAGCAGTCTTCCAACACGCTTTCTTTGTTGTCATACATGCCGAGCTGTAGGTTATGGGCTCGTAAAAATGATGTCTGCATAGCACCGACAACGTCGCTTGCCGTTCCGCGAGTTTTATTAAGAATGCCGGGATTGCGTTTCTGCGGCATCGCAGAAGAGCCGTAAGCGGCGCCGGAATCCAAAAGCAGCCAAGGACGCGTCTGTGAATACTGCTGCGCGAGGTCTTGAACGAGTGTGCCGATTCGAATAGCCACATTAGCGGCGTTTGAAGCGGCTTCCAAAGGAATGTCAAAGAGGCTGATTTGAGCGGCATCTAAACCGTTCGTAATAGGTTTCTCAAAACCAAGCAATTCGGCCAAGCGTTCACGATTCAACGGCCAGCTTGAGCAGGCTAGCACGGCAACGCCGAGTGCGGATTGATTGATGCGTTTGTAGCTTTCTATGATTCGGTCAGAGTCCCTTTGGAAGGATTCCAAAAAGCCCCAAAGGTAGAAGGCCAAGGTGATCGGCATTGCCTGCACGCCGTTGGTGTAGGCCGGAATATAAGTTTCGATGTTTTCGCGAGCGATTAAGAGAAGTCTTGTCCGCAGTCTATTTAGTGCTTCATAAAAATCTAAAACCGCCAAACGCAGACGCGCTTCATTCAGCGTCGTGAACATATCCTGACGACTTCTTCCGGTATGGATAAGGGTTGCTTCCTCTCCGCAGGTTTCGATCAGCATTTTTTCCAACGGCATGATGTCCGTAAGGCGGGGGACGTCGGGCTGGTTCTGAAGATCTTCCGAGTGTTTTTGTGCGGCTGCGATTCGAGAGGCAACATCGCCTTTGATGATTCCTTCTTCTGCGAGCATCACTAAAGAGGCACGATTCAAGCGGTTTTGCCAATACGCCCAATCTTTGGCTTCGGCTTCTTCACTGGTCGCTTTGAAGTTATCCTTTCCCCAGGGTGTGACACGAAGTGTCATTTAAACTCTCCCAAAAGATTTCGATACTTCAAGTCTAGGCTTCTTTACAAATTGTAAGGAGAGTATTTTTGCATAGATGTTCGTTCAAATAACGCACGGATAGAAAATACACGAGATGTAGCTTCGCTTATACAACGCGAATTTAACCGAGCTAATTAGAAATTGAAAAATTATTTATATAAAAATCACACGAATATTCGTGTAATTTTTGTAAATTAAGGGAAAAACCTAACCATCAGAATGCAAAGGTTCTTCCTTGCAGAAAAAATTGCTCAGATAACAAAAAATCCTCCCGCCTCACGGCAAGAGGATTCTCATAAAACATCTGCGGTCGATTTACTTCAGGACTTCAACCGGAGCATCGACTTCGTATTCGGTCTTGAGAAAATCTTTGTCGACTTCAACGACTAACTTAACGGTATTTTCGGGCTTGACGTTCTGACCGTTCCAATATTTGCGGTCGATTTCAAGTTCGACGGTGCCGGTGGCATCCTTGAATTCGTACTTATCACCCTGAACGTTCCGGACGATGTTGCCTTTCAAGATCAAATGAGCGTCATCCGGAAGTGTTTTGAGTTGAGCAACAGTGCCTTCCTGGGTTGCGCCGGGACCGGTAAATCCGCCCGTCTGTGCCATAGCCGGAGCAGCGGCAACGACAGAAGCTAAAGCAACTGCAGATAGTACTTTTTTAACCATTGGTATCTCCTAAAATGTATTAGCTTCAGCCTAAGTCCTCTGCTCTGAAGTGGTTAAGTTTTTCACGCACAATGAGTATGTTGGCGCTCAAAAAGAGCTTAGAGGTCACATAAAAAATAGAGGTGCTGAACGAAGGCTCCGCACACGCCTCTTACTCGCTGTTTCAAGCAGAAAAAATTACACGCCTGGAACAGGCGTGCAATTGAAATCGAAAGATTTGGTAGGTCAGCCGGATCAATCAAACAAGGCGAGAACCCCGGACAACGGAGCAAAGTCAAAAGCTTGTTTGGCGTGCGGTCTAACTTTTGGTTTTGCGTGCCAAGCAATGGACAATCCTGCCGCTTCCAGCATCGGAATATCGTTGGAGCCGTCACCCATGGTTATGAGCTCGGAGAGTTCAATTCCGTGCTGAAGAGCGTAGGCCGAAACATAAGAAATCTTGCCGCGACCGTCGATGATCGGAGTCCCGAACGGCCCGGTGACTCGACCGGTCAATTTACCGTCAACAATTTCCAGTTCGTTGCTGATCACGTGCGTGAATCCGTACCGCTCCTTAACGACTTCAGTGACGCAGCTGAAACCGCCGGAGACGAGCAGCATTGGAATGCCGGCAGCCTTGAAAGCTGCAACAAGTTTTTCTGCGCCGGGATTAGGTTTGATGTGTCGATCAATCAGACGATCAACAATAGAAGCATCGGCGCCGGCCATGAGCTTGACGCGGGCGGTCAGACTTTCCGCGTAATTTCTGATTTTGCCCTGCATAGCGAGTTCAGTGATATGGGCGACTTCCTCACCTTTACCGACGAATGAAGCCATTTCATCCAGGGTTTCTAAATTTAAGAAAGTGGAGTCCATGTCGGTAGCAAAAAGCTTGAAATTTTTAAGCTTCAGCCCGGGTTCAATCCAATTCGCATCGATTTGCAGAGCTCTCGCTTTTTGGGCCCATCGACCTTCGAATTCCTCACGATTGACTCGACGCAGTCGAACCGCACAGGGATCTTTGATTGTGCCTTTTTTGCCAATGGTGTGGAGGAACTTTTCTAAAGTTTCTTCACGTCCGATCTTGGTTTGAAGAACTAAATCGTGACTCACTTGAGCTCCTTGAGAATTCTTAGGATGTTGTCGCCCCGTTTCTCGGCGGTATCACTGTAAGTGTCTAATCGTAACCGATTCGGCCCGAGCATGCGCATATTTCGATTGGCCTGAAGCATCCGGAAGAACTTTCCCGGGTCAAACGAGGGTTTATCTTTAAAGGTATAGATGATCGATTCCTCACCGGCGTCGATTTTCACGATGCCTAAAGGCTTGGCTTCCAACCGAATACGATGCGTGAGGATTAGGTTTTTGGCTTCCTGTGTCAGTTTGCCGTAGCGATCGGCAATTTCTTCTTGTATCTGGTAAAGGTCCTCTTTGTTCTTAACTTGTGCGAGGCGTTTATAGAACGTCAGACGGTTATGAACATCCGGAACATAATCCGAGCGAAGCAGAGACGGGGCGTGCAGATTGATGTCTGTTGTGGCTTCCAGCGGCTGGAGAAGATCGGGCTCTCGACCTTCTTTCAACGCGGTGACAGCGGAATCAAGCATCTGAGTGTAGAGGTCAAAACCGACACCGGTCATAGAGCCGGATTGATGTTCGCCCAAGACTTCGCCGGCGCCCCGAATCTCCAAGTCATGCATGGCCAAATAGAATCCGCTGCCAAGTTCTTCCATTTCCTTAATGGCCTCAAGACGCTTCTCAGCGTTTTTGGTCATGGCTCCCTCGCCCGGTGTCAGCAGATAGGCATAAGCCTGATGGTGCGAACGTCCGACGCGACCGCGCAGCTGATGGAGCTGGGCCAGTCCGAATTTGTCGGCGCGATGCATGATGATCGTGTTGGCATTTGGAATATCAATGCCTGTCTCAATAATGGTCGTGCAGAGCAGTACGTTGGTACGCTGAGCATAGAAATCACGCATTACGCGTTCAAGTTCCCGCTCATTCATCTGACCATGTGCAACGCCGATACGGGCTTCCGGAAGAAGCTGTTCCAGACGCATGCGAGCGTTTTCAATGGTTTCGACTTCGTTGTGAAGGAAGTAAACCTGACCGCCTCGCTTTAACTCACGTAAAACGGCTTCTCGAATCAGTGAATCGCTTTCACGCTGGACAAAAGTCTTGATGGCCAAACGTTTTTGCGGAGCGGTGGCGATAACGGAGAAATCTCGAATGCCCTCCAAAGACATCGACAAAGTACGAGGAATCGGAGTTGCGGTTAATGTCAGGATGTCAACTTCCGAACGAAGCGATTTGAGCTGTTCCTTCTGGCGGACGCCGAAACGATGTTCTTCATCGATGACAACCAGGCCGAGATCTTTAAATTGGACCTTATCGGAAAGCAGTTTGTGTGTTCCGACCACGATATCGATCGTCCCGTTCTTGATGCCTTCAATGGAGGCATTCACTTCCTTGGAGGAACGGAATCGAGAAAGCTCGGCAATTCTTACCGGCCAGTTGGCGAAACGGTCTCGGAAGGTCTGAGCATGCTGCTCGGCCAAAAGTGTTGTCGGACAAAGCACCGCAACTTGTTTTCCGCCCATGACAGCCATAAACGCAGCTCGAAGGGCGACCTCGGTTTTACCGAAGCCAACGTCGCCGCAAACCAGACGATCCATCGGCTTATCCGAGATCATGTCGCGGTAAACGGCGTTAATGGCAGCGAGCTGATCCTCGGTTTCTTCAAAAGCAAAGGCTTCGGAGAATGCCTCGTAATCGGCCAAACTGAATTTGAAGGCATAACCTTTGCGGGATTGACGCAAGGCATAAATATTCAAGAGTTCGGCAGCCGTATCTCTCACCTGGAGAGCGGCTTTCTTGCGTGCTTTTTCCCAATCTCCTTTGCCTAAGGAGTGGAGTGGGGCGGTTTCCGGATCGGCGCCTGAATATCGGGAAATCAAATGCAGCTGAGCAACCGGAACGTAAAGTTTGGCATCTTTGGCGTAATCAATCTGAAGGAACTCAGCCTCACCGTCCGGAGTGCTCATCGAGGTCAAGCCGCGGTAACGGCCAACGCCGTGATCTAAATGCACGACCGGATCTCCGACTTTAAGTTCGGAGAGGTCGCGGATCATCATTTCGATGTTGCTTTCCCGCTCGGTTCTGAGACGCCGGCGTCTGACGGGTCGATCGGAGTTCGAATAAAGTTCCGTCTCAGTCAGGATAGAAAGCGGAGGCGTCTCTAATTCCATGCCGTCGTAAAGCGGACCGTAGCAAAGCGCGAAGTTTTCGCGGCCCTCTAAGAACTTTTCAAATCCCGGTACCACTGGCGCTTTAAGTCCGTTCTCTTTAAAGACGTCAGAGATGGTTTCCAGACGGCCGGCAGAATTTGCCATGACCAAGAGCTTGCGGCCTCGGGTCGAACAAAGGTCTTTGTATGCTTTCAGACCTTCGAGTGGATCGTCTTTTCTGCGTTCAATGGCGACAGAAGGGAAATTCGGCGTTGCGGTTTCTTTGTCTGTGAGTGACAGACGAGCGTAGTTGCCGGCGAGTTCAAAAAATTGAGGCGCGCTCAGATAAAGGCGTTTGAAATCTAAGATCGGGCGTTCACCGTCAGCGCGAAGGAACTTAGCGCGCTGTTCGGTTTCTTTATCGAAATGCTCGATGGCGCTGTTGACGTCCCCGAGAAGGATCAGCGAAGCATCTGTGCCGATGTAGTCAAAGAGGGTTTCCGTTTCATCAAAGAAAAGCGGAAGGTAGTTTTCAACGCCGGGTGCCGCGATGCCGTTTTCAATGTCTTTGTAGAGCGTGACTTTACTCGGATCGCCTTCAAAGGTTTCGCGCCAGCGCGAGCAGAAGTCAGACCGCGCTTGCTTGTCCATCGGAAATTCATGAGCCGGGAGCAAGCGGATTTCATCAACTTTTTCTACAGAGCGTTGGTTATCCGGATCAAATACTCGGATTTCATCGAGTTCGTCATCAAAAAAGTCGAGGCGATAAGGCTTAGCTGCGCCCATCGGGAAGAGGTCAAGCAATCCGCCGCGGCTGGCAAACTCTCCTGGAGCGACCACTTGTGAAACGTGTTCATAGCCCCTGGCGACTAACTCAGCACGAAGATCGGTTGGATCGATGCGGTCGCCTTTGCGGAAGAAGAAAGTCGTCGAGCCGATGTAATTTCTCGGCGCCAAGCGCTGAGTGGCGGTACTCGCAGAAACGATTAAGACGTCCACCGGATCCCGACGCTTTTGACGATTCAACAGAAGATAGAGCGTCTGAAGACGTTCTCCGACAAGATCGGAATGAGGACTCAGGACGTCATAGGGCAAAGTTTCCCAGTCGGGAAAGACCGTGAGTTTTAAAGAAGGATCAAACCAAGTGACTTCGTCCTGGAGGCGAATGACGTCGCTCGGGTCGGCGCAAATGACTGTCAGCAGCTTGTTCTGCTTTTTAAGCTGAACCGCGTTTTGAGCAATGGACATGGCAAGCGCACTGCCTGCCGGACATTTTTCTCGATATTTGTCTGAGGGTTTTATTTCTGCAAGAGATTTTCCGATAACGGGCAAAGAGTCAAATATCGTTTCTTTCATTTGTCAACTCAAGGTATCGAGTATTAAACACCAATCCAGCCATGCCTTGCGCTTTTCCTGAGGAGAGCGCAGGAGGTAAGAAGGATGATAAGTCACGATGACCTTCCGGGGCTTGCCTTGTACAGTCAAATTGTGCACTTTGCCTCGATAAGGATTGAGCGTTTTGAGGTCCGGGAAGAACCAGGATGCGGCCGGTTTGCCCATTGCCACAATGACTTCCGGATCGATCAGTTCGATTTGACGCTCAAGGAACGGACGGCAAGCCATGGATTCGGCTTTTTCCGGTGTGGCGTTCAGCGGCGGACGGCATTTCAGCGTATTGAAAATACACAAATCCTTCTCGCGGTCGAGCTTTGCTGCTTCAAGGATCTTATCGAGCAATTTGCCCGAGGGGCCGACAAAGGGCTGTCCCAAGCGGTCTTCTTCTGCGCCCGGCGCTTCTCCGATCAGCATCAGCCGGCAGGGCGGGTAGCCTTGTCCGAAAACCGGATGCAGTCGGCTGGAAGAGATTTCGCAGGCACGGCAGTCTTGAACGAGTTGCTTTAAGGTCTGCCAATCTGCTGTTGCGATCTGGTGAATACGCGCTTCGGTATAGGCTTCCGGTCGAACTCCGCGGGCCTCGCTGGCACTGCGATAAGCAGGTTTCGCAGCCGGCTCAGGTCGTGCACTTCTGGGCGGAGGAGCGTTGCGGTCGGAAATACTCGACGTGACGCGAGAGGGCGTCGTTGCAGAAGTACTGGCGACAAGTTTTGTGGCGGCCTCAGAAGTTTGAGGTGCACGATTAGCAAAAGAAGAAGCAGAAGCGACAGCCGGTGTGGGAGCCTGCGGCTGAGAATTCGGAGAAACAGCCGCAGCCTGCGCCTTGGTCTTTACAGCTTCTTCAGCAGCTTTAGCAAGCTCATCTCGTTCGATCCATTGCGGACCGATCCCGAGCGCTTTCCATATTTCCGACTTCCTTTGATCAAGCACGTTTTATTTCTTCCTATACGCGTGCATCGTGATGGCGTCTTCCCGACCGTTGGGGGCAGCGTAGTAGCCCTTGCGTCGTCCCATCATGATGAATCCGAATTTCTCGTAGAGTTTAATCGCTCCGAGGTTGCCGGCTCGAACTTCCAGAAACCAATGCTCAATATTGCGTTCGCGGCCGAGTTTGCTCAGCTCATTCATGAGCATCGTGGCATAACCTTTACGGCGAGACAGCGGATTGACGGCGATGCGAAGCAGTTCGCCTTCGTCAAAAATACTGCTGAAAATCGCATATCCCTCAAGCTCACCGTCTCGTCTGAGAATCAGGCACGTATCTTTTTTGAGCGAGCCTGAGAATGACGTTCGCGCCCAAGGATCATAAAAAATGGAGCGGTCAAGAAGGACGACATCATCAATGTCATCCGAAGTCATTCGGGTGATAAGGAGATCTTCAGCCATAGGATTCTCAACAGGATTTTTCTGCTTTGCGTTCTTCAATCGTCAATGCGACATGATCTCGAACGTAAAGTAGGGACGCTTCTGAGGCGTCCACTGTTTTATTTTCTTCAAAATATTTTCGGGCGAGCGGTACGATCATTTGAGCGTTGACGTCGTCCGTAGAAAGAAGTTTCTTAGGAGCGGGATCTCCGATTTCATCGGCATAGATTCGGAAAGCATTTCCGCATAGGAATTCGGCGCCGTTGTCGTCTGCGATCGCTAAAAGCTCGGATGGTTTGCAAAGCGCTGGTGCCGTGACTTCCTTGAATTCATGATTTTCGTAACGGAAGACAGCGCAGTAGCACTCATGCATACGTGCATCGATCGCGGCCAAAAGGCGGGAGCCTTCTTCCAATGTTTCATGATGGATGTAGGCGAGCGCGAGCAGGGTGTTGACGGGAATGAGCGGGATGTTGAGCGCCCAGCCCAAACCCTGAGCCAAGCCGCAGGCAACGCGCAGTCCGGTAAAGGCGCCGGGGCCGGATCCGAAGGCAATTCCCTGAAGTCCTTCACGGCTGCCGCCTGCAGCAGTCAGACAGCCGCGGATCATTCCGAGAATGACTTCCGTGTGTTTTTGTCCGGGCTCGGATTGAAGGTAAGCCTCACGATCGAAACCGGTGACAGCGACGGAACACAGATTTCCGGAAGACTCAAGACAAAGTAATGCGCTTGCCATACAACACTCCTATAGTGCAGAGTATTTTAGTCGGTCTGTGACTAAGGAGAAACGCGGGCAGAAGCACTCTCTTGGGCGGCAGGCGTGACCTTTTGATCGGCAGCCGCCATACTTTCCATAGCAGACTCCTGAATCGTGACGATGACCATCTGATGATTCAAATCGTTCATCTCAGCGAGTTTTGAAAGGAACTGATCTTCGTACTCGATCTGGGCGGGCGTCTTGAGCATTTTGGAAAGGACAAGCTGTTTGTTCGCCTGACGCACTTGCTCTCTTAACTCGCAGAGCTCTTGTTTTGAGAGGCGCTTGTATAGGACGTAAGGACGATCGTTATCGCGCGCATGCTGATGATTTGTCACAAAACGTTCACGCAAACGGCGTCTTTCCATCTTCGGAAGGAAAGACCGAAGCTCGGCGCGCTCTTCACTGGTCATGAGCCGCCAATGGTAATCACGGTGCCTGGCCGATAACGTCGGCCAAACAGAAGCACGGCCTTCGGCGTCCAATTTATCCCAGTGACATTTGGGAACGTTAGGATTAGAAGCTGCGTTTGGCGCATGCGGGCGAGGAATAGAGCTGTTTTCCTCTGCGGAGGAAGCGTCAATCACGACAGTTGCAGTCGTTTCTGACGGTGACGGATGTCCCGGATTATGAGCAGAACCGACTACGGGCTGCAGCAAGAGCAAAACAACGGGTAGATATCGGATCTCTTTCAAAATAAATGCCTCTTTCTTTTATTTTCATAATCCTATTCAACTTATTGCCCAAAAGGAATAGGGGCATGTAGCAAGAAAACCAAAAAGAGGATAAATTTTGTAGCATCATGTAATTTGTAAATCTTCCGACAGGAGATGCTATGCAAGAATCAGAGACATTGAGAAAAGACGGCGGAGCCCTCAGCAACAAGCGTCCTCCGCGCATCCTCGTGGTTGACGACGACAGCCGCTTACGCGATTTGCTTCGTCAATTCCTTACAAATAACGGTTTCCACGTATCTGTGGCAGAAAATGCCGAACAGATGAATCGTCTGTGGCTAAGAGAACGTTTTGACGCCGTGGTTTTGGACGTCATGATGCCGGGCGAAGACGGAATTTCCATTCTGAAGAGAATCCGTGCTTCCAATGACACAACGCCGATCCTGATGCTTACCGCTAAAGGAGAAGACATCGATCGAATCTTGGGCCTTGAATTGGGCGCCGACGATTATCTCCCGAAACCCTACAATCCCCGCGAACTGCTGGCCCGTCTGCATGCCATTCTGCGCCGCAGAGAGCCGGTTGATCCTCCCGGAGCACCGAGCAAAGAAGATGAAGTCGTTCGTTTCGGCAACTTCTCTCTTGATCTGGGTACTCGCAAACTTTCTAAAGGCGATGAAGAAATTCCGCTTACAACCGGTGAATTTGCGGTTCTCAAGACATTTGCACGTCATCCGAGAGTTCCGCTTTCCCGCGACAAGCTGATGGAAATGGCCCGCGGCCGCGAATACGAAGCCTTTGACCGTTCTTTGGACGTTCAGGTTTCTCGTTTGCGTAAAATTATCGAACCTGATCCTTCCAAACCTCGTTATCTCCAGACAGTTTGGGGCTTAGGCTACGTGTTTATTCCTGACGGCGCTTCCGACGCTCAGGATAAGAAATAATTTGTGATCGGAAAGTGAGGCAATATGGCAGACAAGGCCGGCAAGGAGGGCTTCGGTTCGCAGTTTTTTTCCGGGTTGTTTTGGAAAACCTTCGGAGCGCTCTTTATTCTGGTGCTGACCAGCGTCTGCGCTTGGCTCTACGGCTTGGCTGTCTTGAATGAGGCGCCGCGAGCCCAAGCTGCCTCACTGCGAATTACCGCAATTACGACACTGACCCGCTATGCGCTGATCAGTGCCGATACGAGTTATCGTTTTGACCTCATCATGGCATTGGCTCAGCGTGAGGGCCTGACGATACTCCCGAAAGAACCGTACGACCGTATTGTTCCGCTGGAAAGCGACAGCCTCAACGATCTGATTCTTGATAATGTCCGTTCGTCTTTGGGCAAGAAGACCATTCTTGCTCAGAGCCTGAACGGCATTCCCGGTTTATGGGTCAGTTTCGAGATCGATGGGGACGAATATTGGATCCGAGCAGAACGAACGGCCGAAAACCCTCGATTGGGTGCCAACTGGATGTTTTGGTTCGCAGGGATGCTGCTCATCTGCGCCCTGTTTACGGTACTTTTAACCAGCCGTTTGATTGACCCTCTCGCAAAACTCAGTGAGTATGCGCGAGAGCTCGGCCGCGGCGTTTTCCCGCAGCCGCTGCCTCTCGACGGTCCGAGTGAAATCCGTGAAGTTAACGAAAGCTTTAACGTGATGGTCTCAGACCTGAAGCGCTTGGCGAGCGACCGCGAGCTTCTGCTCGCAGGCGTCAGCCACGACCTTCGTACACCGATTACCCGATTAAGACTTGAAGTTGAATTGGCTCCGCTTTCCGAAGAGACGCGAGAAGCCATGTGCAGCGATCTTGATCAGATGGAAAGCATCGTTAAGCAGTTTATGGCATACGTCCGACAGGGCGAGGCCGAACTTGAAGTCGTCAATATTTCCGATACCGTCAGGCATGTGATTGCCGCCAATCGTGTAGCCTCACAGCCTGATATTCAGCTTCTTACTTCGATTGAAGACGGTTTGGAAGTCCGCGCCAATCCGACGGATTTAGCGCGTGCTGTTCAAAACATGATTGTCAATGCCGGCAAGTACGGCCGCAGCTCCGACGGCATTCTCCGTCTGTCCATTACGCTTCGCTATTTGAAGAAGCGAGGAGCAGCCGAATTGATTGTTGCCGATGACGGCAAAGGTCTTCCGGAAAGCGATTTAGAACGCGTTCTGCGTCCGTTTGAGCGCGGCGATACTGCCCGCGGAAATGCCTCAGGGACAGGATTGGGCCTGTCTATTGTCAACCGCGTCGCTAAGGCCGGCGGAGGTTCCGTCCGCTTAGCCCAGAATATTCCGAACGGTTTGAGCGTTCAGATGACGATTCCGGTGGTTCCGAAGGCTTCCGTCGTCAGAAAACTCACCGAAGGCAAAGAAACGCCGGAAAAGGCTGACTAAGCCCGAGCCTCAAGCAGGATGACTGCTTGAGCCACAATCCCTTCTTCTTTTCCCTCAAAGCCCAGCTCTTCATTGGTCTTGGCTTTGACGTTCACGCAGTCAGCGGGAAGCTGCAAAATAGCGGCCAAAGAGGCGTTGATCTGATCCATAAAGGGAGCAAGTTTCGGTTTTTGAGCAATGATTGTGCAGTCTACATTCACCGGTTTCCAGCCTTTATCCCAAACTTTTTTCAGCGCTTCCGAAAGCAGCTTGGCGCTGTCAGCGCCTTTATAAACCGGGTCGGTGTCCGGAAAGTGTCTGCCGATGTCGCCCATGGCAGCGGCGCCGAACAAGGCATCGGTAACGGCATGAAGCAGGACATCGGCATCGGAGTGTCCGTCCAAGCCTAGAGAATGCGGAATCTGAACGCCGCCTAAAATCAACGGGCGTCCTTCGACTAAACGGTGAACGTCATAACCCTGGCCGACTCTGATTTTGCAGTTACTCATTATTTTCCTTTTCTTTGCGAGCTAAAAAGATGGCCCGTGCGAGCCAGAGATCCATCGGACGCGTGACTTTGATGTTGGTCGGAGTGCCCTCAACCAGTGCCGGATGCTTTCCGACAAATTCCATGGCGCTGGCTTCGTCCGTGACGGCCGATCCTGCTTCATTCATGGCCCGGGTTAATTCGCCGACAGGGAAACACTGCGGGGTCTGAGCAGCCCACAACCCGTCTCGACTCACGGTGCAGGCGATCGTTTCATTGTCGCCTTCTTTTTTGAGTGTGTCATTGACCGGAACGGCAAGGATGGCGCTTTCCTGATGCCTCCGGCAGTAATCCATCAGTTTGGTGACATCGGATGTCAGCAGGCAGGGGCGGGCCGCATCATGGACTAACACCCAATCCGAAGATTTCAGGTTAGAAAACAGTATGCCGTTTTTAACGCTGTCGGCCCGTGTCTGTCCTCCTACACGTGCGATGCGGACGCGCGGATCTTCAAATGTCAGTCTCTGACCGATCATGTCGGCCGGGGAAATGACGACGACGAGCTCTTTAATGCGAGGCTCGTCGAGAAGCACTTGAACCGAGCGTTCCAGCATCGTTTTGCCGCCGATAAGTTCATATTGTTTCGGGCTGCCGGTGCCCATTCTTGAACCGACTCCTGCTGCGACGACGACTGCGCCGAAGACGGGTTCTTCCTTGTCCGGATTCATAGTCATAAATCAATGAGTAGAATTGGTTAGTAGTTTAGAACAAACCGCCAAAGTGGACTTAATCGCTCGTCGGCTCAAAATCCGCAGAAGCGTCAAGCTCTTGAACGCTGCGACTTCTCGGCGGAACATAGCGGAATTCAGTGTGCTCGGACGCTCTTTCAAGCAGAGCCGCTTCTCGTCCCGCAATTCTGCCGAATACCACGGCATCGGTTAAGCCGATACCGCCCAAACGATCCTTTCCGTGAACGCCGCCGGAGGCCTCACCGGCAACGTAAAGGCCGGCAATGGGTTCATCGGAGGTATTTAAGACTTGAGCTTTTTCATTGAACTTGAGGCCGCCGCAGCAATAGTGAACGCCCACTCGTTCTTGTCCGACGTAAAAAGGCGGATAACTGATGGTCTGGAGCATAACTTTCTTGCCGAAATCCTTGTCCACGCCTTTGAGAACAAAGTCGTTGTATCTGGTAACGGTTTCTTCCAGAGTCTCTGCCGGACAGCCGATGAAGGCAGCGACCTGACGAAGAGAATCAAATTTTTTAACCGCTCCGTCGGCGAGTTTGTTCTCAAGAGACAAACCTTTTTTAGACTGGGAGTCAGTGATCACCCACATTGCTCTTTGCGGCTGCTTTAAGAGTTCGACGAGCACGTCTCCGTGAGACGCCCCTTCATTGACAAACCGAAGACCGTTTTTGTTCAGATAGATGTCTGCGCCGGTGTAGTCGACCAAGCGGCCGCCCAGAAAGCAAATCTTTTGAATCTTATCCAAATCAACCGTTGCTGCGTGGAAGGGTTTGGTGAATTCCAACGCATCGCCCCAAGCTCCGTCAAGATATCTTCCTCCGGGGTTCGCCGTCGAGGGCATAAGCGCCGAGATTTCAGAATTGAATTTGCGGCATAAAGCGTTGTTTGCCGAATATCCGCCGGTCGCAATGACCACGGCATTGCCTCGGATGTAGATTACTTCATGGTTTTTGCTTTTAACAACGACACCGTTGACGTTGCCGGAAACAGGATCCTGAAGGAGGTCGGTGACCGGCTGGTCATACAAAAAGCGGACGCCGCGTTCGCGTGCTCTTTGGTTGAGTTTGAAGATGTAGTGAGAACCGGTGAAACCTTGGATCGTTCTGAAAGCGTAGGCCGAGGGAGAGCCGACGGCGACATAAGGTTCCGGGTTCCAAACCAGACCGTGCGTTTCCAGCCAATCCATGGCTGCATCACTCTGAGAGAGCAAAAGCCGAGCTAAATCTTTGTTGCCGATCCCGCCTCCGACCTCCATCATTTCTTCCAGAACAGCGTCTACTGATGTGTGGATTCCGAGCGGTTCAAGTCGCTTCGGGGAGACGGCTAAGAAGGAGCCGGTTGATAAGCGCGAGTGGCCGCCGAGTACGGGAAGCTTTTCAATAACGAGAATGCGATCGGCACCGTTTTCAGAGGCGGATAAAGCGGCAGACAGACCCGCTAAGCCGGAGCCGATTACAATGACATCCCATTGTTGCCCGAGGTTCATCGGAGTCTGTGCAAAAGAGATGGCGGGAGCCGCAGCTAAAGCGCTCAAACCCGTCAAGCCGGCGAGAAACTCTCTTCTGATCATTTCGCGGTAGCTTCGTTAAGAAGGATGAGCGCACGCGTGATTTCGGCGACAGAATCCGTTGCAAGTTTTTCGGAGGCGCGGCTGCGATGCATTTTGATCGTGGGGACAGAAAGTTCAAGGCGGTCAGCGATCTCTTTATTGGTCAGCCCCTCGGCGACCAGAGACAGCACTTCTTTCTCTCGGTTGGTGAGCTGCCGATAGCGGCGTTTTAATGCATTTAATTCGTTGACTTCTTCCGCTTGTCTGATGCCCAGCTCTACTGCACGGGTGACTTCTTGGTTCAGCCGCTCAGGATCGACGGGTTTTTCTAGGAAGGTCAGGGCGCCCTTGCTCATGGCGTTCACTGCCATTTGAATGTCGCCGTGTCCGGAAAGGAAAATCAGCGGGAAATGAGCAAAGCCGCGCTCAATGAGCATTTCCTGCACTTCAAGCCCGGTCATCTGCGGCATGCGCACATCTAATACTGCGCAGCCGGGAATGCTCAGGTTGTCGCGGACCAAAAACTCCGTCGGAGAGTTATAAGCAGCTACTTTCCAGCCGAGGGCCTCTAGCAGGATCTTGGTAGAAAACAACAAACTTTCGTCATCGTCGACGAGGCGGATCAAGGTGTGTTCTTTATTCATCACATTTAGGCGCGGAGACCCCTGCCTTCAGGCAG
>CDZJ01030107.1_pt1 | contig 155318 bp, 146 predicted proteins | sample 557391 | NCBI WGS metagenome assembly CDZJ01 (sample SAMEA3182111, study PRJEB8094) | gut metagenome | biome: human; feature: gut; material: Stool; isolation source: human stools | place: Canada | collected 2013-05-07 | reverse complement strand
GTGAACCGCATGGAGCACGTCTGGTCCCATGTGCTGGGATATCTGTACGGTGCCTACATCTCCACGGCGGTCATCGCGGTGTGCCTGCTGATCTACGACTGGCGGCTGGCCATCGCCTGCCTGTGGGGGGTGCCGGTGGCCTTCGGCCTGCTGTTCGGCACCCGGAAGCTCTCGGCCCGGGCCTCGGAACGGACGAAGCAGGCCGCCGTCCGCGTCTCCGACGGCATCCAGGAGGCCCTGGAAAACGTCCGGGAGATCCGGGCCACCAATCAGGAGGATCGCTACCTGGCCGGACTTTACCAGAAGATCGACGAGCATGAGCGGGTCACCATCCAGGGGGAGCTGGGCACCGGTATCTTCGTCAACGCGGCCAGCGTCATCATGCGCCTGGGGGTGGCCACCACCATCCTGGTGGGCGCGAACCTGATCCTCTCCGGCCAGATCGACTTCATGCTGCTGTTCCTGTTCCTTCTGGCCATCACCCGGGTGTATGCGCCCTTTGACCAGAGTCTGGCCCTGATCGCGGAGATGTTCGTGTCCCAGGTGTCCGCCGACCGCATGAACGAGATCTATGATACTCCCACCGCCGAGGGGGCCGAGGTGTTCCGGCCCAAGGGCCACGACATCGTGTTTGACCATGTAGGCTTTGCCTACGACAAGAAAAAGGTGCTGGACGGGGTGAGTTTTACCGCCAAAGAGGGCGAGGTCACCGCCCTGGTGGGCCCCTCCGGCTCCGGCAAGAGCACCTGCGCCCGGCTGGCCGCCCGACTGTGGGACGTCACCGAAGGGACCATCCGGGTGGGCGGCGTGGACGTCTCCACCGTGGACCCGGAGGCACTCTTGACCGATTACTCCATGGTGTTCCAGGATGTGGTGCTCTTTGACGACACCGTGATGGAGAACATCCGCCTGGGCAGGCGCGGCGCCACCGACGAGGAGGTACGGGCCGCCGCCGAGGCTGCCAACTGCGGGGAGTTCATCCGCCGTCTGCCCCAGGGCTATGACACTCCCATCGGGGAGAACGGGGCCAAGCTCTCCGGCGGGGAGCGGCAGCGCATCTCCATCGCCCGGGCCCTGCTGAAGAACGCCCCCATCGTCCTGCTGGATGAGGCCACCGCCAGTCTGGACGTGGAGAACGAGACCAAGGTGCAGGGGGCCCTCTCCCGCCTGCTGGCGGGCAAGACGGTGCTGGTCATCGCCCACCGGATGCGCACCGTGGAGGCGGCGGACAAGATCGTTGTTCTGGCGGATGGCCAGGTCGCGGAGGAGGGCTCCCCCAGGGAGCTGATGGAGCGGGGCGGCCTCTACCGCCGCATGGTGGAGCTCCAGAGCGAGAGCGCAAAGTGGAAAGTAAAAGGAGTATGACCTTGCTTGATTTGAAAAGCTCAAAAGATACCCTGTCTTATCTAAACGGTTTACGGGCCTAAATCGCACAAGGTAAAACTAATTTTGCCAATGTTGCTGAAAGCTCTGGGTTAGAGCGCTTTCAGCGACAAATGATGGATAGGCGCAAGGGATGAAAAGAGATGGAGAAGATGGAAGGCGATTTTGTGGCAGGACATGAAATGCCCTCAATGTTGATTCAAAAGAAAGGACCGAATCTGTACCGAGTCCGGGTGTCCAGGGGAAGGTGCCATTACAAAATAGTAAATATATTGTATTGAATGAGAGCTTCCAACAATTCTTCCAACAAACAGGCCAAAATAGCTTAAGACGATATAAATGTAAAAAGGAAAAAGTAAAAGGGAAAAACTTGGACCCATTGCAATACAAGGAATTCAAGGTGCTTTTTTAACATGAATGGGTACACCTTAAGAAGCGGGAGGGCTTTTTGGTAAGGATGAGGTCCCCAGTTCAAATCTGGGTAGCAGCTCCAGAAAAACCGCTTTTTTCAACCGAAAAGAGCGGTTTTGTTTTGCTTTTTTTGACTTTTTGGCTTGCTTCAAATTTGCAATCAGGGTTTTGACCACAGAACAAGCCACAGACAGAAAAATCAGTGCTCCGGCGGTGCTATTCCGCCAGAGCACTGTGCTTTTCAGCCCGCCTTTGTCTTCCTTGCGGCGATTTCCTGCTTCATCTCCTGGATCAGCTGGGCCAGCTTCTGCTTACATTCTTCCTCACTGTGGGCATAGATATTTCGTGCGAGGCGAGTGCCGTTGGGGAGCCTGGGAGAGTACCGTCTTTCCCAAGGGTCAGGTGTAGGTTCTGGATCGGGTTTATTATCCGTACTGACCGTAACCGTACAGATGGCAGTCTTACCACCATCAACAGTGGTAACAGCGATCGTTGCGGAGCCCTTGCCGACGGCCTCAACATTGCTGTTGCTGTCTACTTTGGCCACGGCGAGATCACTGGAGGTCCAGGTCTCGCTCTTATCCGTAGCATTGCCAGGAGAAACCGTGACCTTCAACTGCTCAGAAGCGCCCACTGTCAGTTCCAGACTGGTTTTGTCCAAACTTGCGCCGGTGACCGGAATACTCGTCCCATCGTCCCGGACTGCAATATAGTAGGTTGCCTTTGTTGTACCGTCTTGAGCTGTCACTACTATGGGGATATTGGAGCCGATTGTCGGCAGCGCTTGGGCGAACGTCTCTTCATAGCGAACACCGCCGACCATCATCGTCGCACGTGGGTCTTCCGGAGTAATGGTCAGCAAGGTGCTGCCAAGGGCCACATCCCGGCTGGAGATATACTAGGTCTTGTCCTTCTCGTCGTATTCTGGCGAGATTCCCTGTAATTGCAGTTGTATCTCCGTATTGTCTTCCAATTCCAACTTAGCATCGGTATAGGCGACTCGGACAGACGCACCCGACCGGTCAAATGTAAAGGTGAACTGCTACTTTTCCTCACCACTCAGAGTGACGAAGCCGTTGTTCTCACCCTAGCCGGGGGTGTAACACTGCTGTTTAGCCAGCACACTGCCGTCCTTATCCAGCAAGGTGACGATCAGGTTACCACTGGTGGTGCCGGAGAGCTTGTTGTACTGAACATTGACATCCACCTTTGAGCCGCCGGTGGAGTTGTTTATGCCCTGCTGTATTGTGACGTCCTCGTCCCGGTGCACAGCTAGGTTATCCAGCGTCAGGGAGGTGGTATTGTTGCCGGTAAAATACTCACTGACACTGTCGAACTCGGAACCGATCCTGGCTCGCATAACTGGATCTTCCACAGGGGCTTCGATCCAGGCCTTGACATAGACCGGAATGCCGGTGCTGGGGATTTCCTCCTGGGTACCGCTTTCGTCCTGCATATAGCTTGCCGTCGGAAACGGTCACCTCACGTTCCATCGTCTGGCTGTAATCGGTGCCCAGAATGACCGACTTGATCTCCTGGCCGTTCCAGTAGGCATCGAAGTGGTCGATGAAGGCCTGATCCTTCATCTCCGCCACCTCCGCGGTGCCGGACAGGGTGTAGGATCTGCCGTCTTCCACAAATTTCACGGCCTTGAGCACATCGTGGCCTGTGCTATTATAACCGCCAGTTAAATACTGTCATACGACTGTTCGTCAGCCTCGCCGCTGATGGTGTCCGCCCACAGGATGGACAGATCCTCGATATTTTTGGCAAAGCGGAAATTGGAACCAACGGTGTCGCCAGCCCCGCCGGTGGCTATTCTCAGCGACTCGGGCATATTCCCATAGAGTACGCCGTCTTTGTCCAGAACAGCCAGGCGGATATCCGACTCGGTTTCGCCGTTGGTGGACTTAGTGATCGCCCACTCAGTGTGCCAAGCCACCACGAACCTCTCCTCGTTGTCCTCAAACTCCGTAGTGGTGATCTGCGGATTTTCCTCCAAGTTGGCATCACTTGTAAGCTGGAAAGTGCGGACGGAATCCTCGCTCTCAGACTCCTCGCCAGCCGGGATGATTGCTACAACGGTCTCCCAGTCGGTACTGCCGCCGTTGGAGATGTCGGTGTCCAGCGTGTAGACCACAGCGGCGGTACCATCCTCCAGAATAGCTATCTCCAGTCCCTTGAGGGTGGCGTTGAAGCCGGTGCCATCATACAGGGTCCGGGCAGCGACGTAGCCGTTCCCGAACGTATCCTCATCCCACGCCCACTTGCCGTCCTCGCAGATGGCAAAGCGAATGGTGTCCTACTGGTCAAAGTTGGTGAGGTTATCTACCCCGGAGGAACTGACCTCACGCCAAGCTACGATGGTACGCTCACCATTGGTAGCTACCATGGGGGCTAGGTCGGGGGTGCTGTTATTGGTGAGTTGGGTCAGCAACCACCAGACATCTCCATTGGGGATGTCGGCAATGATCTCGGTGGAGTTCATCTGAAGCATCTGCGTCCCTCGTCCAGCGTGCCGTCAAGGTTTGCAGTGCCCATAGTGATGTCCTCCGTCTGCCGGACCCACACGGCGGCGCAATTTCCATCGGAGTCGGCCGCCTTCACGATGCTGTCGCCATAACCGGTATCGACATAGCTGCTTGTACCGAATCCGGATTCCAGTCGGCCGTCCTGCTGGAACTGGCCGCTTTCATCCTTTGTGGACACGGCCCCCCGGGTATTTCTGATGTCCCTGGCACTCTTCGGATCATTGTTCTCCCGGTCGCTGAGATAGAACATTACCTCGCTGTCGTCGGACAGTACGGGGTTGGGTAGGAGTAGGCCCCGGACTGAAGCATATCTGTCACACCCTGATCTTCGTCCAGACTGAACAGCTCAATAGAGGGCTGCCCGCCCAGCCATTCCTGCTCGGCGGCATCCACATAATCCCGCTGCTCCATCTGCGCACCCACGTCCACCGCATACATCACCTGTCCATTAGACATGGCCACGCGGGCGACCGGCTTTCCGCTGATGGTTTTGTTGTCCGCCCAGATATCCTCAATCGTTTCCCATTCGCCCACGGGACCGCCAAATTGGAAGCCTACAGAACAGAAGATCTTTTCATAGCTGACGAACAGGAACTTAAACAAGAATTTGATGCCGGTGGAGCCGGAGAAGTTCAAATCCGCGCCGAACATCTCCTGATACATACTGGTACTAAGCGGTCCCGCCATGCTGTATTTCCAGCTATCCAGATAATCGCAGTTAAGCCATTCAAACTGAAAATCCAGATCCAGCTGACCGAACACACCGATCTTAAAGGCCACCACTGAGTAGTCGAAGCCTACACCGGCAAACGTCCGGATGTAGAGGAACAGGCGTAGCTGGGTCAGGTAATCGGTGGCTGTCGCTTCATCATGGTCAGCCTGTGCAAGAATTTCATTGAATTTCTGCCTGTCGTTCGCCTGCGCCGCCTGCTTTAGCTCATAAGGGTAGGAATACGCCACAATGTAGTTGCCCTGCTGCATATCGAGCCGCAGTTCCATGCTGCCGCCCAGGGTCAGGCTGGTGGTAACGGGAACGACGCCCACCACCGCATTGAAATTCTATGTAAAGTTCACGCCGCCTACATGGAAACCGCCGTTGATGAGCGGCACTCCCAGCTCTTGGTTTGGCTGTTATAAGCGGTGTCCGCCTCCATGTAGCCGCCCAGATCCATATTGAAGCTGCGGGCCTTTTTGCCGGCCATGGTATTTCTGCCTTTCTCCTTGACACCGTCCATATAGGTGCCCTTAAGCATCTTATAGACGTTCAGAGGATTGGGGATGCGGTCCAGATCCTGCGTCTCTGCCGCATTGGTGTAGCCGTTGACAAATGCCATGTCCTCCGTATTACCGTACTCGGGATAGACGCCGGTCACATTGTCATAGGAACTCATATTGCCGCCGCTGACACAGAACAGGGTGCGGAATACCGTGGGGTCGCTGGCATCCTGCTTGGCATCCACGGTCAGATTATTCTTGATGTTATCCAGAGAACCCGTCAGGGCATCGGAATCCTCCGCTTTCTGAACGCCAATCATGCTTACGATCCGGAAGGGCAGGCTTATGGTGCGGCTCGTGGCAGTCCCATCCTCGCTGAGGACGACCTGTACATTCCGCCTCGCCCCGCTTAGAACGCCCCACTCCTCCATACCACTCTTATCCAACGTCATTACGTTCTCGGTGAACACCAGATCGGTGAAGGGGTATGTAGTGGTCTTGCTGGTCTGGCACGCCGGGGTCTTGCCGGTGGTGTCCTGGATCATGACGGAGTTGACCCGTCCTTCGTCCATGGCGTGCTCGTCCCCCCACCACATGACGGAGGTGGTGACATAGGCGGTAGGGAAGGTGTCGCTGGCCTACATTTCCAGTATTCTTACGGATGTCTGCCACGTTGGCGTTGGGACTGGAGTTGTATTTCAGGGTCTGCTGGGCGATATAGGGCTGCCTCTGTCCGCTCTCGTTTTCCTCCTAGGCCACGATGCTGTCGCCAGTGGCGGCGATATCGTCTAGGTTCAGGCTGGCGTCCACCCGCAGCATGATTGGATAATACTCCGCACTGCTCCCATCACCGGACTCCAGCTGGAACAGATAGTAGAGTTTTTCACCTGCTTGAACCGGCTCTGTGAGATCCTCCGTCAAAAATTGCATCAGATCCATGGTCACCAGCAGACAGCTCTTTTCATCCATCATAACGGTCTGGGCCACATCGCCGGTCTGCCACTTTGTGCGGTCCTTCTCATACTGCAAGCCAAACTCCACCGAGAAGTCGGCCGTGCTTGGGCAGTGCGGCTCTCGGCGGTGTAGACCGTGTGGTTCAAGGTGGTTTTCGCCTTGGGGTAACACTGGAACAGATAGAGTTGGTCCTGCGGGGTCTCCACATTGACCTTCACGATGTCTGTGATCCCAGTCTTGACATGGGTGGCGGTGATAGTGGCCTCGCCCTCCTCCAGGCCGGAGAGGATAAAGTCGATAGAGGGGCGGTATGAGGTATAGGAGAAGTTTTCAATGTTCTCATACAGGGTGCCCTGCTGGTAGTTAACAGTGGCCACCGCGCTGTCGCTGGAGGCCCAGGTGATCTGGTCGGCCAGCTCGGCCTAGGCATACTTCCCATAGTTGATGGAGATGATATTTTTCAGTGCGATGTCCCGCTGGAGGTCCACAATGGCCTGCGAGCTGTCCTCGCCGCCAGTGCCCCACAGCACCTTGATCGTTTCTACGTTGGACATGGTGTAGCTGCCGCCATCGGTTTGGATCTCCCCGTGGTCCAGCAGGATGTCCAGAATGTCCTCGGAGTAGACATACAGCACATAGCTGTCGTAGGCTTAGGTGGAGTCAGCGGCGTTCTTGACCTTGACGGTGAGATGATATAGCTGTCCCGGTAACTGGTGGGGGCACCGATATCCGGCTTTACATCCTGGACGTGCAGGGTGTAGGAATGGGTATCGCCATCCTGCGTGACACCTCCTTTCAGGTCGGTTTCTGAGATCGGATTCTCCAGCGCTCCGCCGGCGATATACAGTTCGAACTGTCCGCCGCCGTTCTCCACGTCCAGATCGTCCGCCGTCCAGCTAAGGGTGATATCCTTGCCGTTCCCGCCATTGTCGGTGTGGTACAGACCGCCTTCGGGCTGCTCCAGTTTGACGGAAGCAGGTGGTGAGAGCAGCGTGATGTAGGCGATGGCAGGCTCCTCGACCGCTCCCATCTCCGGCACACCATCCTTGCTGATATAGGTACCGAGCCTCTTTCCCTGATATTCAGCAGAGATACAGGCAACAGTAATCCCCGTTCTGCCTTCCTGCGCAAACACATCCAGTCCGTCCTTCCACGGAAGAGAGAATGGGGGTCTCCTCATCGGTCGTCACTGTCCACTTCTTAATGTTCGTTACCGTTACATCTACATCCTCTGAATTGAGCATACCCAACTGTACCGTAAAGGTGGTGGGTACAAAGGCCCCGCTCTCCCCAGCGTTCTGGTTCAGGGCGCAAACGTTGCTGCTCCAGTAGATCCGGGCGTCATTCCCCTCACGGACGGAGATGTGTCTGCCGCTTTCGGGAATCTGGAGAAAAGCGTCCCCTGTCCCGCCTCCCCAGTATTCGCAATGGAGGGTGATGCTTCCAATTCGTTTGTCCGGCATACCTCCGTTGAGGGCTACAGCGTAACACTGGCAGATCCCGTCCCCCGGTGGGGAGGAAGCTGGCGCTGCCGTCCGCCTTTGCTTCGACCGTGACGGGGCCGGAGTACTCCCATGCAAAGTGAAATTGATCGTCGATCCCTTCCGGCTTTTGATCCTCCGGGTAAGCGGTGACCTTGGTGAAATCGCCCCAGGTGAAGTCACCCTCCTTCAGGGTGAAGGACAGCGTCATGTCCCAGTCCGCCATCTCCGTCAGGTCAAAATAGTCTGTGTCGCTGGTCTGTTCCTTGATCTCTCCAGTCTTTTTGTTCTCAAGCGTAAGCTTGATGCCGCCATCAAAGGTGCCCACCGGCTTGGAGCCGTCCAGGGTGTATTCCCGGCCCCGGGCCGTCATCACCTGGCCATCCAGAGCAGGAAATCCACCTGCCCGATCATGGCCTCCACGGAGAGGGTATGGGGCAGGGTGACGGTGGCGATCAGCACCGTGGGGCTTTGCAGATCGTCCATTTGGAAGGCATTCCGCTCCACCCGCGTCACATGGCGCAGATTGACCAGATAGCTGAAATGACTCAGGCAGAGATCTTGTTGCTAGAAGTCTTCCTTTAGTTTGGAGAGCGGGACAGCGTACTCGATTCGCTCCTCTTTGGTGTGGATGGCGGTTTTTCGTCCGGAGATCTCCAGATAGGTGATCTCGTTCAGAGGAAATACCCGGCCACCAACACGCAGTACCGGGCGCTTTTTTCGGATCTGTCTTTGCCGCCAGTCCCAGTCCACAGCTGCGGCCAGCCGCTCCTCATCCACTGGCTTGATCAGGTATTCCAGCGGATAGGTGGGGAAACTGTCCAGCGCGAAGTCGGGATGGTCTGTGATGTAGATGATGGAGGCATTGACCTGATGTTCCCGCAGGAAGCGGGCCAGCTCCACACAGTTATCCCCGTCTAGCTGAATGTCCAGCAGCAGGAGCTGATAGGCATTCAAGTTTGCGGTCAGCCGTTCCATCAGCGGTGCAGCGGCATGGAACACCTCTACATCATAATCTCGACCCCGCATACGGCCTTTCCCGTCTAAAATGCGGCAAGCGGCGGCTCTATTCTGTTCCGCAGCACGCGGGTTATCTTCACATACGGCAACGCGGTACACGTTCTTACCTTCATGGTATGTGGATTTTCACCGTCATTATACCATACCTGTTTCACCATGACCAGCCATGCGGGACTCCCTTTTCATACTTAAGGCGGTTCCAATTGTTTTTTGTTTTATGTTCCACAAATTCTGAGCCGTGGGTTGAGGCAAAATGGAGCCGAGTGTTCTGAATATGAGGCGCCAATGCGGACATCTGAAAACGCAAACATCCCCGCCCTTTATCGTTTCCATGCGGTAACTGTAAAAGGCACGGGGGTGTTTTTGACCACAGTTTTAGCCACAGTACGGTGTGGAACACATGGAAACAGCACCTCCAAAGAACGACGGAAAGCAAATAAACCGGAGCGAAAATGGCAGAAAATAAACCGAAATTATACAAAAAACTTTTCTTCAACTCTTTATATCAGACATAGAAAAACACACAGAAGGTGATGATTGTGAGAAAGACTGCCTAGACTGCACCAAGAACATTTTCACGGCCAAATCCGTTGCGGACCAGTTCGAAGAGACATTTCCCCACAAGCCCGCCCAGTACTGCGCCCCCCGCAAGGGGGTGCTGGTGCGCAGTTCCAGCTTTACGCCGTTGCTGCGGGTGCGGATGAGCGAACAGATGGACATGTCCAATACGGTGTAGCCGCTGCAAAAGCTGACGGTTGAGAGCGGAAGCAGGTAGAACAGATCCAAAACAGGCTTGATAATAACACCGCCCCGGGCACCCGCAATTGCACCGATTGCAAGGCAGATCAGAAACAGGACGGCTGGCATAAGGATCCCTCCGAGACAAGAGATAGATCAAAGGTCGATGGTGTATCCCGCCGGAATACGGGCGCGCTCCTCCACCTGCCGCATCAGGTGGTCTGCACGCTTGGGACCATAGGGGAAGCGGTTCGTGCCCGACACGTCGTCCGCTGTTGCGGCGCTGTTGGGGTCGCAGCAGTCGCTGGCGATGTAGTCCAGTAGCAGCTTTTGCAGGGACTTGACGCGGGGAGAGCTCTCGTCATATTTGTTGGTGTCCTCCGGGATCGTATTGTAATAGAAGTAGCGGTCCAAAGCCGGGAGGTAGATTAGACGGTCCTCGTTGCTGGCGACCATGTAAGCGCCCGTCTTTCCGGTTCCATATTGGGAAAAGACCACATCATGCCGCTGCTCCGAGAATAGGTCGATTCCGTCGAAGCGGTCGTTGCTGGGGATATTGGCGCAGCGGAGCAGTGTGGGCGCGATGTCCACCAGGGAGCACACATCGTGACGTAGCTGTGCTGGCTTTCCGGGAACCCGAAGTAGTAGCGGGATACGAGATGCAGCGTCCAGCATGGAACGTTTTCCCATCGTGCCGAAATCCCCTAACATTTCGCCGTGGTCCGTGGAGAAGACGATAACGGTGTTATCATAAAGCCCGCGCTGTTTCAGTGCCTCCACGAGTCTGCCCACCTGGTAGTCCACAAACGAAACGCAGGAATGGTAATAGTTGCGAAGCAGAGACAGGTCTTGTCGGCTGATACCGATTTTTTCACAGGTGAATCGGTCGCTGAGGAACGGCGTGAATTCCTCGGGATGCTCAGGTATATAGGGGTCTGTCGAGACCGTGCGGTACAGCTTGTTCCACGGCGCAGGCGGAGCGAAGGGGGGGTGAGGGTGGATGAAGGAAGCCATCAGGAAAAAGGGCTTGTCCTCCGAAACCTGATTCAGCAGGAAATCCAGGCTCCGGTCTGCGACCCATTGTGTCGGGTGGTATTCTGCGGGAAGCTGGGAGATCTGCGGGATGTAGTACAGTTCGGAGCGCTGTCCGTTGTAGTCGAATACATTGCAGTAAGGGGATTCCATCACGAAGCGGGTATAGTCGTCTAGGGGGTGGGACAGCTCCTCCTGCGTGAAGCGCTGGGCAAAGCCCATCGGGCCATACAGGTCTTTCGCGTGGTGCATTTTTCCGACGCAGCAGGTGTCGTAGCCCGCTTTGGTAAAGGCGTCGTAAAACCCTTCCCCCTCGTACTGATATGTTCCGTTATTGTTGCAGCACCCTGTATGCGCGCAATATTGCCCGGAGAGCATGGAGAAGCGTGCCGGCACGCAGACGGGAGCTGGTGTATAGCATCGGTCAAACACCACCGACGATGCGGCAAGCGCATCCAGATTCGGCGTCTGGATTTGATCGTTGCCCAGGGCGTGGATGGTGTCGTAGCGCTGCTGGTCGGTAAACAGAAATAAAAAATTTGGTCTGTTACTCATGACGTCCTCCTATTTTTCGGCAAAGGGCATAACATGTTCTTTACAATTTTTTCTCGGTTCCCCAGTCCTTGACCTGATTGGCCATGTTGGAGCCCTTTGGCTTGCTCACACCGTGGACGGCTGCGGCTTCATACTGCCGCCACTGCTGCCAATACTGCTGGCCGAAGATTGTTTGCTCGTCGTCCCACTCGTCCCGAAGGGCAAACAGCTTTTTTCGTAGATGCTCAGTGATCTCCTCATATCCGGCGATGTCATAGAAGTTGTTCTTCTCCCATGGGTCGTTCTGCAAATCGAAGAGCTGGGTCAGCTTCAAATCCTCCGTCCGATACTCTACCAGCTTGTAACGATTGTCCATCACACCGCGAATGCGGGACTGGAAGGCCAAATACAGCTCCGGCCGGGTCACATAGGCCGGGTTGCGGAACATCGGTGCGAAGCTGATGCCGTCCACGGAAGAGGGGATCTCCATGCCGCACAACTCACACAGGGTGGGATAAATATCCAACAGGTACACAAAGTTTTCATTGATCTGGTTCTTGGGGATACCGGGGCCACACATAACCAGCGGCACCCCCACGCTGTGCTCATAGATGTTCTGCTTCCCCATCAGGCCATGCTGTCCCACCGCCAGGCCGTTGTCTCCGGTGAAGACGATAATGGTATCCTCCAGCATCTTTTTCTCCCGCAGTGCGTCCAAGATGTGACCGATGCACCAGTCCACATGGCTGATCATGGCGTAATAGTCTGCGATGTGGCGGCGGATAGCCTCCGGGAGGCGGGGGTAGGATTCTGTGTTTTCGTCCCGGCCTTTGTTGGACCAGCCGCAGTTTACCACTGGCATCTCCATGTAGTTGGGAGGCAGGGTGATCTTCTCCGGGTCGTACATGGTTTTGAACTGCTCCGGCATGGTGCGGGGATCGTGGGGGGCAAGGAACGACAGGTACATGAAGAAGGGTTGGTCGCTGTTGTAGCTCTTGATATAATCCACGGCGGAGCCGGAGAACAGGTCCGTGGAATGGACACCTGCGCTGATCTTTTCCGCCAGGACACAGATGGAGTCGCTGTTGGCGGAGAAGTTGGGGGTAAAGTTTATCTGCTTATCGTAATGCCCATCTGGCTGAAAATCGTTCACCGGCACGTTCCAGTGGTCCCACATGCCGCCAAAAAAGATGTTTGCGCCGTTGTCAAAGCTGCGACAGAAGCTCTCTACGCCGTTGTGCCACTTGCCGATCTCCATGGCATGATAACCGTTTTTTAGGAAACATTGGCCCATGGTGATGTCGCAGGCAGGGATGTTCCGTCCGCTCTCCTCCAGATGGAACAAGGTTTTTCCGGAATTGATCATCGCCCGGCTTGGCATGCAGACCGCCGATGCCGTACCACCGGGGATGTGTGCCCGGGTAAAGGACGTGCCCTCCCGGACCAGCCAGTCCATGTTGGGAGTGTGGATCTCTTCGTTCCCAAGCGCGTGGATGGTGCCCGAGCGCTGGTCGTCCGTCAGGATAAAAAAAATATTCGGTTTTCCCATATGATATTTCCTCTCTGTTTTTCCGACCGTATTCCTGTGATAAAAACTTGTGAAATGACGAAGAACATGCTAAAATATCTTTTGAGATTCAAAAAATATTTAAATGGAAGAATTGCTATTATGAACAAAAGAAGACAGGCCATTGCCGATCTTGTCAATCAGCTTGGCGAGATCAGTGTTCGTGAATTGAAAAGTTTGTTTCCCAGCGTTTCCGAGGTCACGCTCCGGAAAGACCTACAAATGCTCAACGAAGAAAACCAGCTTGTCCGCGTACATGGCGGCGCCCGTTCCATTGACGATGTTACCCTCAAGAGCAGCAACTTTAATACCCGCGCACAGCTGCATCCGAGCGAGAAAGCCCAGATCGGAGAAAAAGCTGCAGAACTGCTCAAAGACGGCATGTCCGTTTTTATCTCCTCTGGCAGTACTTGTCTGGAATTGGCGAAGCGGATCCCTCAGGTGCCACTGCAGGTTTTTACGGACGGAATTTCCGTTGCGCTGGAATCGCCGGTCTCGTCTGATATTACCATCGAACTGCTGGGCGGCGTGGTCAACCGTAATCTTATGCGAGTGACCGGGCCCTCGGTGTTTGCTGCGTTGGACACACTCTACTTTGACTATGCCTTTATCGGAACGGTGGGGTTCAATGAACGGGCAGGTTTTTCCGTCGCCACGTCCAACATTGCGGCGTCCAACATGAAGACCGTGGAACACAGCAAAAAAACTGTGATCCTCATGGACTCTTCCAAGGTGAATCAACTGTGCACGCCCCGCAATATTCCCTTTAAAGCAGTTGATATCGTGGTATCCGATGACCATTTGCCAGATGACGTTGTGGCGTTTCTGGAGGATAACGGAATCACCGTTTTGTGATGTGTTTTGATTTGCGGCATCCACCGGATGCCGCAAATCTTTTTTATTCGACCGCCACACAGCGGTGGAAGGCTTCCGTTTCACTTTGGGGCGCAAGTTGGAGCAGGGACGGGGCAAGGCGGTTATTTTGCATCACTGCACACAGCAGCCGCTCCCGCAGCGCGGCATCGGTTTGCCGGTGCTCCGGCATGGCTGCCAGGTTTTTGTGTTCCGTGGGGTCGTTTGCCTCGTCAAACAGGAGATAAGTCTCCCCCTGGCGGTTCAAGGCAATTTTCCACGTTCCGTCATAAAGCATGTGTTCACAGGCGTACTCGCCCAAAATGCAGTCCCTGTGCACCCGCTCAGGGTTTGCAATATTACCGCACAGGGATTTTCCGAACTGCTCGTAGTTCAGCTCTGCACCTGCAAACTCTGCAAGGGTGGGCCCCACATCCAACAGGCTGACCAGGGAATGGTTCACGGATCCACCGTTTTTTGCACGGTCCGGAGTGCGGATGATGAGCGGAATATTCATGGCGGAGCGGAAGAAGTTCCGTTTGTGGACAAAACCGTGATCTCCGTTCATCTCTCCGTGGTCGGAGGTGAACAGGACAATAGTGTTGTCCCACTCACCCCTCTTTTTTATGGTTTCGATGATGGAGCCGATCAGATCGTCGATGAGCGTCACGCTTCCGCAGTAGTTGGCCTGGATCTCCTTGGATTCTGCGTTGCTGCATTGGATAATGGGGTTTTGTAGCAGCTTGTCATATTCTCCCTGTGGCCTGTCGGGGGCTCCGTCCGTTGTACGGGGGAGGGGGTCCGGCATGTCCTCGGGGGAGTACAGATCGGAATACGGCTTAGGTGCATCCCAGGGCTCGTGGGGGCCGGGGAAGCTGACATGGCAGAACCAGGGGCGGTCGTCTGTGTACTGCTCCAGGTATTCGCGGGCCTTCCGGCCAACGTATGTGTCATAGTAGTCCTCGGGCGAGAGGGGAGAGGGCTTTGCATAGGGGCGCTTGGAGCGGGATAGCATGTCTTCGCAGAACATGTCCCACAGACCGCGCTTGCTCCATTCCTCGGACATATGCGTGCGCGTCTGGCAGGTGGAGTGAGGTCCGCTTACCTCATTAACCGTCTCAAAACCATACCCATTCACCAGGTATTCCCGCTGGATAAAGTCTCCGTAATCCGTATGCAGGTGCAACTTTCCAAACACTGAAGTAGCATAGCCGCTGTCCCGAATTGCCCTGACCCAGAGGTTTGCGTCAGGGGAAAGCACAAAATCGGAGTTTTTCCAGACACCCGTTGTGTGAGGATAGAGTCCTGTCATCATGCTGACGCGGGCAGGAACGCAAAGAGGCGATACCGTATGGCACTGCGTGAAACGGATGCCCTCCGCAGCGAGACGATCCAGGGCCGGGGTGTGTGCACAGCCGCCGGTGCAGCTCATTGCGTCCGCACGGAACTGATCTGTCATGATAAAAAGAATGTTCGGTCTTTTTTTCTCCATTTGAATCAATTGCCTCGCCTTTTTGTGATATAGAGTCTGCTTGCTGTGCATTTAACCGCAGCTTCTTGCCCGGCAAGTCTGATGTCCAAGTTATGTTATAATGCGCTCGTAATCGGCCATAAATTGGCGGCGGGTCTCTTCGTCCGCGCGGACATTCCCCTGCCACAGCGCCTCAACGAAGGCACCGTAAATGGCGGGGACATCTGCTAGAATCATGTTTGCGCGGGGAGATGCCTTTTTTCGCACTGCTTCCGCATAATGGGGATATGCGTGGAAAATCCCGCCGTTCATCACCACGGTGAAGTCGCCGTCAAAATGCTTTGCCGCAGCATGGGTCAGCTCCGCCAGTTTAAAGGAGCCCTCCTCCAAAAGTGCGCAGGCGACTGCATCCCCCGCTGTCGCACACTCGAATACCACATGGGCAAGAGAGGCGATAAAGGGCCGGCCTTCGGAGTAAAGGTCAAGAAAGGCGTGCTTCAAATCTTTATGGAGGGCATTTGAAAACTGCTCCACCAGAAGTGTCTGTTCGCCTCTGCCATCCAGATAGCGGTACGCCCGCTTGAGGCCGTCCCGTGCCAGCTCAAAGCCGCTGCCGCCGGTATCGATCAAATAGCCTAGGCCGCCGATGTGCACCAGGGGCCTTCCCTCGATCCGCACAAACAGGGAGGAGCCGGTGCCGCAGACCATACCGCAGCCATCCACATGGCCCAGCATGCCAGATATCATGTTGCACCCGTCATCCTCGGTGCGGATGATGGGGATGTCGGTATGCTTTGCCAAAAAAGCGTCCAGATCCACGTCAATGCGGTCAAGACCTGCGATGCCGCCGTACAGGGACGCGGGGATGTTGGGGGAGACTGCTGTCAGCGCCTCCACCACAGACAGGATCAGCTCTTTCACCGCAGGGATGCCGATATCCATCGGATTACACCCCTTCCCGCGGTGCCTGTGGAGAATGTGGCCTGTTTGGTCGGTAAGCGCTGCCTCTGTCTTGGTGCCGCCCGCATCGATGCCGATATAGTATTCCATCCAATCCCTCCCATATTTCTTTTTTGTGGCGGCGCCCCTTTGGATGGGGCACCGCCGTGTATTTGGTTTATTTGTGCGCTGTCATGGCGCAAAGGTCTGCTATAAACACATCCCGGAAGTGGTCGGACAACTCTAGACCGCTTCGGTGCATGGCCTCCACAGCCGCGCCGAAAATGGGAGGCACGGAGGCCAAAATCAGGTTTGCACGCTCGGGGCACTTCATCCGTATTCGTTCGAAATAGCTGGGGTAGGCGGTGACGATGCCGCCGCCGGAGACCACTGTGTACTCGCGGTCGAAGTAAGAATCTGCCGCCCAAATCAGCTCGGAAAGCCGTGTTGCGCCGGCCTCGATGATGTCATGGCAGATCTTATCTCCTAACTGCTGCCCCTCAAAGACCAGGTGTGCCAGGGAGGCGAACCGTGCTCTTCCGCCGGCATACAGCTCCGGCATGACGGGCAGCAGGGACTTTCCCGTCTCCTCTTCAAGCAACTGGGTCAGCACGGTTTTTGGCCCTCTTCCGTCGTGAGCAAGGCAGACAGCCCGCAACACATCCCGGCCCAGTGCGTAACCGCTGCCCAAAGTATCCACCAGATATCCCCAGCCGCCCACATGGAAGATGTGATCCCGCTGCTTTGTCCGGATCCATGTCCCACACCCTGTTCCTACGATCAGACAGCAGCCGTCCTCATTGTGCGTCAGCTCGCTGGAGATCAGATTCCGGCCGTCGGTCTCGATTGTAAAATTGTCCGCACCAAACATGGCGCAGATGTCCTGCTGGAAGTATTGGTCAAAATATACGAGGCCCGCGACACCGGCGTAAATTGCGCTCAACTTTTCTGTGGCGTGTTTAGCGGCGGAGTAGATGGCGTGCAGGATCCGGTTCTGGGAGGCTTCCACGCCGATATCCAGGGGATTTGTTCCCGGGTCGGAACGGAGATAGAGGATATGTCCATCCTCTTGAAAAAGAACTGTCAGTGTTTTAGTGCCGCCGCCGTCGATGGCGATTATGTTATGCATAAGTTTGTCCTCGATTCTGCCGGTCAAGCGTGACAATACTGCTTGGGGAAACGGCTGGCCGTGCTCAGTAGCATCTGTAGCAGCTTAGAGCGATACTCGTTCAGCAGCTCCGGATTCTGGCCGTTGGCAAGAATGTTCACATTTTCCTCCGGATCCTGTTTCCTGTCCGTCATCTCAAATTCCCCGTTTTGATCCTGGCTGAACTTGTAGTCCTTATCCACATAGACAAGGGTGTAGTCGTCATTGGACAAGTAGCCGTTCCGGTACTCGATGAGGCATTCCGTTCGGGGAGTGGAACCATCATAAGCAGGGGTCTGGGAAACACCGTCACACTGGTAGGGAACTGGAATGTTCAGCAACTCGCAACAAGTAGGGAACAAGTCGATGGAGGAGACCAGCGCGTCCGTTTCCGTGCCGGTTCGGCCGGGCGCACGGATCAGGAGAGGCGTCTGGACGAGGCCGTCGTAGAAGAAGGGGCCTTTTAGCCAGGTGCCGTGGTCGCCCATCAATTCTCCGTGGTCGGAAAGGAAGACGATAACGGTGTTGTCCAGTTCGCCGGTTTCCTCCAGTGCGGAGAGCATTTTTCCGATGCCCTGGTCGATGAGATCGACCATCGCGTAGGTGTTGCGGATGCGCTGGTCGCGCTCGTGGGAAGAGATGACGCTGGGGGCGGTCTTTTTCCCGTCGCTGTTTCCGTGGCTCTCAAGGCCCAGGCCCGCCAGGATCTTGGGATCCATAAACTCGGCGATCATATCTGCGCACTTGCCGCACTTGGCCACATCCTCCTCCGGCATTCCTTCGATGGGCTGGAGCAGGCCCGCACGGTGCCAAACACCGTACTTCTGGTAGCGGTAGCGTCTGGGCCGATCCAGGAGCTCGTCATCCTCGTTGACCGGATATTTGACCGGTGCGTCCTGGTAGCGTTTTGCCGTTTCCAGCGGAGGCTGGAACGGATGGTGGGGATCGGGGAAGCTGGCCACCAGGAAAAAGGGCTTGTCCGAATTGGCGTGCTCCCGGATGTAGTCGGCGCTGCGCTCTCCGATAAACATGGAGTCGTGCAGTTCCTCCGGCATGGTGGTCACGGGACAGGCATCAAAACCCTCCACCTTTTGGGCCACCGCCCACTCGTCACGACCGCCGTGCTCATGGTACCACTTGCCGTAGTGGGCGATGGGCGCGGTGGAATGTCCTACGGTCAATTCCACATGCTGATAGCCCCAATAGGGACCGTACCAGTCGATATTGTCGCCCTTTTCCTTCCAGAGACGGTGGTCTTCCATGGAGATCCGGGGCGCATTCTCGCCGCAGTCTGTGCACTGGAAGTGGATCTTGCCGATGCTGGCCGTGGAGTACCCATTTTCCGCTAGATGGTCGGCCAGTGTTGGGAGGGGATGCTCAAGCTGGTTGCCGTTTGTCCATTGGTTGTGGTTATGGGGGTAGAGGCCAGTGAAGATGGACATGCGGTTGGGCATGCAGATGGGATTGTTTACGAAACAGTTGTTGAAGCGCAAGGCCTGGGAGGCGATGCTGTCGATGTTGGGGGTGCGGACGACCTCGTTGCCATAGCAGCCAAGATAGTCCTTACGAAGCTGGTCGCACATGATCACCAGCAGATTTTGTTTTTTCATGCCTTGCGACTCCCTTTCAATTTTTTAAACAGGGGTATGCAGAGGATCAGGAGAGAAACAATAATAATGACTAGGCTGATGGGGCGAGTGAAGAAAATACCGATGCCACCGAGCATCATGCTGCGGCGCAGATTGACTTCGGCGAGGGAACCCAGAACCAGACCGATCACGAAGGGCGGGATGGGGAAGTCCAGCCGGCGCAGGGCATACCCAATAACGCCAAAGATGATCATAACGAAAATATCGAAGGTGGTGTTGGCGATGGCGAACGCGCCCATCACCGTGGCGATGACGATGCAGGGAAGCAGTACCACCATAGGAACCTTGGTGACGTTGGCAAAGAGGCGAATGAAAATTCGTCCCTGTAGGAGCATAAGGAGGTTGATGATTACTAGGCCCAGCATGATAGCCCAGACCCAGGTGGAACCGTCGGTGAACAGGGCGAAACCGGGGGTGATGCCCTGCATGGTCAAAGCGCCCAACAGTACCGCAACGGCAGCATCGCCGGGGATGCCCAGAGTCAGCAAGGGGATCAGAGTGGCGCCGGTAACGGCGTTGTTGCCTGTTTCGGGAGCAAGTACGCCCTCGATGACACCAGTTCCAAAGCTCTCCGGATTCTTGGACATACGCCGCGCTGTGTCATAGGAAAACATGGCAGACAGCGCACCTCCCGTACCGGGGATTGCGCCGATCACAACGCCGATGATGGAGGAGGTGATGATCACCTTCCAGTGCTTCAGAATATCCATGGTGCGGAGGGTGGATTTTTCGAAATTGGTGTTGATGGACGTTACATCATCTTTGGAGATGTTGCGCAGTTTCATCAGCACCTCGCTGATGGCGAACACACCGAGGATGACCGTTGCCTGCCGGAAGCCGGCCAGCAGGTTGGAATTGCCGAAGGTGAACCGGGAGGTGCCGTCCAGCAGGGAAATACCCACAGTGGACACGCCCATTCCCAGAAACGCCATGATGATACCCTTGAACACGTTTTTTTCGGCCATGCCGACGACGCAGGAAATGCCGAACAGACAGAGGGCGAAATATTCTGGGGATGCGATATGATAGGCGATTTTTGCAATTTTCGGTGCGAAAAACAGCAGTGCCAGACAACTGATGATGCCACCAAATGTGGAACCAACTAGCGCAATCTTCAGCGCATCGCCAGCCCGACCCTTCTGGGCCAGGGGATAGCCGTCAAACGTGGTGGCTGCGGCATTGGGGGTGCCAGGGGTGTTGATGAGGATGGCGGTAATGGAACCGCCATAGGTTGCGCCGCAATAGGAGGCCAACATGAGGTACATACCCGCCAGGGAGTCCATGCCGAAGGTCAGCGGCAACAGGATCGCAATGGCGAAGATAACGTTTAGACCAGGCATCGTGCCGATGATGGTGCCGGCGGCCATGCCAACATTCATCATCAAAATATTCTCAATCGTAAAAATATCCTTTAAAACCTCGATGCTCATATCAGCTTACCCCTTTTTCACCGAATTGCGACCCGCAGGATAAAACGGAATACAAGGTACATGCCCGATGCAAATGCGTAGACCGCTACATAATATTGCCACTTCTTACAGCCAATGAACAGCAGAAACACGGGAATAAAAACAGCTGTCGAAACGATAAAGCCAAAGCCTCTCCATTGGATGCTGATGTAGTGGAATAAAAGAGCATACCCTAAAATGATCAGAAAGCCGAGATACGGCTTGAGCTGGCTTGCAAGACGGGGTGTTTCCTCACTTTCTGCGGCACCGCTTTTTACTTCCTTACGATAGTGCCGGAAAGCTCTCATAAAGCCAGCTGTAGCAGCAAGGAAGATGACGATCATGGTGAACTGGGGGAAGGTGCGGTTGTTGAAGCCGGTAGCATTTGCGGCCAGCTTAATCTGCGAAGGAATAAAGATAAAATAGGTTGTGGCACTCAAAAACATGAATGCCAACATGGCGAGCATATCTTTCTTGGCCTTTTTCACAGCAGGTGTCCCTCCTTAGACAGTACGAAAACAAAAAGACAGTATACGGGCAGTGCCTGCATACTGTCTAAAAAATTGGGCTTAGACCATGCCGGCCTTTTCCATAACATCTCTATAAACGGTTCCTGCAGTCTCAACGATATCCGTGACCTCTTCCTCGGTCATTACCTCGAAGGTGTCGTTCTCGGTCAGGAAGCCCATGGTCTTCAAATAATCCTGATACTCCTGGGAAGCAATAGCGGTGTTCAACTGCTCCTTCAGGTAATCGACAATGGCATCGGGGGTATCGGTGCGGACAGCGACCCACTTGAGGCCAGTGATAACGTTCAGGTTCTCCACGCCGTAGTCACCCAGCAGGGGGACGTCCGGCAGGATGGGGCAGGCCACGGAGTCAAAGATAGCAACCACTTCCAGCTCATCCAAATGCTTCACGGCATCGGTGGCATCAGAACAGGAGAACAGCGCCTCGCCATTGAGCACGGCAGTGATAGCGCCGTTAGATCCGTCGTAGACCATCTTGGTGCCTTTGTCGATACCCAGTTGGTCCAGGGTGGTGATTGCCGCGATGTCGGCATAGCCACCGGCGTTGGGGAGGGCATACACGAACTCATTGTTCTTGATGTACTCTAGGAACTTGTCGACGTCGGCCAGATCAGAACCCTTCTTGACGCAGATGGTTGCCTGCACACTGGGGGTTAGCATGGACAGGAAACGAAAATCGTCCAGAGAATAGGCCAGCTCGGAGTTCAGGATGGGCTGGGAAATGCCGCAGGCATTGGCCATGGTAAGCAGAGTGTGGCCATCCGCGTCGCGGGCGGCGGCTTCCGCAGTGCCCAAGGTCTGGCTGGCACCCGCGACGTTTTCCACCACGACGGTGCCGAAGGTAAGCAGGTCCGCACAGGCACGGGTGGGCAGATCGACGGCGGCGCCAGCGGCGACCGGAGCGATCCAAGTCACGGTGCCGGAGGGATAATCCGCCAATTCGTCGGCTTTATCTCCTGCGGGGGTGCTGGATGCGACGGGAGGGGGAGTGGTGGAGCTGTTGGGCTCCTTGCTGCTGGAGGAGCCGCACGCAGTGAGCGACAGTGCCATGGCGAGAGCAAGAGCTGTAAACTTTTTCATCTTTTGTGCCTCCTAATTATATTTTGATTTGAAAGTTATTTTTAAACAAAACAAATTTCATTTTGATTTTAATGGGGGAGTAATGGACAAGTCAAGCCACAATTTGGGGATTCCCAATAAATACGGCTTTTTTCACAAAGAACCACCCTCGGTTTTAGGCAATATAGCCGAATAACTTTGGGTTAGAATTTTATGTTTTCGTCTTATTTCCGGATAATTCTTTTTTGGCATAGTTTGACAAAGATAGGAATCGGCCTACGAACGTATGTTTCTATGCCGGAATTTGAATGTTTTTTCTTGACAGTCAAAATAAGAGGGGGTATCATATATTTCGAAACGAAAGTTTTTGAACTATAAACGAGAGAATTGTTAAAGGAGAGAGCAGTATGAATATCCCGTCGACTCCACAGGACTTGTCCACTTACCTGGATACCCACTTCACCTGCTCCTGCGGCCGGGAGCATTACGCACCACTGAAGCGGGTCAGCATACGCAAGGACGCGCTGTACGATCTGCCCCGCTTTGCTAAGGAACTGGGATTTCGCAGCCTTTACCTGATCTGCGACACCGTCACCTATGACATTGCCGGTCGGCGCTGCATGGAGATCTTGGCGGAGGAGGGTGTCACCGCAGCGGTGCGGATCCTGGAGCACATCAGCTTTGACGAGGCTACGGTGGGAGAACTGCTCTTTTATATGCCCAGAGACTGCGATTTGATGGTGGCGGTCGGCACGGGTTCCATCAACGACATGACCCGCTTTTTAAGTCACCGGATGGGGCGCCCCTTCTTCACCGTCGCGACAGCGGCACCTATGGACGGCTTTGCTTCAGCCCTTGCCGTGCTGAACATCAATCATTTTAAGACCTCCGTAAACGCCCAAACGCCCACGGCCATCGTTGGCGACACGGAGATTTTGAAAAATGCACCGTACCGTATGATCGCCGCCGGCCTCGGTGACTTGCTGGGTAAGTCCACCTGTCTTTGTGACTGGAAGCTGTCCCGGCTCATCAACCGGGAGCACTACTGTGAAAATCTCGTGGCTCTGGTGGAGAACTGCGTGCAGCAGGTGCTGAGTCAGACCGACCGGGTGAAGGAGCGCGACCCGGAGGTGCTCGGAAAAATCATGGAGGGGCTGGTGCTGACCGGAGTTGCCATGAGCCTCTACGGGAACTCCCGTCCCGCCTCCGGCTGCGAACATCACATTTCCCATTATTGGGAAATGATGTTTGAGCAGTCGGGAACACGGCCTGTCCCCCACGGGACTCAGGTGGGGGTAGGCACGGTGCTGATCCTCAAGTTAGTGGAGGCGCTCAAGGAGACGCCGGTGGACTTTGAGACAGCTCGCGCCGCCGCCCACGCCTACTGCCCAGAGGTTTGGGAGAAAGAGGTTCGGGATGCATACGGACCGGCCGCCCAGGGGATCATCGAGTTGGAGCAGATTGCCCATAAAAACAGCACGGAAGACCGGCTGCAGCGAATTGACACAATGCAGGCGCATTGGAGCGAAATCCTGAACCTGCTGGATGCCCTGCCCAGGTCGGAGGAAGTGAGTGCTGTCCTGAAATCCCTAGAGTCGTCCTGTACTCCGGCGGAGATCGGCGTGGATACGGAGCTGCTGAAAAAAACCCTCCTTTACTGCAAGGAGGTCCGTCCACGCTATACGATTCTCCAAATGCTGTGGGACTTGGAACTGCTGAAGCCGCTTGTAGAGACGATACTGTGAGGACTGTGCTATGCCTCCCATTCATATTATGCTCAAGCCCGCGTCGGGGCTATGCAATATGCGTTGCCGCTATTGCTTCTATGCAGATGAGATGAAAAACCGGACTACGCCCTCTTATGGGTTTATGTCCCGCGACACGCTGGAAGCCATCGTCTGCAGGACCCTAGAGTCTGCCGAGGGAGAGTGCACATTCGGCCTGCAGGGTGGAGAACCGACGCTGGCAGGACTGGACTTTTTTAAAACGCTGGCAGAGTTCCAGGAAAAATATAATACAAAGGGCCTTGTCATTCATAACGCTTTGCAGACAAACGGATATCTGATCGATGAGAGCTGGGCGGCTTTTTTTGCAGAAAACCATTATTTAGTCGGCATTTCTCTGGACGGATATGACAGCCTTCACAATCTCTACCGCAGAGATGCGGAGGACAAGGGGACTTTTGAACGGGTTATGCGTACTATAAAACTGCTGGATCAGTACAAGGTGGACTATAACATTCTTACTGTTGTGACAGCACAGACAGCCAAACACATTAAGGAGGTTTACAAGTTTTTTGCGCGGAAGAATCTGCGCTACCAGCAGTATATTCCCTGCCTTGACCCGTTAGATGCGCAGCGGGGAAAAAACAAATACTCCCTGACACCGGAGCTGTACGGACGCTTTTTGACGGATCTGTTCGATTTGTGGTATGACGACGTGATCCATGGCAGATTCATTTACATCCGTTATTTTGAAAATCTGCTGGGTATGTTGCTAGGCATGGCACCGGAAAGTTGCGGTGTCAGCGGAGTCTGCTCCTGCCAATATGTGGTAGAGGCAGACGGAAGTGTGTACCCCTGCGACTTTTATATGTTGGATGAGTATAAGCTTGGCACGCTGACGATGGACAGCTTTGACCAGCTTAAGCAGCGGCGGCAGGAGCTTCGCTTTATAGAAAACTCTGCCGTCTGGCCGGAACAATGCGGCACTTGCCGTTGGCGGAGCGTGTGCCGCAACGGTTGCCGCCGCGACCGCCTATTGGGGGAGGATGGGACGGTTGGCCTAAATTATTTCTGCTCCGCCTATCAGGCCTTTTTCTCCCATGCCATGCCGCACCTGGAGCTGTTGTGCAGGGAGATCGTCCGTAACGGACGCCCCGAAAAGTAGGAAAACGCTCTGCCTCGATATGAGGCAGAGCGTTTCTGCGTAGGTTCTGCATAGACCGTTCTACACAGGTTCCAGATGAGAAAAAGCTTTGTAGTTAGAGGGAACAAAAGATTCACCGCCTAAAGTTACAGAGGCAACAGGCGCTCATATATTGTTACGGATAACTGGACCTGCTGGCCACTGACCCAAGTTAGTAGCTATGGAAAACATCAACGCCGCTATGAGGATGCAAAGGAGGCTTACCCAGAAAATTGTCCGTTGAAGAAGCCGAATTCCGTATATGCGATGGTGTCAGGGTTTTCGATTTTTAGTTGCTGTCCATAATTCAAAGGGATCTCCAGCGTGACTGGTAGCGCATCCGCCTTTATCGTGACGGTTTTCACAAGCTCACCATCTACATAGAAATTATAAGTGCAATCCACCATAGCGGAGCCATCCACATGCCCGACGGAGACAGTCAACTCTTGGTACTTTTTTTGGAGGTTAAACAGTACCTGAGAGCTCCAAGCCGCATCTGAACGCAGGACATCCGTATAGGAGCAACCCCCGATCTGTATGCTGCGGCCATCAGATGCCTGCACAAGCTCAAAGTTGCCCAACTCATAGGGTGGACACACATCGAGCCAATTCTGCTCAAAAGGAACTGCATCTCCCTCGGATGTAAAAACTTTGGAAAACACGAGCGAGCCGTTTGCATCCATGTCTAACACCCCGCCACTTGCCAGAAGAAGGTCCGATAAAGAAACAAATGTTTTTCCACCTACAGAATAGCAGTCCAATTCAGCACCGTTTAAAAGCAGTCCAGTGTCCGAATGTTTCATGATGATTTGAGACTGATTTTTGAATTCAGATTCGATGTATTGCTCAAAGGCTTCTGGCTCCTGTGCCCGCAGATCTTGCAAAACTACATGGAGCGGTTCGGACGGCTGGAGTGCGTTAAAAATCAACGGAATACCTGCCGTGATTGCTGCCGTTATGAGGGCGATCAGAATGAGGATGCCGTTCTCGGATATCTTCTTTTTCATATTTTATCCCTTCCTGTTCTGCCGTCCTGCCAGGTATAAAGATATAGATTGACTGCAAAACCAGTGTGTTTAAAATCATCAGTTTTTCAGAATCTATTTTAACTTGATTTTCGTCTAAAAACAATATTTGAAGAATGATTTGGTGGGACCGAGAAAACGATACTTCCCATTGATTACAGTAGCCCAAAATATGACCGCAAAACGACTTCCCTCCATACTTGCGTTGATTGTAAATCTGTACTATTTTATAGATAAAGATAGGGGGCGAGACTGTGTTGAACTTATTTGTTCTGGATACAAATGGTCGTAAGGAATCGATGTATGTTTCTGCAGCTACTCCTAAAGATTTGTGCGCTACAGCTAAATGACAAACGCAGTGGACCGGCAAAGTTGCGCTGGAGATGCCCGATAAAGTGGTGCTTCGCTGCGCGGATACGGATGAACTGCTTGGCCTGATGGCATACATCGTTGATGGCAGGAACCTTGCGATGGAGATCGTCTATGTCGAGAGTGTAGACCACAGTAACGCAAACCCCCTTTATGCAGAGGGAAGAACGAAGAAATATATTGGAATTGCAAAAGTCCTGTTTGCCTGTGCGGTGTCTATTTCAATTAAAAATGGATATGACGGTGTTTTGGTGTTCAAGGCAAAAACGGGCGAATTAGTGGAATACTATATCCGTGAATTTGGCGCAAGCCGTGTTGGTTCCTATGATCTGTTCTGGCTGGTCATTTGGGAAGATGCCGCACAGTGGTGAATCAAAGACTTTGAAAGGAGTGACTGACATGGAGCACAACCGTATGGATGAACTGGAAAAATTGAAGCGCATGGTGCGGAGAGTGAGTTTTATTTTCAGAGGGCGAATACGTGAAGTCGTGGTTTGACCACAGTTCCACCACAGACAGCTGTGGAAACAACGGAGGCCGTACGTTGCGAAAGTTCCGAAAACGATACCGATCGAAGCAAAAACAACTAAAAAAGCGGAAATTGTTTCGAAAAATATCTAAAATCGCTTGGTGAGAATGAGATTCCCAGTTCAAATCTGGGTAGCAGCTCCAAAAATCCTCAAAAACTTTGTTTTACGCTGATAAGGAAGTATTCACAATAATTTATCATCAATTTATCATCAACGCTGACAAACAGGGTGCAAACAAGAGCAGGGGACACATCACTTTCATTAGTGGCGGTTCTCTGCTTTTCTGCTAAACACTTATTATAGCCATCTTGATTTTATAGCAGTTTTTCAAAATGTATGGTATAATTAGGCCAATTTAAATTTGGTAAATTGAAAAATATTGTTAAGATGGAGAGATAAAATGGCTACGTTTTATGAATTTAAAAAAATAATTGGAAGAATGTTTGGTTGTAGAAATATTGAAGAAAATGAGAATGATATTGGAGTTTCCATACAAAACAGACATTATTTAGGGGAAACATCGGACAACTGATTTTACAATTAGCAATTCTGAGTTGAAAGAGTTATACGACCGTACTATGAGTATGAGCAATGAAAATTTAGAATTATATTCTGCAAATTACTATGAAGTAGCGATTGATTTTGATTATCCTTTAGTGCGGAGAGAACATTATCCAGTTGTTTCGGATGATACAACAAATGGAATTAAATATATATTGGGGTTTCCAACAATGGAATATTGCGCATTTTTACTAATCAGCATTGTTGATATAAGTAATAGGCAAAATAGCCGTCGCATACCGTTACCAGTACGACTAATGCGAGCCTCTGATTCCATACGTCGTTTTGGGAATGATGAGCAAGAATTGTCTTTACAAAATCTTTTGCCGCGAATGATAGGTGAACTATCCCTCAAAATTGAAACTACTGACGGTAAATCACTTGGAGCATTTAGAAAGTATAAAACATCTTTCATATTTCAATTTATGTACCGTTCTGCTCTTGCATTAATAGAGTTTCCAAACATTGAGGAAATGTTTCATTTAACTCGAACAGCAAGAGAAAAAATTGATTTTGAGCAATTAGATACACCTCCGTTGCGTGAGTACATGAGTGATGTGGTAGATTATTACAAGTTGGCGCTTTCTTCAAATGATGCATATATTAAATATATTTCATTTTATCATATAATGGAATATTTTTATGATGAAGTATTTAAAAAGAAGATGATTAATGATTTAAGAGATAAAATAACAAATCCAGGATTTTTATATAAAAATGATGATAAAATTTACGAAATGGCGTTGTTTGTTAAAAATCGTTTGCGCATGAATGATGAATCGGGGCAGGGGAATGAACTGGAATCTTTAAAATATGTATTAAATGAGTATATAGCAATAGACGAATTAAAGAATCGTATATCTTCAATAGATTCTAGTGCCGTTTTGTATTATCAGTCTACTAAAGTGGCATTTTGCAATGCTCCGCCTATTCCATGGACAGATTTGCAAGGTGTATATACTCAAATAGCAAGGCGTGTTTATTTTACAAGAAATTCTTTGGTACATAGTAAAAGCGGAAAAAATCAAGAACGATACAAACCATATAAAGATGAAAGCGAATTACAAAAAGAAATTCCTTTGGTAAAAGCAATTTCAGAACTTATAATTATTAATTCCAGCAAAATAATCTAAATATAAAAAACTTTGTTACGCAATAGAACGCCGTTTTTGAGAACAGACATATAAAACTCTTACCCCGTCATTTCAACACCTGCAAAGCCGCATAAATCGAGGGAAAAATACCCTCTACTGCGTGACAATCCCCATAATATATTGAGGGCGAAAGCAGTCTGCTGATTTCACCCTCTTGACTACCCACAAGCAAAGGCGGGAAAAGCTGTCAAGGGCGCGTAGCGCGAAGTTTACCCTTGACAGCTTTTCCCGTCTTTGCTACTCCCTATCGGTCGAAGCGGAATTTCAATATGGCTTCAACCAGTTTCGCCTTTAATCTGTCCTGTGTGTCGTCATTGATATACCCCTTATACATAGACAGATATTTAATGTGGGCGGTATCGCGACGCCACTAATGTAAACGAAGCCCGGAAAGCCTTGAAAACACAGGCTTGTCCGGGCATCGGGCATATTATGGGTAGCGCCGCCGTTATTGTAAGTAGTGAAAATTTCAAAAAGATAAGCGGTCATTCATCACAAAGTTTTGGCCAAGATTGTTTTAAGAAACAAATCAAAATGGGAGTTTTTCGGGATCATATTTGATATCGGGGTGATCTTTTAATTCTTTCTCAAAAACGTCCCACCATGGATGGTCTTCTTCCCACTCTATTATGTCTTTTAGCTGATCAATAATTTCCTGATCGTTATTTTTTAATCCATTTTGGAAATAGTATTTTAACGACCATGCAATATTGGTTCTGTTAATATCACATATCTTCCACCAAAAAAATTCCTTTACATAAGCAACTATCTCGTTATCATCGCTTTGAATCATTTCAACCGCTTGTCGAGTCCATTTCTGTATGTTCCCAAAGTTTGATAAGTGCTCCTCTGTAATCCAGGTAGCAAGAGCTCCATGTTTCCCGCACCTTTCAGTTCTTTCATCATATCTACCGTTAGAAAAATCTTCATATAGGATTGATTCCGTTCTAATTCTTACGGATTGTTCGATTTGATCCCAATACTTTGCAGGACATATATACACAAGATATCGAATATCCTTATGATCAGTTGTAGTCCGAAGCTCATCACTAATTACTTTGTATACCCGTGAAATCTCTGCCCTTTCAAGTTGAGTAAACAAGGATTTTAAAAAGTATCCTAATGTATGAATATCCGCCTCATTGCGCCGCAAAATAGTTTGAATTGCAATATTAGCGCATTGCCGTTTAGGGATGTCCTGCACAAGTAAGGCGGAATATTCTTCTGTTTTAACATAATAAGGATCAAATATGCGTGCTAAAAAATCTTCTTCATTGAATCGTAGTTTAGATTGATCAATCAGTCTGAGTAGATAATTTATAAAAATGATAATAGCATCTGCTGACAACTTGTCATCTATCATGGCATCATGACTGCGAGGATTTCTAATACCAGTATAAATGCCTCGCAGTATTTCTTGGATGCCTTTTTGAATATCTTTTTCTGAGTCTGTTTGTAGTTTATTTAATTTGATCCGAGGATCATCACCACCAAATGCCTGCCCAATCAAACCTGCGCCGTCCCCCTCCAATCCAGTTTTGTTTCGAATGGTATCAGTCAATTTAAAAACCGCATCAAGTATTGAACCGGTGTAGTTTTCTGATTCATAGTTTTTTTGTATAGTTTCCCACAGTTCGGCATCAATTTCATTTTTGACTGTCATAACTTACTTCTCCCCTGTTTGCCTTATCCTTGAAACAGTATGCCCAATGCCCACCTTCACGGTATTTACTCAATTTTCCTATTGCAATCAAGCCCGATAAAATCCGGTTTGCCGTCGCCGCCGACACTCCACACAGTTCCCGCACATCGGCATTCATGATATAGTCGTGGGTTTTGAGATATTCCTGAATCTTGTTCCAGCGAAGGGTTGCCTTATCTATCTTTCCATCGCTCATATTGGTTGCGTCCATGAGCGATGCTTTGATAGCGGAGAGCATAAACTCAACAAATACAGTGGACTCTACGGCATCATTGGAAGCATTGATGGCTGCGTAATACGCCTCCTGGCGGTCGTGGATCATGGACTCCACTGGGAGCCAGGCAAAGGCTGGATTCCATTTCGAAAGCAGCAGTGTATGCCACAGCCGCCCCACACGCCCATTTCCATCGGCAAAGGGGTGGATCAGTTCAAGCTCATAGTGGAACACACAACTGCGAATGAGCATGTGCACCCCGCTGGTCTTTGTCCAGTCCAGCAACTCCATGACCAAATCGGGGACATACTGTGGAAGTGTGCCAAAATGCAGGACGTGCCCTTCGCTGTCCACCACGCCCACAGGGCGGCTGCGAAACACGCCGGATTCTTCCACCAATCCTCGTGTCATAATGCCATGGGCAGTTAGCAGATCGTCCACCGAATAAGGATTGAGTTCATCTAGCCGCTCATAAATCTCATAGGCGTTCTTGACTTCGGCAATATCCTTTGGTGAAGCTAGGACATGCTTCCCATTTAGGACGGCAGTTACCTGTTCCAGAGAAAGCGTGTTCTGCTCAATGGCCAGAGAACCATGAATGGTTCTGATGCGGTTGGCGCGTCGCAGAGTAGGGTTTGTGGAAAGAAGAGGGGATGCGGTCAAACGGCCCACCAACTCGGCGATCTCCGCCACATAGTCAATGATTTGGTTCGTGATTTCAAAGGGAGGTTTTTGGTTTCTCATGCAGCACCTCACTGGGTCAATCGTTGTTTTCATTATATCACGCATCAATCATTTCATCAATCAAAATCGACCCGTGTTTGAGCGATGCTTTCCTTTGTAAAACGAAACAAATGCTCTAAGTGTGGTCTGCATATCCCACGAAGGCGCAGATGTATATAACTGACCATAAAAAAGAAAAAAGCGTTTTGCGAAAGAATGCGGGGTGCATCTACTAAACATTCGTGATATAATCAAAAAAACAGCGATCCAGTCAGAAGGAGGGGTGTTATGGACAGAACAGATGGAAGTTATATCAGCACCGTAGGGGTGCTCTATTCGATGAGCGGGAAGGAAATTGCCGGCCATCTACGAGAATCCCAGGGGAACCCTTCCAAATCAGAATACAGATCCTGGGAGAACTCAATTCCGATTTTGGTCAAGGTTCTGCATCAGGCAGGACTGGATGCGTTGACATTGGTTTTGGAATATCAGACTCCAATTGGCAGCCGCATCGACGCCGTGCTCCTGGGGGAAGGGAAAACAACGGGAAAGCCGCTGGTGCTGATCATCGAACTCAAGCAGTGGAGCGCTATAGAAGAAAATGCGGCAGGGCGGGAGAGCAGTGTCTCTATCTGCCTGTCCCGAGCGGAAAACCGTTTTGAGGAAAGGCTCCATCCTGTCCAGCAGACGCTGACCTACGCCAAGCATCTGCGGATGAACCACAGTAATGTGGCAGATGGGAAGATGGATGTGCGATGCCGTCAATTCCTCCATAATTTTAAGGATAAGGAGCAGCTCTTCCAGGGCAGTTATCAGGCATATGAGCCACTGCGGCATGAAACCTACACCAAAGGGGAAGAGGCGTTGCTGGCTGCGGACTTGAGAAGCTTGTTCTCTTCCGAGCCGAAGCCAGAGGTGGTGGAACAGTTTCTTACCGGCACCTATGTGCTGGGGCAGATCGGCTTTCAGGATTTAAGGAAAGTATTGGAGAAAAAAGAAAACGCAGCCATGCTGGATGACCAGATCGAGGTCAACCGCAAGATCTGCGGTATGATCGATCAGCTCCATAGTCCGCAGTTCGGCAAGCATCTGATGATCATCTCGGGCCCGCCTGGTACTGGGAAAACCGTGGTGGGATTGCACGCCATTTATGCCTACTGTCAGAAATTCGGCCCTTCCTGGCAGAACCGGGGCGGCTGCATCTTTGCGCTGCCCAGAAGCCGTACACTCTCTCTGGTCATTGCGGGCGCCTCAGGTGTGCCGCCCGCCTATCTGGATGCGGTCCCGCCGGGACGGGATCTGGTTGTTGTAGATGAGGCTCATCGGATTGAACAGCTGGAATCCACGATGACCAGCCTGTTTCAAAAGGCCAATATGGTGGTGGTGCTGCAGGACGACCGGCAGCGGATCCGTCTGACAGAGGAGGGGACGGTGGAGCATTTCCGGCGGTTTGCTCAGGCGCACGGCATTTCCTGCGCCACCTACTCTTTGGCATCTCAAAAGCGGGCGGGGTACCTGGGCAGCTATGTCTCCGACCTGGATAAGCTCTTTTATGACCGTCAGAAGCAGCCGTTGAAGCGGCAGTCTGCGCTGGAGCTGCGTTGCTGGGAGGATCTGAACGATCTGGACAGATACCTCCATGACCTGTGGTCAGCGGGCCGCCATGTGAAATGGTATGCGCCCTTCTGCTGGAAGTGGAGCTTTGATACAAGAATAAAGGATATTCATATCAGACAAGCTGCAGGAGATTTCAAGAAACCATGGAATCCACAGCCAAAAGAAGAACAGTACCGATGGTATGTAGGAGAAAAAGAGGAATATCTGGACCAGGTAGGCTGTATCTACACGGCACAGGGCCTGGAATTTGACGATGTCGGTGTGATCTGGTGGGACGACCTCCGCTGGGATGAAGATATCCACGATTGGCGCATCGATCTGAGTAGAAACTGTGATACAGCATTTGTGACTGCGATCCGAAGCAGTCAGGCCAGTGAGCAGGAGATCGTGGAACTGGTGCTGAATACCTACCGGGTGCTGCTTACCCGAGCTAAGAGCAGCGTCCATATTTGGTTCCGGGACCAGAACACGAAAGAACATGTGAGAAAGGTAATGGGTTTTTAAATGGCGGGCAAGAAATATGGGGTTATCCACCTTTCTATGCGGGCGGGGGAGCTGGACACCGATCACTGCAGTGAAGAACAGAGGGAGATTTTGACATTCGGGTGTGTGATCTACATCTATTATGGGCGGCGGTCGTTTTATGTGGGACAAACAGACCAGTTTTTAACGCGGCACAGTAAGCACATGGCGGAAGCCAAGACAGACTACCGGCAGTTTGAAAAAGTGGTGATCCTCTTTGGCCAGTATGTGAATGGGAATTCCCAAAATGACCTGGAGGCGCTGCTGATTACTTATCTCACAGCGGATCAGGAAAGTTTGCCGCGAAAGGAAAAACGAGTCCGCCGGAATAGAACGAAGGGCAATCAATTTGTGGATTATCCAAATCGGGAGGAAGTGCTGGCACGGGTACTGATGCCGTTCTGGGAACAGGAACTGTACCAAGCCGGACTGGTGCGTCAAAGGTCACTGGATGGTCTGCGCAACAGCATTCTGTTCAAGTATTCTCCCTTTACGGAACTGTCCGAGGAACAGTCTGAGCTGATTCGTGAGATAGAAGAGGGGACCCGGAGCTTTCTCATCGAAGGGACGGCGGGGACGGGGAAGACCGTAGTGCTGACCAACCTGGCGGCCCGACTCTGTGAACATCATGATTGGAATGTAGGGGTGGTAGTAAAGTCAAACTGGGTCAAGACCGCCCGCAGCATTTTTCGGGCCTATGGGCTTAGGAAAAACATTACGGTCGGGACTGCTTATCAGTTGATCCGGCAGAAGAAGCGATTCCATATTCTTTTGGTGGATGAGGCTCACCGGCTGCGATGGAACAGCCCGAAACAAAATCATGTGACCACAGGGATCTTTGATCCCAACGATCCCCGGAAGAATGAGCTGTTCCTGCTGGGAGAACTGACGGACCGGCTGGTGCTGCTCTATGACGCCATTCAGGCGATTCGTCCGTCGGATATTCCATACCGGGATTTCCAGGATTACGTTCAGGAAAAGCATATGGAAAGGCGTATGCTCACCAAGCAGTTCCGTGTGCGGGTTCAGGACAAGGGTGCAACCTACACGGCGGATGACTACATCAATGGGATCTGTTCCTTCCTGCAGATCAAAGAGCGTACATTTGATCCGTGTGTATTTCAGAATCCATCCGAGAATGCCTATTTTGGCGTCGTGGATTCCATCCATGAATTGTTTGACTATGTGGATGAGCGGCGGCAGTATCATCCGAAAGCCCAGTGCAGGGTACTGGCCGGATATGCACGTCCCTGGGGAAGCCATTATCAACCGGGGCATAAGCATTATGCGGAATTTGACTGGGCGGAGGATGAGGAACATCGTTGGAAATGGAATCACACGCATGAAAACTGGATCGCGTTGCCAGGGAGCGAGGATGAGGTCGGATCGATCCATGCGATACAGGGCGTGGACCTGGACTATGTGGGTGTCGTGATCGCGAAGGACCTGACCTGTCAGGGAGGGAAGGTGACGGCAGTCAAGGAGAACTATTTTGACACCAATGGGACACCACCGAAAGAGAGCTTTTCTCTGTCAGAACTCAGCGCATATGTGAGGCAGATCTATTATGTGCTCCTGACAAGGGGCATCAGCGGGATCAGGGTCTATTTTGAGGATCCCGCATTGAAAGAGCATTTTATGGAGGTTGTGGGCCGGACATGAAACAGGAGACGATACAGGAAATCAATCGCTTTCGGGACGCACGTCACTGGCGGCAGTTTCACAACCCCAAAGACCTGGCAATCTCCATTTCCCTGGAGGCGTCGGAACTGCTGGAACTATTTCAATGGAAGGGCAATGAGGAGGTCGTGGGCGTCAAGACCGAACAGCTGCAGGAGGAACTGGCGGATGTTCTTATCTATGCCGCTATGCTGGCAGATGATCTGGGATTTGACCTGGACGAAATTGTGAGGAAAAAGCTCGAAAAAAACAGCCGGAAATACCCTGTCGAGAAGAGCATCGGCCGCAAAGACAAATATACTGAGCTGGAATAAAATCGAATCCCCCGTTTGTACGCCAAAATCTGGGTATAAACGGGGGATTTCCATCAGAATTATGGGCTTGTCATCTCATAGTTTCAGATCCCCTGCAGCGGGACCGTCGATGCGCTTGCCGTCCTCTGCAAACCGGGAGCCGTGGCAGGGGCAGTCCCAAGTGTGTTCCTGGGGGTTCCACTTCAGTGCGCAGCCCAGATGGGGGCAGCGTCTTGTGGTGGGGGTGAGCAGGCTGACCATGGCCTCCCAGCCGTTGACGGCCAGCTGGGGGCGGGGGTATGGAGCGGGAAGGGGAGAACACATCCGCATAAGGATTTGTTTTGCACTGGACTAGGTCGCTCAAAATCATAGCAGAGACTATGGCGGTGGTCATGCCCCACTTGTTGAAGCCTGTTGCCACATACAGACCTGATGTGGAAGCAGAGTAAGGCCCGATATAAGGAATGCTATCCAGACTTATACAATCCTGCGTAGCCCAATGGTATTTCTCCGTGGCCTTTGGGTAGCGCTTTGCGGCAAAGTCCTGTAGCACATGCCATCCGCCGCTCACCAGCAGAAGGTCTCCGTGTTTGTGGAAGGAGAGGCCATTCTCTGACTCATCAATATACATGCCATCTACATTTGCTGCATGTTCCAAAGCCATGACATAGGAGTGGTGCTGATATAGCCTCAGAAAATAGCTGCCGTGCTTGTTAAGAAACAGGGAAAGTGGGTGGACACGATGATTTTCTCTGCGTGCATTCTGCCCCGGTCAGTGACCGCTGTGGTACCAATCAGCTCCCGCACCAGGGTGTGCTTATAGATGTGCAGACTCTTGGAGAGTGCAGAGAAAAATTGCAATGGATGGAACTGGGCCTGATTTGTAAGCATGACCGCACCTGTCGTGGGGAAGAGGAGAGGCAGATGGTCAGCAAATTCTGCGCCGGCCCCCAACTGCTCCAGGACGCTCAGTTCTGTCTCTAACGCTTCCCGGTTAGACATAAGCGGGTTTTTCTTCGAAGTCACAGTCCATGCCCTGGCACAGCATCCGGTAGTTCTGGAGGGCCGCCTCATTGGCAGAAAGGTATTGCTGTGCCCAGTCAAATCCAAAGGTTGGATAGGCTTATGGTAGATGAGTCTGTGAATGGTCAGCTTGGCGGTGGTATTTTTGTAATGCCGCTGCAAATCATTTTTTCTTCTGCCAACAGGGTATTCCGGCCTGGTGCAGAAAGTAGGCACACAGGACTCCCGCCACGCCCCCGCCAATAAGTACATTGGTGGTTACATCCCGTTCGAATGAGGGAAAGTCTGTATACTCCCAAGTTTGCTCCCATACTGATTTCATGTCCGCGTCCTCCCATAATACAGTCATGGAATTAGTGTTTTCCAAATGAAGGGAAGTATACATGTGAGGGTGTATGTGGATAGGGAAGCAACATGTGTGAATGCGAGCCAAGGGTTTTATAAGAAAGCTAGATAAAACAAAAGGGCGGAGCAGATGGAGTACATGTATCCTTTTCGCCCTCAGTTAGATTACCGATAAGGAGGAAAGAATAAAAGATTCATAAAGTACACCTCTCGCTTAGGAGGCGACCACTCTATCCTAAACAACAAAGGAGGATAAAAATGGAAAATGTTAAGCTCAATGATCTATCAGGGAGTATTACGCTCCAGTTTTTTGAAGCGATGTCTCAGCGGGTACCCATTGCAGCTATCTACGAACTTTATCAGGTTTTAGAGGGGCTATACGAACTGGGGGCAAAGAACGAAGTGGCAATCGTTCTCGATATCTTGATTTTGTGGTCTGATATACAGTACCCGCAGCTGTTTGAGAAAGTTCAAAGAGAACGTTCTCTGACGAAAGATTTTGCGGGCGAAGTACTGACTGATTTTGGGGAGATTCTCAGCGGATACCTGTAAGATTTATAGGTGTGTACCAAGCCGATGGGCTTGGTTTTTTATGCCTAAATTTTGGGACAAGCAAATCCTCTTTCTTGCAAACATAGGAATAGAGAAAGTATGTGAGAGGAGTGATCTGATTGAAAAGACAAGCGGTACAGGTGCGATACGAGTTTTCCAGAGAAGAGAATGCGAGAGAGATTTTTCTGCGATCCTTTCGACTTTTCCTTACCCGGAGCCTTGCGGAAGAAGTTCAAAACGCGGTACAATTGCAATGATGAATGGCAGCTTATCTCAGGAGGTAGCAAATGTACTTAGAGATAAGCAATCCCATGGAATACCATGCGGCTTTATACATCAGATTATCGAAGGAGGATGAAAGCGAGGGACCATCCCAGAGCGTCCAGAACCAGGAATCCCTATTGCGGGAGTTTGTGCAGCAGCATAGGCTGAACGTCTATGATGCCTACGTGGACGATGGCTGGAGCGGCACGAATTTTGTTGAGGTAAGATAACGTAACCTTTTTTGCAGAGGGCGTTATCTTACCTCTTTTTTTATGTATGTTAGATAGCATAGCTCTTTACGTCGGCTCCTATCTGTCTGAAATAGGAGATACTTTCGGTAGGCTTGTCGCCTGTATCAACTCTGCCGACAAAGCTATAAAAGATTTCGATTTTACGGGTGTTCGTTTCCTTATCCAGTTCGTGAATAAGAATACGGTCAATAAATTCATGGACGTTTTCGTAAGTCAATTCTTCAATCGCGGTGTATTTGCGTACCAGTACGACAAACCTTCGAACAGGACAGGAACGATTTTGACAGCTTTTCCGCCGTTATCCGCAAGTATGTGGGGATTACGGAACTGACACCCACAATCGTCAATGAATTTATCAAAAAAATTGTTGTTCATGCGCCGGAAAAGGTAGGCGGGAAACGCTATCAGAAAGTGGATATAATCTTCAACTTTGTGGGCGAACTTCATTTCCCGACAGACCCGCAGACGGAACGGACAGAACAGCAGGAATAGGAAAAGACGGCATAGCCCTTGCTACGGGGCTACGCCGCCTAATCGGAAATTACTTCCTTGTGACCGAAAACCTTTCAGCTTTGAGAATTTTTTGTTGCAAATTTTGACTTTTTGGTGTGGATCAAAATGTGGATCAGACCGTTGACCCACACCGTGACCCACGCGCCGAAAAGGCCAGAAAGGAAAGCAGGGCAGGAAGTTTATGCTTCCTGCCCTGCTTTCCTTTCTGGCTTATATGACCTGGTCCATGAGGTTTCCCATGGTCTGGGAGGCTTCGTCCTGCTTTTGCCTTGCTGCGTGGGTATAGGTGCGCAGAGTAAAGACAGCGTCGAAGTGCCCAAGCATGGAGGAGACAGTTTTCACGTCCACGCCGTTTTACAGGGCGGTGGTGGCGAAGGTGTGCCGGAGATCGTAGAATCTGAGATGCTCCAATCCAGTGTCTTTCAGGATTTTTTTGTGGAGATTCACCACGATGTCCGGGTGGTACATCTCTCCGGTCAGGGGAGAGGGGAACAGATATGGATTGTCTGGATGGTGGTCATGTTCCAGGATCAGCAGATCCACCGCTGTCTGAGGGATGGACACTAGCCGCACGGAATTCTCTGTCTTGGGACGGGTAAGCTCCAGAGAACCGTCCGGGTTTCGGACATACTGCCTGCTCACCGAGATGGTTTTGCTCTGGACATTGAGGTCATCCCACCGCAGGGCTACCAGTCTCCCTTCTGCAACCCGCTGACCAGCTCCATATAGAACATGGGGAGCAGCTCCCGCCGCTGTGCGGCTTCCAGATAGGCCCCCATCTGCTTTGGGGAAAGAACTGTCATATATCCAGCTTCCGGGGCTTTGGGACGATGCAGTCCTTGCAGGGATTGCGGGGGATGAATCGCTCCTTCACCGCCCGGCCCAGAGCGACGTGGAGCATCAGGTGGATGCTGTGGACTGTGGTAGTGCTGAGTCCTTTGCTCTGGCTCTTTCCAATTTGGATTCTGCCGCTTTCTAATAACTCCTTGTAGAGCTTTTGCAGGTGCCGGGTGGTCAGCTTTTTCAGCTTGACAATCCCGATGCGAGGAATGGTATATTTCTCGGCCATCAGCTCATAGCGGTTGGCGGTGGCGGTGCGGATGTTTGGCTTGGCGTAGAGCTTATACCACGTCCGCAGCTAGGTGGCTGCTGTGTATTCAGTTGCTGCTTTGTTGACTTCGGCCTGAGTCCTGCCCAGTACATTCTCGATGATCCGCTGGTCGGCCTTGTTGTCGTATTCAGCGGTGTTCCCCCCTCAGCGGCCATCCTTACGTTTTCCGATGTTCCCTTCGCCGTTGACTCGTTGTTTTGCCATGAGATATCCTCTTTTGAAGTTGCACAAAATATCCCAGAAGCGGAGAGAGGCTAGGGGAAATGAGCAGAGTTATCAGAATGTTATTATTTGAGAGGATAGGCGCACTCATTGTCAACACCATCGCAATTTCCGTCGTGGGGGCCTCTATTGTTTTCAGCGTAGTAATTCCTAGGGATATCACATCCAGCCTATGATCAAGCCGCCCTGGGGCAACTCCTCGTAGCTTTTGCAGATTAATTTTTCACCCAAGTTACCTCTTCTTGCTTTCTTCTCTGCAGAATTTTAGTTCTTATTTTGCGGGAGCTCTCTGCCTAACGATTGGACAACTTCTTGTTGCCCAAAGGGCTGACAAACAGGATTCTGAGAAAAATAAAACCCGGGCATATGGGAACGGTACGATACTCGGCAGAGACCTGCCTTGTTTCGTATGTTTCTCATGCGCCCGGCGATTCGGTGGAGACTTTTCATTCGACGCTGACTGGCTGTCAGTGTACCCCTGTGCTCGGTGCAGCATTGCTGCGGCTGTTTAAATTGTGCTTTTATTTTAAGAAAACGGATGTTCTTGTCAATGCCGAAATTATGGAATAGCAACCAACGATAGGATTCCTTCACCGCCTTGGGTATCTCATAGCGGCCATCATCCAAAACACTGACAGATGAGCCCGTATCTGGCATAGTGCAAAGAATCGCCTGCAACAATGCGAAAATGTGTGACAAATGAGCGCCCAGGAAAGCTACCCCTACAGGCAGGTCGTTATATCTCTTCCGACGGATATGAAAGAACACTGAGATAGCGATTACTATCCCAGTGTTCTTTTTGAGCTTGCAGGGGTCCGCACCTCCAAAAGAAAGGTCACTCCCTGTGCTGCTCGCGTTCAATGATTTCCTTGCACATATAGGCATCCGCGTCTAGCATGCCATTGGATGCTATGCGGCCCAGCATGGCCAGCGTATCATCGGCACTATAGCAAACGATGCCGTCGCCATCCGGGATCGCCGCTCCGATGCTGGCCATTCTGGCAGACTCGATGGCGACACCTACCGCTGTGGACAGCTTCATAGCGCAGCCAAACTTGGCACCATCACACAGCACGCCACCAATGCTGCCTACGATATTTTTGATCGTCATCTCGATCTTATCATAGTCATCATCCAGCAGGAAGGATACGCCGCAACCGATGCCGATGCTGGCCGCAATGGCACAGGCACACATAGCAGACAGGCGGCCGATATGGCTCTTGATGTATATTGTCATGAGGTAGCTGAGTGCCACTGCACGGAGGAGAGTCTCATGGGAGCAGCCAAAGGCTTTCGCAATCGGGATGAGAGGCACGGATGCTGTGATCCCTACATTCCCGCTACTGGCACAGCTCATGGCAGAGAGATTTTCGCCAGACATACGTGCATCAGAAGCGGCAGCCGCTAGGACCTTGGCCCGGAGATAGATCGGATCTCCAGGAAGCGTTTGGATAGCAGCTCCGATGCCAGCACCTAGCTTGCCCTTCAGGCCCGCCTCGGACAACGCACGATTGATGCGTAGCGCCTCGTCTAAGAAGGAGATATCCTCACGATCCACCTGTTTGGCAAATCGATAAAAATCACGGATTTTGAACGCACGGATCGGTGCCTTTGTCTCAAAGGTATGCGCATCTTGAAAATAGAACTCGTCTTTTTTGAGAAGTTGCTCATTGGCTTCTAGCAGGACCACGTTGGCGTGAGATTTTGCCACAACAGCATGGCCAATTCCGTTTTCAGTGGTGACGTACGCCTCGATGTAGACACCCATCCCCTCGTAGTCCCATTTGATCTCGACTGTGGCACACTCCTTGGCAAAGCGCTCCACTTTCTCTTGATCAAAATCTTTCATGGTCTTGAGGACCTCCAAACCCAGGGAAGAGTCGCCGTACATCGCTCCGGTGACAGCCGGCTTGAGGACGCCCATGAACGGAGTGCCCGGTGTAACGACTGCGATAGAGTTTTTATAGGTGTCCTTGTCCATCAGGACCCGGACCTGGAGCGGGGTACCACCCACCGCATCCTTGGCAGCGGCAGCTGCAAAGGCCACAGAAATGGGGCCGGTACAGCCCAGAGCGGGCTTCACTTCAGCCAGAAGGATATCCAGGATCGCTTGATCTGTCATAAAACAGTCTCCTCTTTTCTGTTAATTCTTTTCCAGGGACAGTAGCGGTTCACTCAGCCCTTCCACACCAGCCAGAGCCAAGATCGCCAACAGGATGCTTTGCGGGCCATAGTGGGAGTTAGTGGGATCGAACCATTCATTGACGGAATGTCCGCACATGGCAAATCCTCCCGCACTCATATGGATAGCAGGGATCCCCAAACTCAGCGGCACATTGGCGTCTGTGCCGCCGGCCACGTCCCAGAGATCAGGAGTTTGTCCCAGAGAGTAGGTCGCACCAAGAGCCGTTTGCACCATGACGGAGTGGATGGACTGAGTCCCACTGGGTGTGTCTCCAATCATTTCCACCTCCGCTGAGATAGTATCGGTGTTCCAACGCCGGTTCTCTTCCTGGACGGCTGCGTCTACTGCCTGCTGGAAGCCCTGCTCTAGCTTTTTCATCTCCGCACTATCCTCCGAGCGCAGATCAACAAACATGGTAGCCTCAGAGGCGATGGCCGTGATGGCAGTGCCCCCTTCTACCACGCCAACGGCAAAGGTGGTCTTTGGCCGGTCAGGCACTTGGATATCATCGATCTTGGCGATTGCCCGCCCCATGGCATGGATGGCGTTCGGCGTTCCGAAGTGCATATAACTATGTCCACCGGGACCGTGGAAGGTGACACGATAGCGGTTGCCACCCAGCCCCTGATAGATCATCTTCAGTCCCGCACCGTCCACGGCCAGGAAGCCGTCGATATCGCGATGATTGGCGAACATGGTCTTGCTACCCCGCATATTACCGTTGCATTCCTCGCAGACGCTGCCGCATAGCTTTAGGTTATGAACGGTGCGCAGGCCTGCGTGGTGGAGGGCATTGGCAATGGCAATGATTGCGGCCATGCCCCGGGCGTTGTCAGCGATGCCCGGCGCATAGTACTTCCCGTCCTCACGCAGTTCAGCATGGATCTCATTAATGCCATCGAACACGGTGTCCATATGTGCACAGGCATACAGCGTTGCTTTCCCTTGGCTGCCCGGCCACTGAGAGTAAACATTCCATACCTCATCCAAATAGACATTTTCCATCCCTGCTTTCTCCAACTGGTCGGCAAGGTAATCTGCCCGTGCCTTTTCTGAGAACGAGGGTGCCGGCGTTTCACACAAACGGACTTGATGGGCAATCGTCTCAGGCTCTGTGTCCTCCAAATATTGGAGTGCCTTTTTTACCGCATCATCATGGAGCAGCGTATCATACAGTGCCCATACTTTTTCGGAGACCAAACTCTTTCTTTCGCAACCCATAATAAAATTCCTCCTTAAGAATACAGAATCAAACAAGGTCAAATACCGGCACCGGGGCCAAGAGGTAGCTTGAAGATCATCCAGATGATCAGTTGGATAGTATATGTAAAGAAGATCGCAACAGAATAGGGGAGCATCAACGAGATATATGTGCCCATCTTGATAGGTTCCTTCTTGGGGTTGTACTGCTCCATGATACCAAGCACCACTGGGATGAAGGTGGACAGGGGAGAGATGATATTCGTAACGGAGTCACCAATGCGGTAAGCCATCTGGGTCAGTGCCGGAGAGAACCCGACCTCAAAGAACATAGGAACAAAAATAGGAGCGAAGATCATCCACTTAGCTGAACCACTGACCAGGAAAAGGTTTGCAATCGCCACCAGGATGATAAACAGAACTGCCAGTGGGATGCCGCCCAGATGGAGCTTTTTCAGCAGTTCAGCGCCGTTGACCGCAATGATGGTTGTGATATTGCTGGTGTTGAAGAGCTTGATGAACAAGGATGCAGACAGGGATACGACCAGGAAGCTGGCCACGCTGTTCACGCCCTTGGCCATGATTAGAGAAATGTCCTTTTCAGATTTGATGACTCCGGCGCCAATGCCATATGCGATGCCTACGGTGGTGAAGAAGGCAAATAGCAGGAACATCAAAGAATCCATGAAGGGGGAAGAGGGAAGAATCTTGCCCTCAGGACTGCGGAAAAAGCTATGTTCCGGAACTGTGAGGCATAGCAGGATCAAGATAAAAATGACGCAGGCAATCCCCGCGAACTTCAATCCCCGCATCTCAGCAGCACTGACGGTCTTATCTTCGTCGGCCACATCCATCTTGGCAATGCCATACATCTGATCCAAGCGGGTAAAGGTAAACCGCTTGGCCACCAGGACGATCACAAATGCCACCGTGACCGTGGAGATCATCAGAAAATACCAGTTGATCAGTGGATGGATCCCTTCATGAGGGATCCCGGCTCCCTGTGCTACGCCTTGGGTGATCCCGGCTAGCATGGCATCAGATCCGGTGACCAGCAGATTGGCGCAAAATCCGCCAGCAAAACCAGCGTTGCCGATGATGACGCCAGCCAGAGGATTACGACCGATAGCTCCGAAGATCGTGCCGCCCAATACCATCGCCAGCATCCAGCCCGCATTGGAAGCGATACTGGCGTTGGCACCCACGAAGGCAAGCGCAAAGGTTATCAAGACGGTGGGCGCACCCAGTAAGGTCTTTTTAACCAGTGTGCGGACTAGACCGGTATAGTCAATCAGCGCAATGCCGAACATCATCACGATGATGATGCCCAATGGTGCGAAAGAAACATAGTTGGACACGAATCCCTTCATCGTAGCGTATAGCACATCACTGCTGAAGAGATTTTTGACTGCGACCGTAGTCTCTGCTAGAACGCCGTCCTTTCCGGCGGCCATATAGGTCACAGATACGCCCATATAGGACAAAATTGCAGACAATGCAGCAGTTGCGATGGTCAGATAGACAAACAGCATGAACGGCGTAGGAAGCTTATTTCCTGTTCGCTCGATAAAGTCGAAAAATCGATCCATGCCTTTTGCTTTTGGCTTTTGCGCGGTGTTGCTCATAACAGATTCCTCCTTTTATTTCTCACCGAGACAATGTCTCTACAAAAATATAAAGCAAAATTCGTGCCAACAAAAAGCCGGGGAAAAGTCCACCTTTTCCCCGGCTTTTTGTACGCACACTATAAATGGCCTGGCCCAAAAATGTATAAATTGTATTTGCTGTACTGCTAATAGCCGATTAAACCAGCACATCCGCAGAGGTGGCACGAAGCAAGCCTGCCTCTGTAAGGACCGTACCTCCACGGCCACGCAAAATCGTGACAAGGCCTTGCTGCTCCAACTTTTTTAGTATGGCTCGCGCCTGTTGCTCTCCCATAAAATAGCCCCGCTGTGTCATCTGTTTGGCAAACTCTACCCGCCCGATGCGGTAGCCGTTGCGATAATGATCCAGCAATATGGCAAGCGCTGTTTCCGTCTGCCCCTGTGTAGCCGGCTGCGGTACAGGCATAGGCTCTTCCGGGATTGGGACAGGTACCGGCGCACAGCTGCACGGAAGATCCTCTGTCCCCACGACGGATTTGCCAAGAACCGAGAAATATTCCACAAGATTGCGCAATTCCCGTATATTTCCCGGCCAGGGATATGTGAGGAAAAAACTGCGTAGAGCAGGGGAGAGCGCAAATTCGACCTGTCGTTGCTCCATAAAAAAACGGAACAGCTCCGGGATATCCTCGCGCCGGTCGCGAAGCGGCGGGATATATAAGGGCAGGACGCTGAGGCGGTAATAAAGGTCTTTGCGGAATCTACCCTCCGCCACCGCCCGGTGCAGATCCTGATTGGTCGCAGCGATGATCCGCACATCCACATCGGTGGTGTTATGGCCTCCCACCCGGATGACCTCATGTTCCTGAAGAACACGCAGCAGACGTGTTTGCAGTTGTACCGGCATCTCCCCAATCTCATCCAGAAAGACGGTCCCGTTGTGGGCAGCTTCGAACAATCCGGCTTTGCCTCCCTTGGCGGCTCCGGTAAATGCGCCGGATTCATAGCCGAACAGTTCGCTCTCCAGCAGTGATGGAGAAAATGCCGCACAGTTTACAGCCAAAAAGGGACCGTCCCGCCGGGGAGAGTGGCGATGGATGATGTGGGCGAAAAGTTCCTTGCCGGTACCGCTCTCACCCAGTAGCAACGCAGCTCCATCAGACTTCGCAATCTGGAGGGCAGTCCGTTTGCAAATGGCTAATCTTTGGCTGGTGCCTACCAAATCCTGCAAGTCATACTTAGCAGTGTTTCGTTTTTCCACAATGACCTTGCGATGCCGGATGAAGCGGCGCTGTTCTACATCGAAATTATTCATCATCAGCAGACCATATCGGTCCTTTTCGCTGTCGGCTGGGATGATAGTAAGGATATAGTCACTGCCGTCAAATTCAATAACTTTTTCACTTACCTGGCCGTTCACCAGTTCATTCAGCGAAAGCGGCAGCAACTGGGTCACATTGCAGCGCAAAAGTTCCTCCCGGCTCATATGGAGGATAGACTGGACCTTAGCACTGCAATCGAATACGATGCCGTGACGACAGAATGTGATGGCTCCGTTGGTCATATGGTCGAATATCATGGACATCCGGTCCTCAGAGCGGGTATGCTCTTGAAATAGGGAATTGAAGCTGTTTATTGCAGGGAAGGTGCGGCGGGCATGGATCATGTCCTTACCGCGGTACAGATCTGCATCCATATCCAAACGATGGATGATATCCAACAGAGAGGAGCGGTCAATGACCTTCTCATCCAATAGAACAAGATCTGTTCTCGTATCTTCCATCATAGGGATGAACCAGTCATCCCCCCGGAATGCCAGCGCAGTAGGGGCCGTCCGGCAATTATTGAGCGACAGAAAGCGAAGATCACCGCGGAAGAGCTGGTGGATCAGCACCGTGATCTGCCGGGCACTATCCTCGTCGTCATCCAACAGCACCAGCAGTTCGTCTTTGGGGATCTGCATGATAGCCGGATATGTACTGCGTGTCAGGGTGACGGTAAGAGGGATATAACTCTCATAGCGGACTGACCGGCACACCGGTGCGTGGACCAAGTCAGAGTAGGTGAGAAGCACGTCTGTGCTATAAATGACGCCGGGGACTACCGTATCTTCGCAGATAGCCTCTATGTGGATAGTCCCCAGGAAGTAGTTCTCCAACGTATTTTGAAATCGTAGCATCTCTTGCTCATGTTTGACCACAAGGAGCAGTTTTTTCACAGTATGAGCCTCCAGTCTGGATATCTCTGCTGCACAAAACAGCCGCAACGATGTATTCGAATAAAAATATCATATCCTACAGGAAGATAAAAGTAAAGTCCAGGTGGCAGCCCCAAAGGTCCTGTACACGGGCAAGGCCTATGTCACGATGCCATACAGAGACCTGACAGCCCAGGATGCACAGCCACTCACCCAATATCGGACCACAGATACACTACCCCCGGTCTAGCATCTCACAGATCTTGGTGAAGATCTCCGTGCTGATATGCTCGTTACGGCCCGGCTTGGTGAGGGCATTGGTGGACATACCGTTGGACAGACGCAGGTCCTTTTTCTTTGCATTCTTATCAATCAGGAGTTTCCGCAGCGCTTGAATTGACTCCAACAGCAAATTATAATAAAAATGCTTATCTATGTGCGGGATAGGGCAACGCTGAGGAGCGACCTGAACAGCACATAGGGTGGGCGGGAAAGCAGCATCTTTAACGGATGCTGCTTTTTTGCTGCTTTTCCGGAAATAAAAGCGATAAACCCCGGGGCTTAAGAGGCAGAGTTCCTTCACTTTCCCTGTATGGCGGCGTCGAGAAACGGAGAAAACCATAGCCCAAAATACACATGTAACCTTTAGTGACCAAATCGTCATTGAAGTTGGTCTCAGAGAACGAAAAAGATTTTCTGTCATTGCAACGGAGCGGAGCAAGGACCAGGACCACAATATCCAAGGAAGTTCATATGTATACTAAACTTAAACAAGCAGGAGAATATAATCCATGTATTGTCCGCAAAGATTGCAAACACTACAGCGATTTATGCAACTCTTGCCGATTTGCCTATGGGAAGTCCTGCAGTTCCTGTTACAAAGCTAAGTACATTGAAATATGCTAGAACTTTCAGTAGGAGAAATGCGAAAAACTGAATAAGACTCCGTATATCTGTGATGGATGCGAGCAGCGTCAAACTTGCAAATTGGAACGTCATCTTTATGAAGCCAAATTTGCCTGGAAGGCATACGAAAATGCCCGCGGCACATCCCGGCGGGGCTTGCGGTAACACTGGCAGAGTTTAGCCAGATCTGAGTAGATAATACACATGAGATCATGCTGGACGAGACAACTATCTACAATTATATGGACACAGGTCTCCTGTTCCTTGGGGATATTGATTTGCCCAGAAAGGTGCGCTCAAGGTGCGCAGGAAGAAAACGTCTGTATGGGTAGATAAACAGTGCTATCTCGGAAGAACCTAGGAAGATTTTTTTGAGCACACAACAATCAATCCGGATATCCCCTTCGTGTAGATCGATACGGTATTTTTCCGCAGTTCCAAACTCATGCTGGTACTCCTGAGAGACCGGAACACTGCACGGTTTGCTGTAGAGGTTTTTGAGTGGTTATATAAAGCCCTTGAACATGAACAGTATTGCCGCCTATTCCAAATCATATTGACTGACAGGAACAGTAAGTTTACTGATTCCGTGGCTATTGCATATACCGAATTTGGTGAAGTACGAGCAGAGTTTTCTACTGCAATCCGCAGCATTCCGGACAAAAGAGTAGCTGTGAGGTTACACATAAATTTATTTTCTGTATCATCCCGAAGGGCATATCCTTTGACCATCTGCGGAAGAGGGATATTCTGTTTATGATGAGTCACATTAACTCCTATACAAGAAAAAAGCTGAACAGCCAATCTGTACGCCGGCTGTTCAGCTTCTTATATGGAGAATCCGCTTTGTCTTCCCTCGGCATTCAGGAGATCCTCGCCAACGATATTAACCTGACACCCCATCTGCTCAAGAAGTAAAACTAGGCTGCCGCCATTCGGAATATATCTGTATCTAGAGGTGGAAGTTACTCTGGCAAGATTTGCAAAAACGCTTCGATCTCCGCTTCGCATGCCTATCTCTTCGCTGAGTGTCCGGTTCATATATATGCTAAAACATCGGTCAGAAATATTTCAATTCCCTTTGTAAGAATAAATCTCAGATCGAGTAATGTTTGTAAAATTAACTTCTGGTTTTTCGAGGGTTGTATTACTTTCCCGGAAGTAAACCGCGCAGACTGGATGTTAATTTTGTAATCCGCCTGTACTCAGAGTATACACTAAAAATATTAATATATTTCCTCTATAAAGGATACCTCCTTTAGTGAAAGAGGTATGCTATGGAAACAAAATATCAAAAGCGGTACATTAGATTTGTCCTGAAGGTTCAATATTACTGGAAACTGCGCAGTTTGGCACGGGAAGCATTTGCCGATGAGATTGGAGAGTCATGGCCATTTGTTGCCAAAATTGAAAACCCGACATGTATTTTCGGAGTCTCTATGAAAACCATGTTCAGAATAGCGGAGGTCTAGAACATCCCTACAACGGGGTAATTACAGGTACTGGGACCAACGAATATTAGGACAATGGGGAGTAGCTTGCCTGTCAGCAGACTTTTTTCGTGGTCAGGGGAACATTCTCCACCTGTGGTACCGGGGCTGTTTAAATGGAGATGGAGATGTATTTGGGTGAAAACTAATGATTGACAATAAAAAGCCTGGATGCTATAATAAACATATAAAACCTGTAATACAGGTATTAACAGTTTCTGAGGGAGAACACATGAACAGTAAGCTATTGACCGATGAAGTGTATAACATTCTGCTCAACAAAATTACTGAAAAGGAGTGGAAGGTGGGGGATAAGCTCCCTTCAGAAAACAAACTTTGTGAGCAGTTTCATGTCAGCCGCATTAGCATTCGAACCGCCATCCAAAAGCTTCAGGCGCAAAACCTGGTAGTTACCAAGCCGGGAAAGGGGTCCTTCGTCAGCTCCAATCATATTGGCGAAAACATGATTTCATTTTCTATAGAAAAGATGAACATTACCAGCAACGAGTACCGGTATGTTATGGAGCTACGGCGGGCGATTGAATTTACCAGTGTGGAGTTGATGTGCCAACATGGTCAGTCCCAGGATTTTGAGGCGCTGAAAACCGCCCTGGATCATATGGTTGCCAGTGGTTCGGATGCCCGCAAGTATGTAGAGGCGGACTTTGAGTTCCATATGGCTATGATTAAGGGCTCTCACAACCCTTTGTTTGCTACAGTGATGAGGGGATGCAAGACCGAGTTGCTGAAATACTTTCGGGAGATGGCGGACGCCTCTGGCGGGAACTTCCAACGGGCGATTCAAAACCACTCAAATATTTATCAGGCAATTTTGGAGCGTGATGCAGAAAAGACAAAGCGGATTATTGAAGGAACATTTGAGTACAACCTGGAACGCTTTAAGAATCTATTTAAGGAGGAATAGGCCCTGAAACTTAAACGACTTGACATCATAAGGGTAGCGATGCTCCGGGATCAGTGGCTTTTGGTGCGACTTCAGAGCCAGGACGGCCTGTCTGGCTGGGGTGAGATTACCGGTAGCTGCGACGACAGCGCCGTGGCCAGTTTATTGTCCGACCTTACTGAGTCCTTATCGGGGAAGAATTTACTAGCAATCAAGGATTGCTGTTCTTTGTTGGAAAACTGGCGCTATCCAGTAGTGCGGACTATACGCACCGTCTCCACTGCTCTAAGTGGACTGAACCAGGCCCTGTGGGATTTGACCGCCCGGTATTATAACGTTCCCCTGTACAAGCTTTATGGAGCGGACGGGGTAGATTCCATCCCCCTCTATGCCAACCTGAATAAGGCCCTATGGGGGGACCGGTCTCCCGATTCATTGCAACGCAATGGCGCGGCTGCCTTGGCTGAGGGGTTCTCCATGGTGAAGTGTACCCCCTTTGATGAGGTGATTCCCACCCAAATGGACCCGAACATGGGGCCGGCAATGGACCGCATTCAAGCCCTAGCCGAGGCAGTGCCATTTGCTCAGATTGCCATCGACTGTCACCAGCGATTCCAAGGGTATACCCTGGAACGGGCCGTAGAGGCCATCACCCGGCGATGGGGTATCCCATACTGGATGGAGGATCCGGTGCCCGCTGACGATTTTGCTTCTATGAAGCGGGCAAGAGCGAGCTTTCCCACTGTCCGCTGGGCTGCAGGGGAGGACTCCCTGTGCCCCAAGGCCATGATGACATTGGCTAACTCTGGGTGTTATGAGATTCTCATGCCCGATGTGAAGTACATCGGTGGTCCAGACGCGGTGCGGGCCCTCATTCCCGTGTTGGAGAGCCTGAACTTCAAGATGACTTTACATAACCCCAACGGCATTATTGCCACTGCCCACAGCGCCCATCTCTCTGCTTTGATCGGTTCTGGGGCGCCCATGGAGTACCCTTATGGTGCTGTGGAGCAGCGGGAGCTTTTGTGTGAGCCTGCCGAGCAGATTCGCAAGGGACGCTACTACTTCCTTGATAACCCGGGAATCGGGCTGGACTTGTCGGAACAGGCCTTGACTCGTTATGGAACGTGCTTCCGGGACGGGCGATGGACAACCTACAAGGGGGATTCGGTATGAAAAAGAATGTATGGTCCAATGCGGAGTTCTATCTTCTGTTGGGGATGCTGGTATTCTGCGCCATTCTGGTCTGGCAGTTCTCCATCATTACTGTGTCCGAAAGCCGGATTTTCCCCTCTGTTATTTTGGCGGTGTCCATTTCTGCGGCAGCGATTCAGGCTGTGCATGTGTTTGGAAAGGGAGATTTCCTTGATGTTCACAAGGCCCTGCTGACTGGTCGGGAGTGGCTGGCTTTGTTGGTTTTATTGGCATCTTATTTCAGCTATGACCGTCTGGGCTTTTACGCAACCATCTTTTTGGTTTTGGTGGCGATTTCCCTTCTGGTGCAGAAGGAATTCACTCCCAAGACTGTGGTATCCACTCTGGTTTTTGACATCATTCTTCTAGCGCTGACCTATGTCTGCTTTGGCCTGCTGCTAAAGATGGCTACCCCAACCGGGATTTTTTATTAACCCGTAGAATGTTAAACTAACTAGAAAAATGGAGGTATTATTATGAAAAAGAGAAGCTTGTTTGCGATTATTCTTTCGGCCAGTTTGTTGCTTGGCGGCTGTGCTAACACCCCTAAGAGCAACGACTCAGAAAACCAAGACGGGAGTGCCGCGACATCCTACCCGGAAAAGAGCGTGCAATTCATCATTCCTTATGCTGCGGGTGGAGGCACGGACACTCTGTGCCGTCTGCTGGCTTCCTCCATGGAGAAGTCCTGGGGCGAGTCCTTCCTCATCGCCAATAAACCTGGCGGCCTCAGCCAAGTAGGCCTGACTGAGCTGTCTGGGGCTGACCCGGATGGCTACACCATCGGTGCTCTGTCCAATCTGGACCATATCCTGGTGCTGTTTACCGGCGAAAATGTTTCCTACGATTACGAGTCCTTCGATTATTTAGGGGCTATTAATACCACAGCCAATGTGCTTATGGCCAGTAAAGACAGCGGATTTACTGATCTGCAGCAGATGATCGACTACGCCAAGGAACATCCCGGCGAGTTGACTGTAGCTGTATCCGGCAAGACCCATGTGGCTGAGGTCTCTCTGTTTGAGCAGGCGGCTGGTATCCAGTTGACCACTGTGATGCAGGATGGTGGCGGAGACAGCCTCAACGCTATTATGGGCGGACATGTGGACTGTGCTGTGCTGGATAAGAACTACGTCGCCCAGGTAGAGGGACAGGGCATCAACACCCTGGCGACCTTTGCCGGAGAGGCTATCCCCACTATTCCTGATATTCCCACCATGAAAAGCTTGGGTTATGATGTGTCGACGGAGACTTACCGGGTGATCGTTGCCCCTGCTGGCACCCCCAAGGAGATCGAGGATGCCATCACCCAGAAGATTCAGGAGGTCTCTTCTGCCGAGGAGTTCCAGGAGAGTATGGCCAACATGGGTGAGATCTATCGCTTCCTGGATCAGGATCAGGTCAAGCAGCGATTAGATCAAGATTATGAAATGATCCAACAGCTTCTGGAGGAGAATCCCGACGCCCTCAACCGTTGACAACCAGGGAGGACCACTATGCTTGCAGAGGTTATTTCCACAGTATTTTCCCCCATGGCCCTGCTTATCAACCTGTTGGGCGTGGTATTGGGAATTATCTTCGGGGCCATGCCCGGACTAAACGGCGTGGTGGGTGTGGCACTGTTGCTCCCACTGACCTATGGGCTGTCTCCTTCTCTTGGGCTTATCATGCTCAGCGGCCTGTATATGGGGGCTACCTACGGTGGTTCGATTTCCGCCATCCTGCTCAACTGCCCCGGGACAGGAGAGGCTGCCTGCACCGCCCTGAACGGTAGTCCCCTGGCCCGCCAGGGCCGGGCCAAGGAGGCTCTGAGCTATTCCGTGCTGGCCAGTGGATTTGGCGGTGTGTTCGGCGTAGTTATCATGATGCTGTTCACACCCTTCCTTTCCCAGGCGGCACTCAAATTTGGCCCGCCGGAGTTATTTCTAGTCTGTCTAGGAGGCCTGGCCGTGGTGGGGAGCCTGATGGGCAAGAGTTTCAGCAAAGGCTTTATTTCTGTGGCCATCGGCCTAGTGCTGTCCATTGTGGGAATGGACGCAGTCAGTGCCAACTACCGATTTACTTTCGACAACGTCAATCTTCAGGCCGGCTTCGATCTTATTCCTGTAAGTGTGGGCCTATTTGCCATCGCGGAGATGCTCAACCTGATCTGCAATCAGGGAGACAACTCCGTCATCAGTGGGAAAAACCATCCTTTCCCGGTGCTGGAGGGTATCCGGGGTGTGGCCAAACGGTGGAAGCTACTGATCAAGTCCTCAATTATTGGTACGATAATTGGAATTCTGCCTGGTACTGGAGGAGCAATTGCCTCCTTTATCTCCTATGGAGAGGCAAAACGCACTTCCAAGGAAGCCAGTCAGTTTGGCAAAGGAGCAATAGACGGAATTGTAGCCCCTGAAAGTGCCAATAACGCCGCTGTGGGCGGATCCTTTGTCCCGTTGCTGGCCTTGGGTATTCCGGGTTCGGCCACTTCGGCCATCATTTTTGGGGCATTAACTGTGCATGGGATGATTCCTGGTCCCAAGTTGTTCAGCGAGCACGCCGATGTTGTCTACTCTCTGATGCTGGGTTTGCTTGTCAGCACTATTCTCATGGTGGTGATTGGCCTGCTGGCTACCCCCGCGTTCAGCAAGGTGCTGAGTGTGGACATCAAGCTAATTATTCCAGCTGTGCTGGCCTTCTCCATTTTCGGCGCATACAGCGCACGCAACAGCCTGTTTGACGTTCTGGTGGCGGTGGTATTTGGCCTTATCGGCTTGGTGTTCAAGCGGTTCCAGATCCCTATTGCGCCTGCGGTACTGGGTATGATCCTAGGATCCATGGCGGAAAAAAATCTGCGTCGGTCTTTGACCATTGCAGCTGCCAAGAACAGTAACATTGTGTCCTACATTCTGCTCCGCCCCATTTCTCTGGTCATTCTGATTTTGCTGATTCTTCTGGTTTACGGCAATTTCAAAACGGCATTGCGTAAAAAAAATGAGGAATAAAAAATTATCTGAGAAAAAGCCGAGCAGGCCCCGCCGCAAAATCGTTTTGCGGCGGGGCCTGTAGCGGTTTCAGGGGCGGGATAAGTTGAGATGGCGGAACAACATGGGTGACGAAGCGGAACATCCTCTTGCCCTACTTTCATTACATAGGCTTATTTTCCTGTTTCTTGCATTAGGTGTGATAAGGAATTTCCTTTTTGGCCTAAATGATTAGAAGTACTGTTTTCTGGACGTCTCTGGCCTGACATCAAAACAGATGGATTCTCTGGAGACTATTATCAATAATTATCGTGGACTTTAAGCACCGTAATGATTAAACTACCTTTGATGTATTGTTATGGGGAAACATGATATGGGCATTGAATCTCGACTCAAGGATTTGGGGGAGGAGTGCGATTTGACTTAGGAGCAAGTGGCCGAACTTCTGAGAACAACGAAACAGTATTACTAAAATATGAAGTTTTAGCTTGTTTATTTCCTATAGAACAGATAGGAATATTGTCGGCTTTATTACAAACCAACTGATTATCATTTATGCCGGACATCTGTAAAAAACTCTATCTGAATATCTGAAGAATTAGACTGTTAAAATACGGGAAATTAGACAGCTGATATTAACAAAGGATAGTGAGAGGGCGCAGTTTGAAAAATGAAAGTCAAATGCGAATCCTGTATCTGCTGCAATTTCTGTATCAAAGCACGAATGAGCTCTGTTCCATATTGTCGGCGGCTATTCTGCGTTGTTGGGAGGTCCATGGGATCTGCTCAGATCGAAAGCAGGCTTATAAGAATATCGCCTCGCTGCAAGATCTCACACAGATATTATTTGCATCAAAAGCACGCCGAATCGATGCTTCATTGGCCCCTGCCGTATGGGGAATTTTTTTTCGTGCATCAATCCATAGTCACTGGACGGCGCGAAGCCCAAAGCCTTTGACACTATATCAGAGTGGAGGAGCAGCGGCAGTTTATCGTAGCTTTTATAAATAGACGATTTCATTTCAACACTCCTTTTCATTGGGACAGAACAGTTCGACAATTCTTAGACTGGGTTGCCGATGCGGGACTTGGTTCATTTGTTAATAGCAGATTAGATCGCAGAACGTCCGCAGGATGCCTCCCACATACTCCAGTAGCTTGTCCATAATGGGCATTTGGTTAGCGTGGTCACCTTGTCGTCATACTGTAGAGAGATCATTTTCTGCTCTCTGGCATTCAGCCTTTCAATGGCTCCATGAGATCTTCAAATCGGAGGTTCCGGAGCACGGCATCCTCCACGGATCGCCTGACACAGTCCAAGCCGGGCCACACCGTTTCAAACTCGTTTTTACCCAGATGCCCCACGTCCTGCCTCTTCTGTGCTTGTTCCTATTTACGATCCTGCTCCGGGAACTCTGCTACATCCTTTGGCACCGATAATTGCTCACCGTTGTATTTGATCACGACATAGTGGTTCATTTGTGTCCCTTCCACTCTCAACAAAGAGATACACACTTGCTCTGCCGGGACAGCGCCAAAAACTATAGACCTTCATGGAAGTTTCCTGTATATAGGAGTGGTGGTGCGCTACGAGGTCAGGAATGTCTGAGACCACACATAGGTGTGAACCTCACCAGGTATGAGATTAGGCTTTCGCCTAACTGTAAGGTAACGAAACTTAGTGGCCTTGCCAATTATATAGAGGGGCACGAGCCAACACATATCTGCAGATTGGGTGGGCTGACGCAATATCAGAGAAGGAATTCTCATTATTTTTAGCAGCTTTTTGATTAAAGAGGCGGTCAAAGAAATCGGTGGATTCTTAAAGGACGAGTCTTGACAAAAAGAAAAGGGTCATGTATGATAGGTAAAAATAACTTGTGTGAAGCAAGTTGAGGAGGCTGAAGCGCTCCAATTGCTGGCGTATCTGATAAGCTGCTGAAATGTATGCTAAGAGGCATATGACTTCTCTGAAGGGAGGTTGTATGCCTCTTTTTATTTTTGGCAAGATGCAGATGGATTCAACTTGAAAGGATTTGAAATTACCATGAAAAAGTTTCCTGTACTGCTGTGGGCGTTGATAATGGCATTTAGTCTTGTGGCTTGTGGCAGCTCTGACGGTCCTGAAAATAGCATCGATCAAGATCAGACACCAGATACCTACGGTACTGAGCAGCCAGAGGCCCGCACAGTTGTTGATGTGTGGAACCGTGAAGTGGAAATTCCCTATGAAGTAGATTCCATTATTTGTCTTGGCTCCATGGCTCCCCGCTTTGCTGCCTATTTAGATGTAGTAGACATGATGGTGGGTGCCGAGGATAGCGACATCAATGGGATGACAGCTCGTTATGATTACAGCCCTGTTTATCATGAGCAACTGAAAGGACTTCCCTCTGTCGGTTCTGGTGGCGGCAGTGGAGAAAATAATGGTTACGCTGAACAAATCATTCAGGTTCAGCCTGATGTCATCATTGCTGGATTCAACGAAGATGCCGCTGAGGAACTGCAAAACCAGACTGGTATCCCGGTTGTTTGTGTTCGCTATCGAACCCAGTATTTTATTGATGAGGGCTTCTATCGTGCTATGCGTGTGTTTGCCGAGGTCGTTGGCGCTGAGGATCGGTGTGAAGAAGTGCTGGCCTATGTTGATGCCTGTAAAGACGATTTGAATGAGCGCACCAAAGATATTCCTGACACGGAAAAGCTGAAAGCCTATACAGGAGCAGTTACATTCAATGGGCGCCACGGGTTCCCCTTTACTTATGTCAATTTCCCGCCGTTCCTGGCTGTGAATGCGAATAATGTGGCGGATAGCTACATAGAAGAGGTCACTGGCGAGGCGACAGATACCGCACAGGAGTCCGGAAAGGCATATCTGGGACAAAATGGCTTTGAGGTGGACTGGGAGCAGATTATTGAATGGGATCCTGATATCGTATTCCTTGATCCTGGCAATATGGATCTTGTAAATGACGAGTATGCCACCAACCCAGGTGTGTTTGAATCCTTGCGTGCCATTCAGGAAGGCCAGGTCTATACCATGCCTTCCACCAATGCGGCAGGTCCTAATGTTTCTTATATTCTGGTCAACTCTTATTTTGCTGGTAGCATCCTGTATCCCGAGCAATTTGCTGACATTGATTTTGAGGAAAAGGCCGGTGAGATTTTGGAGTTCATGCTGGGTGACAACACCTTTGAGCAGATGAAGGCCGGCGGTCTGTATTACGGAAAGATTGAGATTGGAGCGTAATTCCCAATGATAAAGCATCAGCCAAATGATATGGTGAAATATCAGCAATATATCAGGCGGAAATGGCTGGTGCTGCTGGTAATGGTAATTTTGGCAGTGATTGCCAGCCTTGCTTCTTTGATGGCAGGTTCCGCTGGATTGACCTTGAAGGAAGTCGTTCTCGCTGTGTTCGGGAACGGAACAAGGCAAACATCCACCATTGTCTGGAACGTGCGAATGCCAAGGATTGCCGCAGCACTTGTAGTGGGTATGGCACTTGCTATGTGTGGGTGCATCATGCAAAATGTGTTACGCAATCCGTTGGCGTCCGCATCTACATTGGGGGTATCTCAAGGAGCATCCTTTGGCGCTGCGGTGTCGATTATCTATCTGGGAGCCGGAACGCAGGTCAATACCGGCAGCGGTTCTGTTGCCTCTCTTACTATTACCAATCCGGCAATGGTGACATTTTGCGCCTTTTTGGGTGGAGTAGCAACAACGGCAGTGATTCTGGCGTTGTCCCGGCTACGAGGTGTCACACCATCTGTTATGGTACTGGCAGGTGTTGCAATCAGCTCCATGTTCAGCGGTGGAACGACATTAGTACAATATTTTGCGGATGATGTGATGGTGGCCACAGTAGTCCACTGGACTTTTGGCAACTTGGGACGCGCTGGCTGGGGTGAGATTACCTTAATCGCAGAGCTCAGTTTGGTTGCATTCTTGTTTTTCTACTACCATCGCTGGAGCTATAACGCCATGGAGAGCGGGACCCATACGGCGAAAAGTCTGGGCGTGCCTGTGGACTTTCTTATTCCCACCAGCATGGTCATATGTGCGCTGATTTCCTCAGTTCCTGTGGCGTTTGTGGGATGTATCAATTTTATCGGTTTGATTGCCTCACACATCATGCGGCGCTTTGTAGGAAATGATTTTCGGTTTTTGATCCCCTGCACGGCACTATGCGGTGCAGTGCTTATGCTGGCCTCGGATATTGCCTGCCGGATGTTGGTCCCGCCTGTAGTGCTGCCCATCGGCGCATTGACTTCTTTTCTTGGTGCACCTCTTTTCCTGTGGCTGATCATGCGGAGAGGGAGTGTAAAATGATCGAAATAAAAAACATTTCCTTTTCTTATGGAAAAAGTCAAATTTTGCGGGATGTGAGTTTTGCGGCTCAGGACAGTGAATGTGTAGGGATTTTGGGCAATAATGGAGCAGGTAAGAGTACGTTGATTACCTGTATTAATCGCATCCGCATACCTGAAGCTGGTGAGGTCCTCATTGATGGGAAATCTGTCCAGAGCATGAGTCGGAACGAGATGGCCCGAACCATTGCGTATGTAGCACAGAAAAATGAAATGATGCAGGCTACGGTGTTTGACTGTGTGTTATTGGGAAGAAAACCATATATCAAGTGGGGAGTTAGCCAAGAGGATCTGGATTTGTGCGCGGCCATGATCCAACGGGTTGGGTTGGAAGAATTTCAGGTGAGGCAGATGGACGAACTTTCAGGTGGAGAACTGCAAAAGGTCATGTTGGCGCGTGCCTTGGTGCAGCAACCAAAAGTGCTATTGTTGGATGAACCAACCAGCAATCTTGATCCAAGAAATCAATACGAAATGATGGCATTGGTGCGGCAAATTGCGAAGGAACAAAGAATCACGGTGCTGATTGTCATTCATGACTTGAATCTGGCGTTGCGCTATTGTGACCGTTTTTACTTTTTGAAAAATGGCGTGGGTTACCGCTATGGTGGAATAGAAACAGTAGAAGAGTCAGCCATTGAGGAGGTTTACGGGATCTCCGCACAAGTCATGGAAGTTGATGGACGAAAATTTGTCATGATTGGATAGGAGAAAAAGATGGAGATAGATAAAAAGGCCTTGTGGGAAAAATGTGCAGCGTTCCATGGTCATGCGTGCCCAGGCCTGACGATTGGATATAGGGCAGCTTTGTATGCCATCGAGTTACTGGGAATTGAGTTTTCAAAGGACGAGCAGGTGGCATGTATCACAGAAAACGATGCCTGTGGTGTGGATGCGATCCAGGTTATTTTGGGCTGTAGTGTGGGTAAAGGAAATTTGTTATTCCATATGACCGGAAAACAGGCATTTTCTTTCTATAACCGAGCCAATGGGACATCTGTCAGGCTGGTTTTGAAAAATAAGACTGCTTCTATGAGCCGAGAAGAAACGTTTCGTTATTACCACGATTGCAACAACAATGAAATGTTTGATGCAAAACAGGTTAGAATTGATTTGCCGGAACGTGCGCGTATTTTTGATTCTTACATTTGTGAGTGCTGTGGTGAATCTGCCGCTGCCAACTGGATTCGGATTCAAGAGGGCAGGAAGCTTTGCATAGATTGTTACCAAAGTTATGACCGTTTCCGTGTATAATTTGAGAGTGGATTTTGGGGAAAGGCCGATGCTCATAATTTGGTTCGGCATACCTTTACTGGTTAATATGAAAGTGTTTGACGGAAAAGATACTTTCATCTATTATGATCTCTGTAAAATCAAAGTGTGACAGGTGTAAATTATGACCTTGCAGGAATTCTTTGCTGAAAATCCAAAAGTTGCGTTAGCTTTTTCAGGCGGGGTAGATTCTTCGTATTTGCTGTATGCCGCAACCAACTGCCGTGCCAAGGTCAGGGCCTACTATGTAAAGTCGGTATTTCAGCCCAGGTTTGAACTGGATGACGCTAGGCGGCTTGCGTCGGAATTAGGGGCGGATATGAAGATGCTGGATGTGGATATCTTGAACGATCCACAGATTACAGCTAATTCCGCCGACCGGTGCTATTACTGCAAATATTCTATTTTCAATTCCATTATCAGGGCGGCGTCAGAGGATGGATTTTCTGTACTGATAGACGGGACCAACGCCTCTGATGATGCGGGAGATCGTCCCGGGATGCGCGCGCTGGGGGAGCTTTCGGTTCGCTCCCCTCTGCGGGAATGTGGGTTAACAAAGGCGGAGGTGCGGCGACTCTCCAAAAAGGCGGGGCTTTTCACCTGGGACAAGTCGGCCTATGCCTGCCTCGCCACCCGAATCCCTACCGGCGTGGAGATTACGCAGGAAATGCTGCAAAGGACTGAAACGGCGGAGGACTTCCTGTTTTCACAGGGGTTTGCGGATTTTCGGGTGAGAATGATTGGAACTGCCGCTCGGCTACAACTGCCTGAGGCACAGCTGCCGCTTTTGCTGGAAAAGCGGCAGGCAATCTTCTCCGAATTAAAAAAGAGTTACAGTGCTGTGCTGCTAGATCTGGAGGTACGGGAATGAACAACGAAATTAAACGTGTACTGGAATCCGTGCAGACCGGAGAACTGTCAGTGGATGATGCTTTGCTGAAAATTAAAGCTGAACCCTTTGAGGACATCGGGTTTGCAAAGGTGGATTTGCACCGCAAGATCCGTCAGGGAGTGGCGGAGGTTATCTACGGCGCAGGTAAAACACCGCAACAGATCATCGGAATTCTGGATGTGATGAAGAAAAATCGGCAAGACACCATCCTTATTACCCGTATGTCGCCGGAGGCCGCTGCCGCCGTTGGACAGGCTCATGAGTTGGACTATCACGCTGATGCCAGAGTAGGGATCGTCGGTCAGCTACCGGAGCCTACCGGTATCGGAAGAATTGTGATTGCTACCGGAGGAACCAGTGACATTCCCATAGCAGAGGAAGCTGCCTTGACTGTACAGATCTTGGGCAATGAGGTTGTGCGATTGTACGATGTGGGCGTTGCTGGGCTTCACCGTACTCTGAGGTACTTGGACGACATTATGAGCGCCAGCGTGATTGTGGCCATAGCAGGCATGGAGGGAGCCCTTGCCAGTGTCATCGGCGGTCTTGCGGACTGCCCGGTTATTGCTGTGCCCACCAGTGTGGGCTATGGGGCGTCTTTCAACGGCTTATCTGCCCTGTTGTCTATGCTGAATTCTTGCGCCAGCGGCGTTTCTGTCGTGAATATCGATAATGGTTTTGGAGCTGGTTATCTGGCCAGCATGATTAACCATATGGATGCAAAAAAGGAGAATTAACATATGAAGACGCTGTACTTGGATTGCGGCATGGGTGCTGCGGGTGATATGCTGGCGGCAGCCCTGCTGGAGTTGATTCCGGAGCGTGATGGCTTTGTCAGTTGGATGAACTCATTTGGCCTGCCCGGTGTAGCAATTACACAAGAGACATCTGTCAAGTGCGGAATTGCCGGCACCCATTTTTCTGTGAAGGTTCATGGAGAAGAAGAAAGCCATGACCATCATGACCACGAGCATCATCACGACCATCATCACCACAGTGGTATAGACGATATTTCCCACATTGTCTATGATCATCTTCCCATTCCGCAGAAGGTCAAGGAGGATATCATGGCTGTTTATGAACTGATTGCTGAGGCAGAGAGCCATTCTCATGGAGTACCTGTGAGTGCGATCCACTTCCATGAAGTTGGGACGATGGATGCTATCACCGATATTACTGCGGTTTGCTTGCTGATGAATGAGATCGCACCCGATGAGGTGATTGTTTCTCCTGTCCATGTGGGAAGCGGTACGGTGTGGTGTGCCCATGGTGTTCTGCCGGTACCGGCTCCCGCAACCACCTTCATTCTCAAAGATGTTCCCATCTACGGCGGAAGCATTCAGGGCGAACTCTGTACGCCCACAGGAGCTGCGTTGCTGAAGCACTTTGCGACGAGATTTGGTGATATGCCGGTGATAAAGTTGCAGGCCATTGGATATGGCATGGGAAAGAAAAATTTTGAGGCCGCTAACTGTATTCGGGCCATGCTGGGCGAGAGAGAGGGAAAAACGGATGCCGTTCTGGAACTATCCTGTAACGTGGATGACATGACGGCAGAACAGATCGGCTTTGCTATGGAACGACTGTTTGACGGTGGTGCGTTGGAGGTTTATACTATCCCTATCGGCATGAAAAAATCTCGTCCTGGCGCACTGATTAGGGTCATGTGCCGTGAACAGGACAAAGGGAAATTGGTTCGTTGGATGTTTAAATACACAACGACGATTGGCGTGCGGGAAACGAAAACGCAACGATATATTCTGGATCGTGATGTGACAATGATGGACACTCCTTATGGAACCATTCGCCTCAAAAACTCCCGTGGGTATGGTGTGAGCCGTTCGAAGTATGAGTACGAAGATTTGGCGCGCATTGCCAGAGAACAAGACGTGTGCATTGAGGATGTTATTGCTGCAGTGGATAAATGAAGTCCGCTTTTTGAACATTTTTATCGAAAAATGGACTTGTCATTTTCAGAAAGCCTTGTGTATCGAGTCTTTCAACTCCTGTATGATTGCCGAGACTTGTTTGACACTGACCCGTACCCCCATTTTGTGTTAAAACCGTTTTGATCTCCTCGATACTAAATCGATGCTGATTGTCATCAAAAATCTGCTTTACTTTCAGTATTGGCTCTTGCTGCTCCTTCTCTCGCTTGCTCCGGCCTGCACGATGGAAAATATATTTCTAGATATTTCAAACGTTCTTTAAAGCAAAAGATGGTCCTTATGGTACGGTATATACAGAGCGCCAGAACAAAATCCCAGTATATAATTTGAGCCTGCACTTTTATAAAAAGTTACCGGCTTGGATGTAAAAGACTTTGTCCTTCTGGTTTCCCTTGGTGCTTTCAACGACACACTGATGAACGAAGCAGTGTACAAGTTCAAGCGATATGGGGATTCAAGCCTTGAATACAATAGATTGCGAAAGCACGATGCCGCAGAGAATGTCAGCCTGTTCTATAACATTATCAGTCGAGCGGATTATGAGAGTATGGAGGTACAGCAGTAGTCCTCGATGGAAATTGCTCTTGCTAAGAAACAAAGCCTACCCTTATTGTCAAGAAGCCGATAAAGCCTAAAATTTTATATTCCTACATCTTAAAATGGGCACTTTGTGTGTTGTCCGTATAGCTGGGGCAGTTCATGCTTCATGTGGCGTGTTTCGATTACCACAAATTAGCTTCAGGAAGTTGAGCAGCAAAACTGCGGAGAACGGGCAAGTAGCAGATAAGATTGAAAGGAGCCATACAGGAAGCTAGGATAAAGGCTGCCGGAGACTGATAACGATCTGCGCCATAATGATGGTATCTAGGGTAACGACAAGAGGGGGCTGAGGATTTGCCGGGCCGCCATTTTATGCTGAAAGGCCCAGCGAGAAATGGATCGCTGATGCGATGGAGCTCAAATGAGTGCATTGAGGTACATAAGCTTTATCTGAGTGCTATTCTAAATCTCTGAGACCGTCGTGCTCTTTTCTGGGCGCTGGGTGAGCGCAACGATGATTCACTCATATTCAAGACATTTGACAGGGCTGTTAAGGATACTCCGGATGCACATCTCAATACACAAGCCAAGTGTTCCACCAGAAATTTGTATAGTCGGAAACGGTACAAAGCATGTCTCGTATGGCCCGCTGTATTGACAATGGCCCAAGGCTTTTAGGGCTTTCTGAAGAAGCGGGAGCGCTATGACGGAAGACAATTCACCAGTAAGATGGAACTTGCGCCAATTGTAGTGAATTACATCTGTTATTACAACACCAGGAGAATTCAGCCAGCCCGGGCGTGTTGACACCGGTAGAGGGACATGAGTTGTTCCTTGGTGCATAAAAAGTGGCCAGCAGCCTACAGGCTGCTGGCCGGGGGAATTTTACATTTTTCACTGTCCTCTTGACGGAAAGAAGCTCACTTGGTGCGGACCCAATCAATTCTTTTTTATTCGTTTAGGCAAGCCATGAAGGCCCTCGGTTCGGCTTTTTGGATCTGCCTTATTTGATCAAACGCTTCTCCAACACATATCGGCTCGGTGATAAACTGTTTTCCTTGCGTACGGAAATAAAACCGTTTCATTTCATTGCTGTTATCTATCAGACAGGGGTGGGGGGCAATGACGTGATAGAATGGATCGCAGCCCGCCTGAATGTCCAGACAGTCTGCCAATACACTGCTGCCAGTAGGATAAACACCCGCACTGGTCCCTGCACCGGAAAAGCCAAACTTGCCAATGCGCTCACCATAAAATGCCACATTGCTGTAAATTTCCGGTGCTGTTATGCCAAAAAGGGTGGGAATGACAAAAGCGGAAACTCCACTTGACACCTTTTTTGCACGGGTGAACAGCTTACAGATCCACCCATGTTCACGAAAGAACGTGATATCTTCCGCGGAAATCGTTGAAATGCCAAAACAGGGGATGTCATCTTCACGTAACGAAACACCAAAGGCTAGATTTGCAGACAGCACAAGCTTACGTCGTGGATCCAGGGCCTCTACGTCATCCGTCGGATCTTTTTCCGCAAAACCAATATCCTGTGCGCCTTTCAACGCAGTCATATAATCCGATCCATGGTTAGTCATTTCGTTTAAAATGTAGTTGGTCGTACCATTCAGTATTCCCGCAATCTCGACAATATTGTCCATGCGCGCCCCGCGAGAGATAGAACTCAGCCACGGGATTCCTCCTGCTGCCGCTGCTGTACAGCGCAATTTGACATCATTTTTATGCGCCAGCGAAACCAGCTCGTCATAGTATACCACCATCAAGTGCTTATTGGCCGTCACTACATTCTTACCGGCACGCAACGCACGGCACACATAGTCGTGAGAAGGATTCAGTCCGCCCAACACTTCGATAACCGTATCGATACTTGAATCATTTTCGATTTGTGCAAAGTCTGCCGTGATCTCGCATGTCAATTCGGGGCGGGGGTGGCGGGAGAGGACCTTTGTTACAGCCATATCGGTTCGGTTACAGGCAAGGCTGTAGAATGCCTTCCCAACATTACCAAAGCCAAGCAACGCGATATTCATATGTATGACCATTCCTTTCTGCTGTACTTCAAGGCACCAAAGGGACATGAGACCCGCTTCACCTATATGGCGCAGGGCGATATAATTTGGTCAAGAGTGCCTGCCTCCCAGTATTGGGCATTGGATTCACCATCGATTTTATATCTGATATGCTGGTGTTGTGGTAAATGCCTTGTCCCATTCTTTAATCGAGATGGCACAGTGTGCAAAAATAGTCCAGATTCTCTGAGCTTGATTTTTGCACGCTTTTTCTGCTCCTCCTTTATTTACAGCTTGTTGAGGATGCACAACCTTGATGTTCCTACTCCTGTTTCATTTGAGATAGTCCAAAGCGAACTGCGTCAAGGTCTCAACACCGGGGCAAAGTGCCTCTGATGGGAAAATGCATTGTGCGACATGAAGTCCCAGGCCGCTTTGTGGTAAGCTTGCAAGATGGGTCCCCAACAGATACTGTGCGCCGTGGTTTTTGCAGGCCTCCAACATGCAGGAGAAATCATCGGAACCCATAGACGGTGTCAAGTCCTGCACTACGCAGTCTGCACCGAGTACTTTTCTCGAGGATTCCGCCAACTGTGTGCAGATGTCCTCCGCATTTTCGAGCGGCGGCATCCCCTTCTCCACGACCACTTCGCACTGTGCCCCCATCGACTGACAAAAAGAATGACAGAGCGTTCGGATCTCTTCCAACCGTTTTAAGCGGAACGCATTGTCCATACAGCGCATTGTTCCTCGCAAGAGCACTTCATCGGGAATAATGTTTGGTGCACTTCCGCCATGGAATTCGCCAAACGTGAGCACAAGGGGATGGGTTGCTTTATTACGGCGGCTCACAATGGTCTGCAACTGCATCAGCAGGCCAGCGGCAGTCACAATGGGGTCAATACAATCATCCGGATGTGCCCCGTGCCCACCCTTACCGATCACACGGATCGTGATTACATCACAACTTGCGTTTGCCACGCCGCTGAACAGACCAATTTTGCCAAGAGGTAATGCCGGGGCGCAATGAAATCCCACCAATGCATCGGGAGATTCATCCTGAAAAATTCCTTTGGAAAGCATCGTGCTCGCTCCGTCGAAGGTTTCTTCCGCACATTGGAAAACAAACAGTACTGTCCCTTGTAGAGCCTCGCGCTGCTGCGCAAGTTGTTTCGCGCAGCCCAAAAGAGCGGCGGCGTGGATATCATGTCCGCAAGCATGGCTGACACCTGCGACCGTCGAAGCATACGGTAAACCGGTATCTTCTTGCAGCGGCAGTGCGTCAATGTCCTCCCGAATCGCAAGGATCTTGCCCGGTTTTGCGCCACGAAGACGGCCGACGACTCCTGTAGGCAAATCGAAGGGCAGTACCTCGACACCGTAAGCGCGCAGTCTTTCTTTAATCAACTGCGTCGTCATAACCTCACAATGCCCTAGTTCCGGCGCTGCATGCAGCTTTGCCCGCAATAAAGCAATCTCTTCGTACCATGCGGGATACTGAATACTCTGCTGCTCTCTCATTATTCCTCCGTCATCATACGCATGATTTCTTTGTCAGTTTCGTGCATCCCAACTCTTCCGAGCCGCCCAAACCGCCGGATGCTGTTATCAACACCCTTGACGACCAAACCTTCGCCGTCATAGAATTGGTTTCCGCTGCGGTACATTTCGTAACCCAAAATTCCGGCGTCAACTGCTACGGCAATTTTAGCCGCACAGGAGGATTTGGCCCCGTCGCAGACAATTCCGGACGTAATAGCCAGCGCATTGACCACCGTATGTGATATTGCGTTCAAATCTCCACCCATCAAATAGGTGATTCCCGCACCTGCACCTGCGCCGGCACTTACAGCACCGCAGTAGGCAGAAAGCCGCCCTATACTACATTTTTCATGGATTGTCGTCAAATTGGAGATCAACAATGCACGGTAGAGCTTCTCGTCATCTACTCCTAGCGCCGCGGCATACTCGATAACTGGCAAAGATGCCGTTATACCCTGATTACCACTGCCGGAGTTAATAACCACCGGCAGCTCACAGCCGTTCATACGGGCATCAGATCCTGCGGCGGCTCTGGCCCTTGCTCTTGTTTTGATATCTGTTCCGTAGGTGGCAAGTAAGGTTTTTCCGATGTTTACACCATAATTTCCGCGCAGGCCCTCATCCGAAATGGCACTGTTCATCGCAATTTGTCTCGCCAGGATATCCTTAACGTCTTCGAGGTCGCAGCTTGTGGCAAAATCAAAGATCCCCGCCATGTTCAAAAAAGTATAGTCCGGTATATCCGTAGATACAACAGATGAAAGTGCTTTTTCGAAAAGAATTTCCCCATCTTTTTCGATCAGAACAATATTGCTGTGTTCCTGTGCAATACGGACACGAGCATAAGAGTTCTTTACAAAAACGGTTATAATAAAATCAAGTGCCTCTGTCGTTTCCAACGGCAAAAGCTTAAAATCAAGTGCATCGATATACTCCGGAAGCTTTTCCTTTACTCCGTTGCTGATATGCGCAATCACCTCGAGAACTGCGGCTTCGTCGCCGCCAAATGCGCCAATCGCTGCTGCGGCCTTGACCCCCTTTTGACCGTTTGTATTGGGAACCACAACGCTTTTGACATTTTTTATCATGTTTCCGCTGGCCTCAACCAGAATCCGTTCTGGGAGTGCTCCCAGAACAGATCTGGCCTTAGCCGCGCAATAGGCGATCGCAATTGGTTCTGTACAGCCCGTAGCAGGAACCAGTTCCCGCGAGAGAATATCGACGTATGCCTGATAGGCAGGGTCGTTCTTTTTCATTGCGTTTATCCTTTAATTTTGAATGACAAGATCTTTTACGACAGCTTTCCTGGCCGGCTCGATCACAACGTCCTCCCCTGTTAGGACCATCTGACAGGCAAGGCCGGCCTTTCCGTTGCATTTGACAGCGCAGCGGCCACAGATTCCATGGAGGCATGCACTGTGCGAAAAGAAGCTCAGGGTACCATCCATCGTTTCTGCGATCTGTTCCAATAGAGCCATGACCGTCATATGTTCTTCCGGATCGATCGTCACTTCATATTCTTTGAAATACGGCTCTTTGTCGACCGTCGGATCGTAACGAAAAATCTTTGCAATCATTTGGCGTCCTCCTGATTCTTCATTTCTAAATCCTCTGTCATAACGTAAGTCCCATAATCGATTCTCTCAGCCTTTTTCATGGGAATTTTCGTTACTACAGGCAGCACCGTAGACAGATTGTCGTTATCGCACTTCTGCTCAGATACCAGACGAACCTGCCAATCCACATTGTCAATCAACGGGTAATCTTCACGCAAATGCACGCCGCGGCTTTCCTTACGCATCAGCGCCATCTTGGCCGACACTGTAGAGCAAGTCAGCAGATTACGTAACTGCAACGCTTCGAGAAGTTCCCGGTTATACAACAGTCCCTTTGCGGTAATGCTGATGTTATCCATTTCCTCCTTCAATGCTTCATAGTCGCTGACGCCCTTTGCTAAAGTCTGCTCGTTGCGCAGAAGCTTCAATGTAGCGTCAGAGATGCTCTGCAGTCGCTCTTTCGCCTGTTTGACCGTGATACCGCCTTTATTGCTGAGGATCTTCTCCAGCGTGCCGACAGCCTTTGCAACAGAAGCCTTTTCTGCTTCGACCAAAACTTCACCTGCGCTGCGCTGTGCGGCGACCTCACCGGCCTTATAGCCCTGAACTATCATTTCAACTACTGCATCCGCTACACGGTTTGCGCCGAAAGCGCCACAGCCGACTTCGCCTGCCGCGTACAGGCCAGGTACACCAGTCATCATGTTCTCATCGATATAGATACCGCCAACACTGTACTCGCCGCCAAAACCAACCTCTATACGGCGATGTTTCTTAATGTAGTCTCGGTAATTGATGATGCTCTCCCCATGATAATATCCATGGGGATAAAAGCCTTCAAAGTGCTCCATAACCGCATCAAACATACGGTCAATTTCCTCGTCCGTAAAACGGTGGAAATCGAAATAAAAACCGTCGTTCTTCGTGCCGCGGCCTTCGTTGAGGACTTTGCCATAGTAGTACATGTCCAGAACTTTGGCCATTTCGCTCACAGATTCCATCTCACGAACCTTTTTGGGAATGTCAATTAGCTTGCCAGAGGCATCGACCGCATCATAGTCAAACGCTGCACGGAAGGTGCAAAGTGCAGGCAGGATGGAACCCCTATACTCCTTCGGCTCAATCGCCGTGACCATGAACAAAATGAATTCCATATCGGCGAGCTTTGCTCCAGCCCGATAAGCCATCGCTTGCCCGTCACCGGTGCTATCCGTATTGGAACTTTTGAGCGTGTACGGTTGGAATCCGCCTGTGCCAAGGATCGTCGCCTTCGCTTCAAACTGGATCAACTCGCCGTTGTAAAGATCCATACCGAGCGCACCGGTCACCTTGTCCCCGTTTTTGAGCAGATCGGTCACTGAGACATCATTATAGATCGTAATGTTTTCACATTTCTTAATACCGTTTATCAATGCACGGCCAAAGCTGCGCCCGGTTACGTCCCAGTTGCCGGGAGGATAGAAGTCAAAGCGCTCACCGAGCTCCTCGCCCCACTGCTTGACTTCGTAAACAATGCGCGGGCTGTCGTCAACAAACTGCTGAACTATCTTTTGGTTGCTCAAATTGAATCCGTCGTTTACGATAGACTCAAACATAACTTCACGGGTAAAGGACGGATCTGCTCCGGGAATTTTGTAATCGTAGTAGGCGCTCTCTCCATCCATTCCGTAGGAGCCGCCGATCATGATGGTATTGCCGCTATTGCCGACTTTTCCTTTGCTTACCATCACGACCTTGGCGCCGTTTCGGGATGCGGCGACCGCGGCGGTGCAAGCTGCACCGCCGCCGCCAATTACTAAAACGTCTGTAACGACTTTCTTAGCAATTTTCAGCATTTATTTTCCCCTTCCTCTTAGATCACATCAAAGTCGGTATCGTAGTAGCTGACGAGAACGTTTGCCATATCTTCTCCATACGTCGCTGCAAAGCGAGAGAGAACTTCGGTCGCGGTGACCTGACCTTCAGCTCCAAAAATCGCAATCGTGATGGAACTGAATGTCTTGTAAACATGACCACAATGGAAATCGAATGTCCGCAAATACTCTGCATGCTTTTGGAACTTTGCGCCTTCGGGGAAGTTTGCTCCCCGGAGGATTTGAATACAGCTGCCATGCTCATGCATGGACTGCGGTACATCGAAGACAAGATCCGGGTTAAATCCGCGGCATACCGAGTTGTCAACATAAGTACAATAGGTCGTTCCACATTTGGTAAGCCCCATCTCTTTGAATTGTGCTGCCCAGGGGCACTGGGTTACACGTTCGTCAAAATCAGGGGAATAGGATACAACATACCCTTGGTTATCACAACCCTCATCCTTTACGGTCTGCGTATTGACCCATTCGCCGTATTCTCGATAGGTTGCAAAATCCAGCTTTCGTCCATCCCGTATGGCACGTTGTGCCATACGAGCACCGCGCTGTTCAGCGTAGCGCTGCGTCGCATGGACGAATGCCGCTTCCCCTCTTTGTGCGAAACGTTCTGTCAGAAGTGAGTAGAACGAACCGACAATAAATGCGTGATGTTTTTCAGTAAATTCTCTCATTAGAACTCCTCTTTCTGATCTATTGCACATTGTTATGCCAATTAATGTTCCATTCCGCTTACTGTGCATCGAGTTCGGGATAGAACTCCTGACCTTCGATCTCTTCCTTTGTCTTCATCAGATCGAAGTGGATGGTGAGGAGCATGATGATGCCCAGTGCATACAGATAAAAGGCATACTTCATCATGCTGAACGGATTGGTCAGGCCACCAAATGCCATGATCGCAAGAACGTTCATACCAATCGGGGATAGGCCCGGCATAATGCAAGCAAAGATATCTAGGATAGACGCGAAGCGTTTGGGCGCAATTTTGAACTTTTTGGCCAGGGGTTTGAGCATTTCGCAGGAAATGATGATGGTGATGCAGTTGTTGCCGATGCTGATGTTTACCAGGCTGATCATCACTGCCATGAAGTACTGCGCACCCTTACGGGTCTTGATGTTACTGGTAGCTCTCGACAGCAGCCAGTCGATACCGCCCATGTCCTGCACACGGCCAACGATACCCTTGAGGGTGAAGGCCATCAGGCAGATGGTGTACATGCCGCTGATACCAGAACTCATGTTAGTGCACATATCAAAAAAGTTCATGCCACCGGTCGCAAAGCCGACTGTAGCGGAGAAAACAAGGCCGAGACCAAGAACATAGATAACGTTCAGACCACAGAAAGCCATGACAAGAACAGCCAGATACGGGAGAATCTTAATAATCTCAATTTCACTGGAGGTGCCGGCAACCGTATTGCCAACACCGAAGATCGCATACATAACCGTTGCAAAAATTGCTGCAGGTGCCGCGATAGCAAAGTTCATCCTAAATTTGTCCTTCATTTCGCAGCCGGCACCCTGTGTAGCAGCGATGGTCGTATCGGAGATAAAGGACAGGTTGTCGCCGAACATGGCACCGCCAAGAACCGCGCAAAGGACCAACGTCATATCATAGCCGCCCGCTTCAACAAAGCCAACCGCGATAGGACCAACTGCACTGATGGTACCAAAGCTTGTGCCCATGGAAATGGAAATCAGGCAGGAGATCAAAAATAGGCCGGGAACGATGAAGCGCTCAGGCAGGATTGACATACCAGCGTTAACGACAGCATCCACACCACCCATGGCCTTGCTTACCGAGGAAAACATACCTGCCATAAGGAAAATCAAGCACTGCTGGATCAAGGTAGGGCTCGCCGCATGTCTCATGAAGCTTTCCGTTTTCTGCTCGAATTTACCAGAGCCCATCAGAAGCGCCGCAGCGATACCGAACATTAGAGCCGCTTCACGCGGAACAAAGCTGAAGGGGCTGCTCTCGCCTCTAAAGTAGAAAAAGAGGCCGCATCCGAGATATGGGACTAAAAATGCGAGCATGGGAATAAACGCCAATCCACCATAGTTCTTTTTTGTCAGAACATTTTCGCTCTTGCCAACCATTAAATTAAACTCCTCCTTTTTTTAAATTTTACAACTCAGAATTGCGATTAAAGTCCAGAGCGCAAGTTGATTATACCACTTGATTTTTTAAAAAAGATAGTTCATAGTATATATATCTGTTATCGTAATTACAGATAACAGATATGTTATCGATCCAGGAGGAACATATGACACTCAATCAATTAAAATACATAGTAGAGGCTGCGAAAGCAGGGTCCATTAATCGTGCTGCCGCGAATCTCTTTGTCTCCCAAAGCGTATTATCAACATCCATCAAAAATTTTGAAACCGAAATTGGCCGTACGATTTTCAACCGTACACCAAACGGCGTATCGCTCACTCCTTTCGGCATTACATTCGTTTCCTATGTGTCCTCTATCCAATCGCAGCTGCAGCAATTGGACTATCTGATCTATCACAGCACACCAAAGATCGAATTTTCTCTTTCAATCGCCAGCACAGGCTATTATTTTCTGGATCTGATCTGTGCAGATATCTATAAGAAATACAAAGCCATGGGGATCCGCATTGAGGAGTATGAAAATTCCATCAACGGCATCGCCGATATGGTCGTCGACTCTGTGGCCGAGATCGGCGTTACGCATCTATGGACTTGCTATAAACCGGGATATCTCAAGCAGCTCAGTTCCCGTGGATTGCTTTATTATCCCATTGCAGAACTTGATGTTGCGATCACGATCGGCGAAAAGAATCCCCTTTTTTACAGCAAGGAGGATACGATAGCCGCGTCGGATCTAAAAGATTTTCCCGCCATCAAATATGTCTACCTGGATTCCGGTCCCTATTCGGATATTTATAACCGCCTGCACCTGCCCGATGCCGGCAGCTACTTTGTCGTCTCTTCCCGCTCAATCCTCTACCAAACGCTACACAGCAGTGACGCATATTATCTCAATTCCGCTTACCCTCATAACATTACGCAAGCAGAAGCTTACACCCCTTATTCCAGCTTTCGGACTTTACGTTTAAAGGATTGTAATATTCGTTCCGAGATCGCCTGGATAAAAAAAGACAACCGTCCCCTCTCCCCGCTGGCAGACGAAGTAATCAAACGCATCATTCAAAACTTTTCTTCAGCTATATGAAAATAATATATCTATTATTGCTTTTTAGGATAACTAAAATAGTATTTTTGGAGACTGAAAATAGAGATGCTCTCTCAACGCAGCTATCGGGAGCCCAGTGGAGCGGACCTTGAGATCGCCAAGCTGGTGGTGAAGGAAATCCCCGATGGAGCGGTGCTGCCCCAGGGGTGGGGAGCGTGCCCTTTACTGTGGTCAAGCTGCCAGCTTGGTCAGATCGGAAGGACCTGGGCTGCCACACAGGAACGATCAGCGACGCCTTTTTAGAGCTGTGGAAGGCAGGTAAACTGACCAATGCAAGAAAAGAGGTGGAGCGCATCGGCCGGATGAGCAATGTGATCAGTATCAATGGCGGAGTAGAACTGGATCTTATGGGACAAGAAAATGCAGAATCTGCTGGCACCCGTCGGCTCTCAGGCATTGGAGGACAGATGGACTTCTTAGAGGGAGCCTGCCGCTCCAGAGGAGGAAAAGGTTTTATCTGCTTGAATACTGTTCATAGATACAAAGACGGAACACTAAAATCGAATATTGTCCCATACATTTTCAGTGGAAGCGCTGTTTCTGTTCCCCGGACGATGGTCCAATATGTAGCAACCGAGTATGGGATAGCGAGGATATCTGGACAAACGCTTCGAGAGAGGGCAGAGGCTATGATCGCAATAGCCCATCCTGATTTTCGGGACAGCTGGGCGCAATACGCTCAAGAGCACTTCCAGTAGAGAGCGTGGAGAGGAGAAGCCTTTATAAAAAAGTGCCGGATGGGGACAGTGCTTCCCTATCCGGCGCGCCTCTACAGCGATAAAATATTTAAAAAGTGGTTGAATTGCTGACTGTGAAAGGTGTTCTGTATCCCGATTGTTACGGAAATTTTAGAGTTCTGCCTCCTCACTTTTACTACTTTACTACCTGCTTCACCGAGCGCATATCAAACACAGCGGAATTTGAAATGAAAAAGTTGGAGCAAAAGTAGGCTAAATTACAAAAGTTTAAGAAAAATCCAGAAAATTGTAATATCCCACAAATGTTTCGCGAAATAAAGAAGAGATATTGCGCAGAAAGATGAGCCGTGATATAATACACTCACCCAATGAGGGAAAAAATGGAAAGCAAATCCCCCGGGGGATTTGCTGTGTACGACCGTACACAGCAAATGGTTTGAGAACCAATGAAATGGTTCAATATCGAAGAAAGGGAGCGAAAAAATGAAAAGAACAAAACAAGCGATCGGGATTTTGCTGTCTGCGGCGATGATGCTGGCTATGCTGGCTGGCTGCGGCGGAAAGCCCAGCACCTCTCAGGGCGGCAGGGACAACAGTAGTGGTGCCGCAAGCGGTTCGAACAGCCCCTCCCGTGGAAATGTGATGATGACTTTTGGAACTGGTGATACTGGCGGTTCCCTATATCCGGCTGGCGCGGCGCTCTCACAGTTATGGACCAACAGCGTTCAGGGTGTGAAGTGCAATACCCAAACCTCTACTGGATCCTTCCAAAACGTTCAGGATGTGGCCAGCGGCGAAGTGGATGTAGCCGTGGCTACCGCCGACGTGGTGCTGAATGGTTACAATGGAGTCGAACCCTTTACATCCGCACTGGAGAATGTCCGGGTTATCGGTGCGGTTTACACCTCTGTTTCCAGTGGCGTAGCGCTGAAGGAGTCCGGTCTGGAGTATGTCCATGATCTGCTGGGCAAGCGTGTTGCTGTTGGCCCCGCCGCTTCCGCTACTGAGAACTCCTGCTTGGATGCCTTCGAGGTTATGGGCATCAGCGCCGAGAATACCAGCCTGGAGAACCTTGGGCTGGGTGATGGTGCCGATTCTGTGGGCGACGGCATCATTGATGCGGCCTTTGGCTTTGCTGGGCTGCCCATTGGCGGACAGCTCAACTTGGCTGCCACTAAGGACATTGTGGTCCTGAACTATACCCAGGAAGAGATCGACGACATTCTGGCTGGAAACGAGGCATACATTCAGTCCACCATTCCCGCGGGCACCTACACTGGTCAGGACTATGATACCTTGACTTTCGGTGTGAAGTGCCTGGTCATCGTGAGCGCCGATTTGGACGAGAGCCTGGTCTATGATATGTGCAAGACCATGAACGAGAACTCTGCCGATTTGGCAGCCGGCAACGCTATCCTCAGCGAAATGACCGATCCCTCCTTCCTGTGTACCAACATGCCTATTCCCCTGCACCCAGGCGCTGAGAAGTATTATGCCGAGCAGGGCCTGATTTGAGCGCCCTGACCTACAAGGTTTGGCGGTTTCAATATCAATGCGCTAGCGGCCGGAACTGAGGAGCCCTCGGCTCCGGCCTCGCTTTATGTAGGACACGATACTGTGTGAATCTGTAGTAAGGAAAGGATTCAATTTTATGGCAGAAAAAGAGTACAAGGAGATCGACATAACCTCGTTGGACAGCGAACTGGCCGCGGCCAAAGCCGTAGAAGATGGGAGAAAGGACAAATTTATCAAGATTGCTACCATTGTGGCGATCACCATGACGGTCTTTCATATCTACACCGGGTTCTTCGGCCTGTTTGATTTTGTGACACAGCGAGGTGTCCATCTCAGCTTTGCCCTTACCTTAGTGTTGCTGACGCAGCCCCTTTATAAGCACGTCTTCAAGGACAAGTTTGCCGGGAATAAAGGCTTCCGGATATTTTGCCGGGTGGTGGATATTGCCTTGATCGCCCTCACTTGGCTGGCTTGGTGGATGGCCCAGGATGAGGTGCATCACATGACCGAACGCCTGAGCCAGACAACATGGATGGCCGTCTTTGCTGGTGCGGTTCTGGGTCTGGTAGTTCTGGAGTGTGCCCGGCGTGTGCTGGGCTACATTATGCCTGTGTTAGCTCTGATTTTTGTGGCCTACGCCTTGGCTGGGCCCCATCTGCCTTGGGCTATTGCTCACCGGGGCTACTCACTGGAGCGTATTTGTTCCTTCCTGGCCACCGACTTGGACGGCTTATTTGGTACGACAATGAGTGTGTCGGCCACCGTCATTTTCATGTTTGTAATGTTTGGCGCATTTCTGGAATCCTCCGGCTGTTCCGATTTCATCAATAACATCGCTATCTCCCTGACCGGAAAAATCAAGAGCGGCCCTGCCCTCTCTGCAGTGGTGGCTTCCGGACTGATGGGCTCCATTAACGGTTCCGCCGTAGCCAACGTGGTGGGCACGGGCACCTTTACCATTCCGCTGATGAAGTCCCGCGGCTACAAGCCCGCTTTTGCTGGCGGTGTGGAGGCGGTGGCCTCCACTGGCGGCCAGATACTTCCTCCAGTTATGGGCTCCGGTGCCTTCCTAATGGCGGCATTTACTGAAAACCAGTATATTACGATCTGTATTGCCGCCGTCATTCCTGCCCTGTTATACTATTGGGGCTGCGGAGTGGCGGTTGTCAGCCAGTCTGAGTTGGCGGACATCAAGTTAATGGATCCCAAGGATGTGCCCAAATCCCGGGACGTGATGAAGACCGGCTGGATCTATCTGCTGATTATTGCGATCCTGCTGTATTGCCTGTTGGTGGCCCAGTATTCCCCGCTGTACTCCGCCCTGTGGGCGACCTGCGCAGTGCCTGTTATCATGCTTTTTGACAAGAAAAAGCGATTCACCCTAAAAAGCATTTTGCCTGCCATGGCAAAATCGGCCTTTAGTTCCATGTCCATTGTTATCGGTTGTGCCTGCGCCGGATTTGTGGTAGGCATGGTGTCTCTCACCGGTATCGGAGTCATCTTCGGTGACATGATGATCCAAGCGGCCCACGGCTTGCTGTTCCCTTCACTGCTCTTTACTGCTATCACTTGTGTTATCCTGGGCATGGGCCTGCCCACCACAGCGGCCTATGTCATTGCCGCCTCTATCCTGGCTCCCTCCCTGATCAAGCTAGGTCTGCCTGCGCTGACCGCCCACCTGTTCGTGTTTTATTTTGCCTGCCTGTCTGCCATTACACCTCCTGTAGCCCTGGCAGCCTATGCTGGCGCTGGTATCGCAAAGACAAGCCCCATGACAACGGCAATCGAGGCATGCAAACTGGGCTTTGCCGGATTCATGGTGCCATTCGCCTTCTGCTATAATGAGGCAATGATGATGCAAGGCAACGTGGTGGATATTATTTCGGTGGCGGTTTCAGCCATTGTTGGTACGGCTGTGATTTCCGCGGCCTTCCAAGGCTGGTTGCTGTGGAAACTGAATATCCTGGAACGGACAGCCTTTATCGTAGGTGGTCTGTTAATGTTCATTCCTGGAACAGTGACAGACCTGATCGGTCTTGCTATTGCGCTTCTCCTGATCTTGATTAACATGAGAAAATGGAAGAAGATAAAGCAATCTGTGTAGCCTGACATACATAGGAATTCTTTATAACATATGTGAGAGGCTCGGAACTGTTGATGACAGTCCCGAGCCCTTTTTTGCCCACTTACCATAAAGTGTTTAAATTTGGAACAGCTTGCTTGAAGATAAAAATTCCAAAATCCCGAGGGATTGAAAAAGGCGGGAGGGGCTGGGCGTCCTGATGGGAAAATATGCGATACCACGTACTATTTCCTTATTGGCCGCGGCGTTGTATAATATGATAAAGCAGATTTTTGCTGCCAATATGGTGGCCTGTCCAATCACCATGGTGGCACAGGTGGCGGAAGTGATAATCAGGACGGCTGCTTTTCCAGCATCAGCATAGGAGCGGGACGCGCCGAGGGAGCTCTTCAGGGCACTGGGAATGCGGCTGTGCTCTGCGTGTGCTCCTCCCTGTCGCTGCCGATGCTTTTAGGATCTGGATGGAGTCCCGAATTCTATGCCGGGGTTAAATCTGTTGACTTTTTTGATTGTGGCGCCGGTCATCCGAAAAATCTATCGAGAGCTAAATGAGGAGGAACGAATATGAGCAAGACAATCATTACCATTAGCCGGGAGTTTGGCAGCGGGGGCAGAAGTATCGGAAAATCAGTGGCCGAGGCTCTGGAGATTCCCTACTACGACAAGGAACTCATCAAACAAGTGGCGGAGAAGACCGGCTTCGCGCCAGAGTATGTAGAGAATGCGGGGGAGTACGCGCCTGGAAAGTCCGTTCTGGCCTATTTCGCCGCCTTCAGTGGGCGGGCCGATGTCATGGGCGGCATGAACGCCTCCGACTTCCTATGGTGTATGCAGCGCCAGGTCATTCTGGATCTAGTGGAAAAAGGTTCCTGTGTGATCGTAGGCCGCTGCGCCGACTATATTTTGAAGGATAACCCAGATGCCTTCCATATCTTTGTCCACGCCGCTCCTGCCTTCCGGGCAGACCGGATCGTCCGTCTGTACGGTGAGAGCGAGAAGAAGCCGGAGGAGCGGCTGCGCGACAAGGACACAAGGCGAAAGGTCAACTATAAGCACTTCACCGGCAGGGAGTGGGGGCGCTGCCAGAACTACCACCTCTCTCTGGACAGCGGTGTCATTGGCGTTGAAAAGTGTGTTTCCATGATCGTGGAACTGGTCCGGTCCAGATAATAGAATAGAAAAGCGCCGGACGGAAAGATACTCTTTCCAGCCGGCGCTTTTGCTGCCAGACGGACGGAAACATCAGTCGGAAATCTGTCCCAGACGCTCCATGCGGGTGCGCTCCACGTCGCTGAAATAGTCGAAAAGCTGCTCCAAAAAGAATTTGGAATAGTGGGACAGATAGCGGTCCTTCATGCGGATGAGAGAGAGCCGCTGGGACAGGGGCTCATTCCGGTAAAGCAGGGGAAAAATGTTGATATCCGAAGGAATGTTGTCCCGCTGGCTGACCAGGTTCGCCTGGGAGCAGAAGCAGGCGGCCAGTCCCTGGAAACAGGCGGTGATGCCGGCCTGGGTATAGGTGCTGGTGATATAGGCGCGGGGAATCAAATTGGCGCTTTCAAAACACTGGTTGATCTGGCGTCCCATACGGTTGTCAAAAATGCAGAAGGGGAGCTTGGAGAAGTCCTCCACATGGGCGCCGGAGAGGGCTTTCCGTTTCAGCATCGGGGCCTGTTCTCCATAGTAGGACTGAAGCAGGGAGTCCGCGACACAGAGATAGACCTGGTCGTCCATCAGGTGGTGGGTGACCAACTTGGGGTGCTCCTCCCCGTTGAGGGTGATAGCAAAGTCGAGGGACCGGTCTAATACCAGCGGCTCCAGACGGGGTGTGATGGTGTCGGTAATGTGGATGTCCACATTGGGATAGCGGGCAGAGAACTGGGGCAGGACAGCGGGCAAACACATATTTAAGCGCAAGGCGCTGGCGCCGAAACGGAGGACGCCCCGCTCCTGCTGCTCGATATCGGACAGAATGTCCTTCAGATTGGTCTGCTCCTTCATCATCACCTCCGCAAAGGCCAGCACAAACTCCCCTGCCGTGGTCAGGGAGAGGGACGGCTTGCGGTGAAGCAGCCGAACGCCATAGTAGTCCTCCAGACGTTGGATGTGGTTGCTTAACGTCTGCTGGGAGATAAAGAGGCGGTTGGCGGTGCGAGTCATATGCAGGTCCTTTGCCAACTCGGAGAAGTAATATAGACTGGTCAGATCCATACGTACCTCCACAAAATTTTTTTGTTAAAAACTCAAAAAAACTCCGTTTGATTTTTGCATACCACTATATTACTATGAAACTACAAAATCCGCAACGCAAAAAACAAGGAAAGCAGAGGAGGAATTGATTATGTCTGTTGGCAAGAGGATCTACCTCAAGCGCGAGATGCCGGACCCCGAGATCATGGCGCAGTTTAAGAGCATTCCCGCATCCAACACCGCCGATGTCATGGGCCGCAGCTGTGCCATGAACCCCCGTATCAAGCTGGTGAGTCAGCCAAAGGACCAGATGATGGTGGGTCCGGCCTATACCGTCAAGGGCCGGGCGGGGGACAATCTGGCTCTCCACGCGGCGCTGAACCTGTGTCAGGAGGGGGATGTGCTGGTGGTGTCCAACGAGGAGGACGATACCAGAGCTCTGATGGGCGAGGTGATGATGGCTTACCTGAAGTATACCAAAAAAATCGCCGGTATCGTTCTGGACGGCCCCATTCGTGACATCGACGAGATTGGACATTGGGATTTCCCGGTCTACTGCACCGGAACTACCCCTGGCGGCCCCTATAAAGAGGGTCCCGGCGAGATCAACGTGCCCATCTCCTGCGGCGGTGTCAGTGTTAACCCTGGGGATATTATCCTGGCTGATCCTGACGGAGTGATCGTGATCCCCAGAAAAGACGCTCCCGTGATTCTGGAGGAGGCCAAGAAATTCCAGGCCGCGGATGAAAAGAAGCTGATTGCGGCCAGAGAGGGTACTGCAAACCGGGCCTGGGTGGAAAAGACACTGGAAGAAAAGGGGTTTGAAATCAACGACGACGTATACCGGCCCTGAACACATATTTCCCGCCAATACAACGACATAAGGAGAGAGAACCATGAGTCCAATTACGATCGCACTGATCATTCTGGCAATCACTGTCGTCCTCTTTATCTGGGAGCCGATTCCCATCATCGTCACTGCCATTGGCGCGTCTATCGCGTTCGCCTACACTGGTCTAATTACCATTGATGATATCTTTACCGGCTATAACAGCACAACTATCGTTCTTTTGGCTGGTATGATGGTGATTGGATCGTCCCTGTTCCACGCCGGCATCACCGATTTGATTGGTGAAAAGATGGTTCGTGTAACGGGTAAAAGTGAAAGGAATATCATTCTTGCCACATTGATTGTGTCCTGCGCCCTCAGCTCTGTATGCAGCAATATTGGTGTGATGACTGCAATGGCTCCCCTGGTTACCGCCATGTGCATCGCCGCCGGAGTTGGTCCCTCCAAGGCTCTGCTCTCCCTGCTGTTCGGCGCTCAGTTTGGAGGCTTTGTGACCCTGGTGGGTGTCGGCTCCAACGCCACGGCCAACAGTGTAATGAGTGAATTGGGCATTACTCCCTTCGGATTCTTCAGCATCACTCCCTTCGGTATCGGTATCTGCATCCTGGGTACCCTGTACTTCACCTTTATAGGGCGCAAGCTGATCCCCGACACCGGCTATGTTCCTGAGTTTGCCAAGACCGATAAAAAGCCCTTGGACAAGAGAAAGGCCGCTATTTCTGTGATTACACTGCTGTGCGTGCTGGTGGTGATCGCGGCCAGCCCCAAGAACATGCCTATGCATGTGGCAGCTGTGATTGGTGCTCTGATCATTGTGGGTACCAAGTGTATGACTGTCCAGGAGGCTATACGGGCTATTGACTGGAACTGCATGTTGCTGGTTGGTTCTCTTACCGCAATTTCAACCGGATTCAAGAACAGCGGCGCGGGTGATGCCGTGGCGGAACTAATCTTGAAGATCCTGGGCGAAGATCCCAGTCCCTTTATGGTTACGACTGTGATCTTCTTTGCCGCCGCCATCCTGACCCAGTTCATGTCCAACATTCCCTCTATTATGCTGTTCCTGCCTATCGGCATCTCCATTGCCGAGCAGATCGGTGTCAGCCCATATCCTGTGGCCATGACTATCACTTTGGCGGGTGCCGCTTCCTATGCCACCCCCTTTGCTGCGCCCCAGAACATGATGACGGTCGGCTGGACCCACTACAAGTTTGTGGACTTCTGCAAGATTGGTCTGCCTATGCTGTTGGTCACCTATGTGGTGGTGGTTGCGCTGGTTCCGATTTTCCTGCCTTACTAAAGAAAGAGGTGCACGATGGAAGACCTCCTAAAGGGCGCATATGACCTGCATATCCATACGGCTCCTGATGTAGTTCAGCGGAAATGCGGAGATCTGGAGCTGGCCCGGCGGCTGGTCCATCGGGGGATGGCCGGGTGCGCGATCAAGAATCACTATTTCGATACTGCCGTCCGGGCGAAACTCCTTCAAGAGCAATTTCCTCAGCTGAGAGTTGCGGGCGGCGTGACGTTGAACCGTTCTGTTGGGGGTGTAAATCCCGATGCGGTGGAGCGTTCCGCCCAGGCGGGCGGCAAGCTGGTCTGGTTTCCCACCCTGGAGGCCCGGTCATACCAGCAATATCAGCATCGGAACGAGCCCAGTGCAGACCTGTCCCGGTTTTTGTCGGTCTGCGATGAAAAGGGAAATCTCCTGCCCCAGGCGCTGGAAGTGCTGGATGTGGCCACACGACACCAAATGGTGGTGGGGACTGGTCACATTGGGGCCGATGAGGGTATGGCTCTAGTCCGGGCTGCGGCAGAGCGAGGCTGCACCGTTGTCTTGACCCATGCGGATAACCCGGCCGATTGCTATTCGATCCAACAACAGCAGGAGGCCGTGGCGTTGGGAGCCTATGTGGAACACAGCTTTTTTACCACATACCACAACAGGACACCTATTGAGGAGATCGCCCGGCAAATCAGGGCGGTAGGATGTGAACATGTGCTGCTGACCACAGATTTTGGTCAGCTGAATTCCCTCTATTCTGACGAGGGTATGGAGGAATATGCCCGGGTGCTGATGACCCAGGGATTTACCGCAAAAGAGTTGGAGATCATGATGCGGCAAGTGCCTGAGCGTTTGCTGGAAGGGATGTCCTCCGCAGACTAAGGAGTGTAATAATGAGTTATAAGGTTTTACTGCCCCAGCCGATTCTACCCGAAGGCTATGCCTATCTCCGTGACCACGGCTATGAAGTGGTGGATGGACGTGGCTTTGCGGAGGAGGATGTGCTGGCGGATGTGGCTGACTGTGACGCCATGATTGTCCGGACCGCTAAGATTACCGCGAAGATACTGGACAACGCCCCCAAACTGAAGATCATAGCCCGCCATGGGGCGGGCTATGACGGAGTTGACTTGGAGGCCGCCCGCCGCAATAAGGTGCTGGTCACCACTGCCGGCGGGGCCAACGCCATCTCGGTGGCGGAGCTGGCGATTTTCTATATGCTCTACTGCTCCCGGAATTTTAAGGCCGTGATGGCCCACTGCGAGAGCGACTACCGCTATGCCAAGATGGGAATCCCAAAGACCGAGCTGGAGGGCAAGACCTTGGGCTTGATTGGCACGGGCAACATCGGAAAACTGGTGGCGAAGAAAGCGGCGCTTGGCTTTGATATGAAGGTAGTGGCATATGACCCCTTCGCCCGGGAGCTGCCGGACTACATTCAATTAACAGAGGATCGGGACGAGGTGTTCCGCTGTGCCGACTATGTGTCTCTCCATGTACCCGCTACCAAGGACACTGTTCACAGCATCAGTGACCATGAGTTTGACCTGATGAAGGAGAGCGCCTTTCTCATCAACACTTCCCGAGGAAAGATCGTAGACGAGGCGGCGCTGATCCGAGCCCTTGAAGCGAAGAAGATCGCGGGAGCCGGCCTTGATGTGGTGGAGCAGGAGCCCTTCGACCTAAAGAATCCTCTGCTGAACATGGAGAACGTACTGGTCGCCCCTCACATCGGCGGCGCGACCAAGGAGGCATCCACCCGGTCCTCCCTGGCCTGTGCCCAGGCCATCGACGACTTTTTCTCCGGCCGTACGCCCAAGTTCATCGTCCCTGAACTGCGGGACCTGATTGGATAACGATTGACCAAAAAAGAGCGCGGAGCCCCAGTGGGGCCCGCGCTCTTTTCCTTGCTGAAACGATGAGGCCGGAGCCCGTAGGGGTTCCGGTCTCATCTGTTATCAAAAAGAAACGATTTGCTGGAGCGGATTAAAGCTCCAAATTGTTCTCGTCAGCACCAAAAATATGGCATACGTTGCCGCCGAAAGTGAAATTGATCTTGGCGCCGTAGGAGAATGTCTCCTTATGGCTGCCGGAGATGTCCATGGTGGGGACAATGATAATTACATCCCGGCCCTGGGTGTTGGCGTGGAGATGGACCTCGCTGCCCATCATCTCTGACACATCTACCGTGGCTTCGATGGCGTTGGTGCCGTCGTTGAGGATAATGTGGTTGGGGCGGACGCCTAAGGTGACATCCTGAGCGGAAACTTTCTTCGCCGCTAGGGCTTGCTGCTTCTCTTCAGAAAGCTCCACCTTGACCGCCCCGGTGGTGACAAAATAGCGCCCACCTTCCAGAAGCAGTTTGGCATCAAAGAAATTCATCTGGGGTGTGCCAATAAAGCCGGCAACGAACAGATTGGCCGGGTGGTCAAAGACCTCCTGAGGCGTGCCGATCTGCTGAATAAAGCCGTCCTTCATGATGACAATACGGTCACCTAGGGTCATAGCCTCGGTCTGATCGTGGGTAACGTACATAAATGTGGTATCGATTTTCTGGCGCAGCTTGATGATTTCGGAGCGCATCTGGTTGCGGAGCTTGGCGTCCAAATTGGACAGGGGCTCGTCCATCAGCAGCACTTTGGGTTCGCGGACAATGGCGCGGCCGATGGCCACACGCTGACGCTGGCCGCCGGACAGGGCCTTGGGCTTCCGGTTCAGGTACTGGGTGATGTCCAGAGTGGCTGCGGCCTCTTTCACCTTGCGGTCGATCTCGTCTTTGGGCATTTTCCGAAGCTTCAGGGGGAAGGCCATATTTTCATATACAGTCATATGGGGGTACAGGGCATAGCTCTGGAAGACCATTGCGATATCACGGTCTTTGGGCTCTACGTCGTTCATCAGTTTGCCGTCAATGTACAGCTCGCCTTCTGAGATCTCCTCCAGACCGGCGACCATCCGAAGCGTGGTGGATTTTCCGCAGCCGGAGGGACCGACCAGTACGATAAACTCCTTGTCAGCGATATCCAGATTGAATTGCTGGACAGCTACCACGCCCTGGGAGGTCACCTCAAGATTGGCTTTTTCGCCTGTGGGAGCCTCGCCTTTTTTGGAAGCCTTCTTTTTCTTGCCGTTGCTGGCATGGGGATAGATCTTTTTGATGTTTCTAAGGGAGAGAGTCGCCATAGTGATCGGCTTTGGTGTCACGGCCTCTGCCTGTGACCCCTTGCCCGCGGAGAGCGGAACTCCGCGGACGTTGCAGCAGGTCTCCACACTGCTGTACCGCAAGCCGCGCGGATATTTGGTCCTCCTTACTTTATTAGCCTGACAGACTATAAGAATGGAGTAGGCTGCCGGCCTGATCTAAATCGATCGCTCGATTTTGGCTATTATACATGATGATTTTGGGAAACACAAGTAAAATGAAGGTAAAAAGTGCCGAATAAAAAGGTAAAGAGGAATACCATCAACCTGAAAAATATATTAGTAATTAATAAAAAGAGAAATGAAATGTAAAAAATAAGAAAAATAAAAGAAAAATGTTAGTAAAAATAAATAATTATAAAAGAAAATAAAATATTGTTCGAAAAATAAAAAAACAACGTGAGTAAAAGAAGGTTGAGAAAAAATAGATAAATTAGATTTGAAAAAATTTATTTTCAGTCTATTATTGACAAAAATAAGAGCTAGAAGTATACTTGCTTTACGTTCGAGGAAATAAAATATTAGTAATAAAAAGAGGGGGAGAAGGGACGGGACTGGTTGGAAAACAGTGGGAAGGAATACGGCACAGCCGGCAAAATGTAATGAGCAGGAGGATATGATCATGAGCGATTTCCCATCGAAAGAAAAAGCCCTTGGAATGTACAAAAAGATGTACGAGATCAGAAAGTATGAGGAGAGTATCTACTATCTGTTTTTAGAGGGCATCATGCCCGGCACCATCCACCAGAGCACTGGCGAGGAGGCCAGCGCCGTCGGTATGCTCTACGATTTGAGCCATGAGGACTGGATGGCCTCCACCCATCGGCCCGCCGGCCATGATATCGCCAAGGGTATCAGCGTCAAGGCCATGATGTGTGAGATGTTCGGCAAGGCCGAGGGCTGCTGCGGCGGCAAGGGCGGCGCTATGCACACCGGCGACATCTCTGTGGGCGCTATGGTGGCCAACGCCATCGTTGGCGGAAACCTGCCCATCGCGGCGGGTGTCGCTCTGGCCTTTAAGATGCAGAAGAAGAACAATGTGGTGGTCTGCTTCTTTGGCGACGGGGCCAGCAATGAGGGCTCCTACCATGAAACGATGAATGTGGCCGGCCTGTGGAAGCTGCCGGTGATCTTTGTGTGCGAGAACAACCTGTACTCTGCCACCACCTCAATCAGCCTGACCTGCCTGCAGGAGAACGTGGCCGCCGACCGGGCCGCCATCTACGGCATTCCCAGCGAGGTGGTAGACGGCAACGACGTGCTGGCTGTCAACGAGGCTGCTACGCGGGCCATTGCTCGGGCTAGGGCTGGGGAGGGTCCTACTATCCTGGAGCTGAAGACCTACCGCCACGGCGGACACTCCCGAAACGACGCCTGCGGCTACCGCCCCAAGGAGGAGGAGGCCGAGTGGTTTGCCAAGGACCCTGTGGTTCTGTTCCGGAAGAAGATCCTGGAACACGGCGTGATCACGGAGGAGGAACTGCAAAAAGAAGAGGCGGCTATCGAGCAGGAGATCGAGGACGCGGTGGAATACGCCAAGCAGGCGCCCTTCCCGGCCAACGAGGACGCTCTGATCAACGTGTTTAAGGAGGATGATGAGTGATGGCTGTGATGTCTATCGCTGACGCGCTCAAGAGCGCCATTGCGGAAGAAATGAGAAGAGATCCCACCGTATTCTGCATCGGTGAGGACGAGGATATCCCCGGAGGTATGGGCGGCGCCTTTACCGTTACGAAGGGGCTGGCTGACGAGTTCGGCGCTAATGTGAGATCCGCTGACGATAAGGGCTTCGGCGGCACGCCGGTGCCCATTGGCGAGGCTCGGGTCATCAACACGCCCATCGCGGAGATCATGATTTCCGGCGTGTGTGTCGGCGCGGCTATGGCGGGGATGCGCCCGGTGGCCGACCTGCAGTATGGCGATTTCCTGTTCTGCATGATGGATCAGCTGGTCAATCAGGCGGCCAAGATGCGCTATATGTCCAACGGTCAGGTGTCTGTGCCGATGGTCATGCGGGCCCCTTGCGGCGCCACCAACCGCGGTGCCCAGCACGCCCAAAGCCTGGAGAGCTATTTTACTCATGTGCCCGGACTGAAGGTCATCTGCCCCTCTACCGCCTATGATGCCAAGGGCATGATGAAACAGGCCATCCGGGACAACAACCCAGTGCTGGTATTCGAGCACAAGCTGCTGTACGGAGGCTCCCGAAAGGAGGCCGGCCAGCTCAGCTCCGCCGGCGAGGTGCCCGAGGGAGATTACACCGTTCCCTTTGGAAAGGCGGCCATCCGCCGGGAGGGCAAGGATGTAACCATCGTGGCCAACCTGCTGATGTGGTATCGGGCGATGGAGGCCGCAGAAGAGCTGGAGAAGGAGGGCATCAGCTGTGAGATTATCGACCCCCGCAGCCTGGTCCCCTTCGACTATGATACGGTGCTGGCCTCGCTGGAGAAGACCGGGAAGCTGATGATCGTCCACGAGGACCACTACAACTGCGGCTGGGGCGCTCAACTGGGCTCCTATGTAGCTGAGAACGCCATCACCCTGCTGGATGCGCCTATTGTCCGCCTGGGCGCCACAGATACGCCTACCCCCTTCTCTCCGCCGCTGGAGCAGTTTGTGATCCCCTCTACCCAGCGCATCATTGAGGGCGCGCGCAAACTGGCCAGGCTGTGATCGGGAGGGACCGAACTATGGTACAGCAGATCAAAATGCCCTCTGCCGGACAGACCACCGATGAAGCCCGGATTACCAGCATCAAGGTAAAGGCGGGAGATCCGGTGAAGCGGGGCGATATTCTGGTAGAGGCGGAAACTGATAAGGCGATCCTGCCGGTAGAGAGCTATGCTGCCGGCGTTGTGCTGGATGTTTTGGTCGCGGAGGGCGACGATGTCCACGCCGGAGATGTATTGGTAGCCGTGGGCTCTGAGGAAGATCGGAAGAGCTATGTCCGGGGCGGGGAATCCGCCCCTTCCGCTCCTCCGGTTCAGGCGGTCCGGCCCGAACCGGAGAAGCCGGCGGCGGCGCCGGCGGCCGGCGGCCAGCCCATCAAAATGCCCTCCGCCGGCCAGACCACCGACGCGGCCCGGATCACCAGCGTACTGGTCAAGGTGGGCGACAAGGTCAAACGGGGCGATACTTTGGTGGAGGCGGAAACAGACAAGGCGGTGCTGCCGGTAGAGAGTTACCTGGCCGGCACCGTGCTGGAGATTTTGGTCAAGGAGGGGGACGATGTCACCTCCGGGGATGTGCTGATGATGATCGGGAGCGGAGCCGCTGCCCCCCGTCCTGCTGCCGCTCCTGCGGTTCAGGCACCAGCCGCTCCTGCCGCCGGCGTTCTGGATGAGGAGGAATATATCCCCATCATCAAGGACGCTGCTCCCGCCCCTCGTCCCGCTGCTCCCGCTGTAGCCAAGGCCCTGTGGCCCGCTATGCCCAACGCCAAAATGCTGGCCCGGGAGCTGGGTGTGGAGCTGGCCGGTCTGACTCCGGCCAATGGGGTGATGCTTACCCGTAAGGATGTGCGCGCGGCTCAGGCTGCTGCTCAGGCGGCGGAGCAGGCCCGGCCCGCTCCAATCGCCGTGCCCACCGAGGCGGAATATGAGGTCCTGCCCATGACCAAGACCCGGGAGGTCATCGGCCGCCGGATGCTGGAGTCCGTCCAGAACATCCCGGCTTGGCAGTGTACGGTAAATATCAATATGGAGGCCTGCATGGCCCTCAAGCAGAGCTATCAGGAGAAGCGGGGCGTCAAGCTATCCTACAACGACATTATGGCCAAAGCCATCGCCGTGGCCTCCCGAAAGTTCCCTCTGGTCAACGCCCGCTGCGAGGGCGGCGAGGTCCGGGTCTACCGCCATACCAATGTGGGTCTGGCCGTGGGTCTGGAGGGCGCTCTGCTGGTCCCTGTAGTAAAGGGAATTGACACAATGGGGCTGGAGGAGATTGCGGACAAGTACCGCCAGGTGGTGAAAAAGGCCCGGGACAGCAAACTGGCCCCCTCGGACATGGGATGTGGCAGCATTACCATCTCCAATCTGGGTATGTTTGACGTGGATCAGTTTATTGCCATCGTTAATCCGCCGGAGAGCTGTATCCTGGCGGTGGGACGGATCGCTGTGCAGCCCGTTTGGGACGGACAGCAGTTCCAGCCCGTCCATATGATGAGCGTGACCGGGTCCTTCGATCACCGGATCATTGACGGAGCTTATGGAGCCCAGTTCCTGCGTGAGCTGAAGCTGCTGATGGAGAATCCTGCCCTGATGCTGGGCTGAGGAGGAATTCGCTGTGGAAACGTTTGATATTTTGGTGCTGGGCGGCGGCCCGGGGGGATACTCTTTAGCCATCGCCGCGGCTAAAAAGGGGCAGAAGGTAGCCCTGTTTGAAAAGGAGCATCTGGGTGGGACCTGCCTGAACGTAGGCTGCATCCCTACTAAATACCTGGTGGACAAGGCCAACGCCATGGAAAAGGTCCGCTCGCTGGTAGACAGGGAGATTTTCCGGGATGCCGGTTCTTTCAGCTTCCGCAAGATTCAGAAGGGCAAAGGGGAAGTGACGGCCAAGCTGGTGGGCGGCGTACAGTTTCTGCTGAAAAAGTGCGGCGTCACCGTGATAAACGGCGAGGCCAGTCTGGAGAAAAACCGGGTGGTCCGCTGCGGCGGACAGGAGTACAAGGGGAAAAATGTGGTGATCGCCACCGGCTCGGTCCCCATGACGGTGCCCATCCCCGGCCATGAGCTGACGATTGACAGCACCGGAGCGCTGAATCTGGAGCGGCTGCCCCGCCGTATGGTGGTGATGGGCGGCGGTGTCATCGGGTTGGAACTGGCCAGCGCCTTTGCCTGCTACGGCACTGAGATCACGATTATTGAGATGCTGCCCAGTCTGCTGCCCCGGGATCAGAAGGAAGCTGCCAATATGGTGGTATCTGCGCTGAAAAAGCAGGGGATCCGTATTCTCACCGGGGCTAAGATGCTGCGGGTGGAGAAAGGAAACGGCGCCCTGCGGGCGGTCTATGAGCTGGACGGAAAGCAGGACAGCGTAGAAGCGGATCAGGTGCTGATGGCGGTGGGACGACGCCCCAATCTGTCCGGGATCGACGCGGAGGCCCTGGGACTGAAGTTGAGCGAGAAGAAGCACATCCTGGTAGACGGCGCCCAGCGCACAAATTTGAAGGGCGTATACGCCATCGGGGATGTAGCGGGAGGGATCCAGCTGGCCCATGCGGCTTACGCCGAGGGCGAAGCGGCTCTGACCCATATCTTGACAGGCAAGGCACCCAAAGACCGGGCACCTGTGCCCAGCTGCGTCTATACGAATCCCTGCTTTGCCTCTGTGGGACTGAATACGGACAGTGCCAAAGAGGCTGGCTTTGATCCGGCTCTGGGTACCTTTGACTACTCCGCCAATGGTATGGCGCTGGCGGAGGGAGCCTCCGGACGGGTGTTCGTGGTGGCGGATAAGGCCACCAAGCAGACTCTGGGCGTTACTATCGTCGGAGAAAATGCCTCTGAACTGATTGCCTTTGGGGCCCTGGCGGTAGACAAAAAGCTGACTCTGGAGGAGTGGGAACGGATGGTAGTGGCCCACCCCTCTCTGGCGGAGATGGTGCGGGAGGCCGCTCTGGACGCCTTCGGAGCCGCGGTTCATAAGGCTTAACGGACCCGAAGGGCGGCCTCCTGCCGCCCTTCGGAGGGGCGGGCGCGGCGATGACCCCGCCTGCCCGACAGGAAAGGAGATCGGGTCAATGGACCATATGTTTATGCGAGATAAGGTGGCCGTAGTCACCGGCTCCGGCCGGGGGATTGGCGAGGCGATTGCCCGCCGCCTGGCGGAGTTTGGGGCCAAGGTGGTCATTACTGACATCAATATGGAAACGGCCCAGAGGGTGGTGGACGACATCATCGCCCAGGGGGGGCAGGCCAAGTGTGTGCTGTTCAACGTGGCGGACTTTGACCATATCAAGGAGAAGGTTGAGGAGATCAAGGGGCTGTTCGGCCGGATCGATGTGTGGGTCAACAACGCCGGCATTACCGGCTCCACACCTATAGAGGAGATCAGTCTGGAGAGCTGGGACAAGATGATGAACATTGACCTGAAGGCTATGTTCTTCTGCACCCAGGCGGTATTTGCCATCATGAAGGAGCAGAATTACGGCAAGCTCGTCCATATGTCCTCTCTGGCGGCGCTGCGGGGCGGCCGAAGTTCTGACGCCTCCTATGCGGCGGCCAAGGCCGGCATCCTGAACCTGAGCAAATGCTTTGCGCTTCATGGCGCCGCATACAACATTACCTCCAACGCTGTGTGTCCTGGCAATATCCTGACGCCGATGGGCAAAACGCTCTCCTGGTCCCAGAAGGACCCCAAGACCTATATCCCCCTGGGCCGGTACGGCACTGCCGAGGACATTGCTAACGCGGTGCTGTTCTACGCCAGCGACCTGTCCAGCTATGTGACTGGTGATGCCATGAATATAAACGGCGGCCTTTATATGTAATATTAATAATATTAAAAAACATTTAAGGAGATATTTTACACAATTTTTACAAGAATTAAACAAAAAATCTTGACTAAGTAATAAAATATGTGTAAAATAAAATTGAAAATTCTTAAAAGAAATCGTTAAAATTTTACTAATAGTAACGAGGCGGAATGGAGGGAGAATCTGGAATGGCAAACATTTACTTGGTCCGGCACTGCGAGTCAGAAGGAAACGCCTGCCGGCGGACTCAGGCACAGACGGACGCTCTGGTCACCACGAAGGGCTATCTGCAAAATGAGATGCTTCGCCGCCGTTTTCGGGATATCCCTATCGACGGCATCTATTCTAGCGACGCCTTCCGTTCTATCATGACAGTGGAGCCCATCGCCAAGGAGCGAGGGCTGCCCATCCGAGTGAGGATCCACCTGCGGGAAGTCACCACTGGTGTCTGGGAGGATATGGCCTGGGGCAATATTGCCAAGGAATATCCCAAAGAAAGCAAAGATTGGGATGAGCACCCCTGGGCCAATACTACTCCGGGGGCCAGTACCTTTCAGCAGGTGGCAGACCGTCTGCTGTTCGGCCTGCGGCGCATTGCCCGGGAAGTGGGGGACGGGAATGCCCTGTGCGTATCCCACTCCTGTACCATCAAGGCTGGCCTATGCGCTATGATGGGGCGGCCCATGTCTGATGTGAAAGTGGTAGGCCATGGGGACAACACCTCGGTCAGCCTGATTCATGTAGACCGGGAGGGCAATTTCTCTGTGGAGTATATGAATGACGGCTCCCACCTCCCGCCGGAACTGCGGCGGGCCTGGAGCGGCGTAGCGGGAGCCGACATCAATATGGCTGTGGACCCGGTGGACTTAGACAAGGAGAGTGAGGTCCTGGAGGAACTGGCCAGAGCCCACGCCCGGCAGACAGAGGGAGCGGAAGTGCCCTTTGACGAAGCGGAGTGGCTGGCACGGGCCAGAGAGCTGACGGCCTACAATCCGGATTATTTGGCTGTCTGCCGCCTAAAGGGCCGCCCTGTGGGCTTTGTCTGGATGGAAAACGAGGAGGAGACTCCTGAGGACTGCGGCCATGTCAGGACCATGTTTGTCCTGCCAGAGCTTCAGGGTAAGGGTTATACTGAACAGCTGTTCGGATATGCGGCTCATGTGTTTCGGTATCAGGGGAAACGTGTTCTGACCGTCTCTGTTCCTCGGCTGCCCGAGGACCGGCGGGTGGTGGAGCGGTTTACCTTTGCCACTATGCGGGGCTTCCGGGACCGTATGGCCCTTGAGCTGTTCTCTCCCCCGTGCCCTTATCCCATCCTGGCCTGAGGCCGGGTGGATGACCGTTTGATGCTTTGAGCGAACAGAGGAAGGGTGAAAATTTTGAGCAAACTCCAAAGGGAACCGGGGAAGGAACGGCGCCTGGGACGGGTCAAACCGCTGCCCTATGTACTGATCTTTCCTGCTATGGCCCTGTTCACGCTGTTTACCTTTTATCCCTTTATCAAGACTATTGTACTGTCCTTCGCGCTGACCAATAAGCAGGGTAACTTTACCCAGTGGGTTGGTCCGGCCAACTGGATCCGAGTGCTGACCAAGGACTCCTTCTGGGATGTGGTGGCCGTTACCTTGAAGATGGCCGCTATCAACCTGTTTTTTACCTTTATTGTCGCCATGATTTTTGCCCTGATGGCGACGAAAAAGGTCCGTTTTTCCAAGGTCTACCAGACCATGTACGCCTTGCCCATGGCCATCGCCTCCTCCCCGGCTGCCGCTATCTTCTTGTTTATCTACCGCCAGAAGAACGGCCTGCTGAATAATATTCTGGGTACGGAGATCGCCTGGACAAACGAGATGCCCCATGCCATCTGGGCGGTCTGCGCTATGACAATCTGGATGCATATTGGCGTGAGTTTCATCTTCCTGTTGGTAGGCTTTCGGAATGTGCCTGAGGACCTGCTGGAGAGTGCCCTGCTGGACGGGGCCGGCCCTTTCCGCCGAATTAAGGATATTATTATTCCAATGGCCTCTCCTCAGATTTTCTTTGTCCTGTTTCTGAACATCGGCAGTTCGTTCAAGAGCTTTGCTCAGATCAGACTGCTGACCCAGGGCGGTCCGGCTAACCAGACGAAGACACTAATCTACTACATATACGAGAACGCCATTATTAACGGTCGATTTGAAACGGCCTGCGTGCAGGCCCTGTTCCTGTTTGGGCTGATCTTCCTGTTCACCAGGATCCAGTTCGCCCTGGAGAAAAAGGTGGTGCATTACCAATGATTACGCCCCATCAGAAGAAAATAGCGGGAGAGATATCCTCCTTTGCTCTCAAGACGATCATCGGTATTTTGTTCATTTCTCCGCTGATTGTCGGCGTATGCTTCTCGCTGCAGACGGATCAGGAGCTGATGACCTATCCCCTGAAGCTGATCACAGCCAACCCCACCCTGGAGAGCTATGCTCAGGTTTTTCGGCAGATCCCCATTCTTCACTATCTGAAAAACTCTGCCGTGGTATGCTTGGTGTGTATCGTGGCCCAAGTCATAATCTCCTGTCTGGCAGCCTACGGCTTCGTGTTCTTCAAATTCCCTGGGAAAAACCTGCTGTTTACCCTGATTTTGATGACGACGATGATCCCCGGCGAGGTGGTGGTCATCACCAACTATGTTACCATTCAGAACATGGACCTGATTGACACCTATATCGGTTTGGTCCTGCCCTCCCTCATTTCGGGCACCGCTATTTTCCTAATGCGGCAGTATTTTATGACCCTGCCCAAAGATTATAAGGAGGCCGCTATTCTGGATGGATGCGGTGACATGGGGTTTCTCTTCCGTGTGGCTATGCCCCTGTCCATCCCTACCATTTCCTCGTTGGCGATCTATCTGTTCGTCCAGATCTACAACCAGTATTTCTGGCCTATGCTGGTCACCAGCCGGGACGAGATGCGGACCATCCAGATTGGAATCTCCTATCTAGTCACAGCCGATGTGGTGAACTACGGACATATTCTGGCCGGCGCCGTGGTAGCTATCATTCCCTCGGTCCTAATCTATATTTTGGGTCAGGATTACATTATCAAGGGCATGACAGCCGGCGGCCTGAAGGGCTGAGGCCTATCCTGATGTTGTAAAAAGCAAAGAGGCTTTTTATAAAAAATTGGAAAAGGAGCATTAGTATGAAAAAGGTCTTATCCATTGTTCTTGCGCTTGCCATGACTATGAGCTTGGCGGCCTGCGGCAGCAAAGACAAGCCCGACGACAGCAAGGGCAGCGCGTCTTCCGGCGCGGGCACCAGCGCCAGCACCCCCTCCACCTCCGGCGAGCCTGTCGAGGTTCTGTGGTGGACCGCCTTTGGCCAGGCCAACGTGGACCACCTGCAGAAGGTGATTGACGCCTTCAATGAGAGCCAGGACGCCTATCATGTGACCATCGAGTATCAGGGCAATCAGACCGAGCTGAACGCCAAGCTGGGCTCTACCGCCCAGGCCGATCTGCCCTCCATGTTCTCTGGTCCTGTGGAGAACGTAGCTATGTACGCCACGGCTGAATACTGTGTCCCGCTCCAGGGCTTTATCGACGCCGATACCAACGGCTGGCCTGAGCTGGAGAGCACCTGGGAAGCCATCCGCACCGCTTACTGCGACAACGAGGGCAACCAGGTCGGTTACCCCGTGGGCTACAGCTATCCCGGCATTTACTATAACGCCGATATGCTGGCTGAGGCCGGCATCGATCCCAAGGAGATCAAGAGCTTCAACGATCTCTATGACGCCTGCGTCAAACTGGTCGAGGGCGGTTATACCACCTACGGCGTCGGCTTCCATCCCGATGGCTTCTACTTCAACGCCGCTCTGGGCCGTGAGGGCCTGCAGGCATATAACAACAACAACGGCCTGGGCAGCGAGCGGATCACCGAGTGTCTGTACACCAAGGATGCCAAAGTACACGACGCCATCTACAATATGCTGGACGTGTATCAGAAGCTCCACGCGGAAAAGCTGTGTGTGGCCTACGGTTCTGACTACCAGGCTGAGGTTATTCCCCAGATGGCTTCCGGCGACTGCGCCATGTTCATGGGCGTGGTTTCTATGACCACCAAGATTCTGGACGCTGCCAACGGCGCTTTTGAAGTGGGAATCATCCCCATGATCTCCGCCACTGAGGCCGGCATGAATTCCGGCGAGCCCGCCGGCGGCACCGGACTGTGGATCTGCAACACCGGCGACACCGCTGAACAGCAGGGCGCCTATGAATTTATCAAGTTCGCCAGCACCGGCGAGCAGGCCGCTTCCTTTGCTGTCGCCACCGGCTATCTGGCTCCCAACCAGGAGTCCTATACCAGCGATACTTATAACGACTATGTGGCCAACACCTTCCCCGCCGTTACCGGCGTGTACGAGTCCCTGGCCGCCTCTGACGACTCCGCTACCAACCCCTATATCCCCATCTCCAACGAGATGAAGGTGGCTAACAAGCTGGCCATCGAAACCGTGTCCAGCGATCCTAAGGCTAACATCGACGACGTCATCAAGACTGCTGAGGAGACCATCCAGGAAGCGATTGACCTATACAATATGTCCAATCCCTGAGCGGACGGTGTTCCAGGTATAGCATAACTTCCCATGTGGGGGCAGGGCCAGGCCCTGCCCCCCTTTTCCGATGATAAAGGGGGAACTTGGTCATGAAACATAAACTTTTCTGGACTTCCCTTCTGGCGCTAGCGATGCTGGCCGCGTGTGCGGGAGAGCCAGGGGATATCAGCGGCGGTCAGAGCGGCACATCTGTGTCCGCGTCAGGACCAGGGGACTCCGCTTCTGGCTCCTCGGCTTTGAAAGAGGGAGAAATTTCCCAGCCGGAGGATTACTTTGATCTGGTTTTTGACACCAGCCAAGACCAAGGGAAATTGACCGCCCGCTACCTTTATCTGCAGACGATCTACGGAACGGGTAAGGAGGCGGTCACCACCGGCGACAGCGCGGTCTATACTTCGCCGGATGGGATGGTGATGCTGGTGGACTGTGGAAACGTACCTGGAGGGCAGGAGGTGACGAACCAATTGCTGGCTATGGGTGTAGATAAGATCGACGTTCTGGTCCTCTCTCATCCGCATGCGGACCATGTGGGAGGGTTTGTCACAGTAGCAGACAATTTTGAAATCGGGCAGGTCTATGTCAATGGGCATGAATATGACAGCGGGACCTACCGAGCCATGATGGAAAAGATAGAAGAACTGTCCCTGCCCTGTGAAGTTTTAGAGGCGGGGGACGCCTTCTCTTTGGGGGAGGAAGTCCAAGTCCAGGTGTTTGGTCCGACTCCGGGGGATACGGAGGAGGTGGCCGGCGGCTATCTGGACGCCAATGACGGTTCGATTGCCATGCGTCTGACCTATGGTCAGTCTAGCTTTTGGACTAGCGGCGATCTGTACATTACTGGGGAACAGGCGCTGACAGAGACGTATGGGCAGGATATTGCTAGCGATGTGGTAAAAATGAACCACCACGGCAAGGATACCTCCAACGGCAAGGACTTCGTTCAGGCCATGTCTCCCAAAATCGCGGTGGGGATGTTCGACAGCGTGGCCAGCCGGACAGTGGCAATGCGGTATATAGCCGGTGGGGCCGAGGTATTCTACAACAGCACAGACGGAGCGATCCGGGTATCCACTGCCGGCGACGGCGTGTATGATGTCCAGATCCAGAAAATAAGAGATGTGGCGGTCCTGCCGGATGCCCCTTCGGAGGGACACATCGTGATCTCTTGACCGTCCATACATTGGGAGGCATACATGGGACAGACAACGGAACTGCTTAAACGGCTTTTTCTGGAGGAGTGGAAGGCTCTGCTGCTGGCCAATTTCCTATTCACGGCCTTTTCTCTGCCGCTGCTCACAGTAGGACCGGCGCTGCTGGCCATGAATGGGGTGCTGACCAGACGGGCTGATGACCGGGGAAATTCGAGCTGCTGGGTAGACTTTTGGTATGTATTTAAAGCCAAATTCTGGCGGGGCATCCAGCTGGAAGCGGTGGTAGGACTGTACCTGCTGATTATCCTTTGGAGCGCCAGCGTAGCTGGACAGTTGGATGGAGCGGGACGGACAATGCTTTGGCTCTTTATATCCCTGTCGCTGTTTTTGGCGGCAATGACGGGCGTATATCTGGTTCCTCTGCTGGCGGACAGTAGCATACCGTTCTTTTCAGCGCTGTGGGACGCTGCGCTGCTGTCCTTCGCCCGGCTCCCCCGTACGCTGTTGGCTATGGGGGCGGTGTACGGGTCGCTTTGTGTGTTCCTGCTGCTTTATCCCATTTCTGTATTGCCGTGGGCCATGCTGCTTTTGGCCGCTGCTGCCGCCCTCTCCGTAGCGCTGGTGTGGCCGGCTATCAATGAACTGATTTTTCCCCAGGAATAAAATTGTGAAAGGAGCGGGAAAGGAGGATCTCTATGGAACGAGGCTATATTTTGTCGATTGACCAGAGCACCCAGGGGACCAAAGCGATCCTGCTGGATGGCCAGGGCCAGTTCGTCCTGCGCCGGGACCTGCCCCACCGGCAGTTAATCAGTGCCCAGGGATGGGTGGGGCACGATGCCCAGGAGATCGCGGGAAATATTATTCGGGTTGCTCAGGCGGCGGTACGGGACAGCGGGATTGATTCCCGGCGGCTGACCGGCGTGGCGGTCACCAATCAGCGGGAGAGCGTGGCCCTGTGGGAGCGGGATACAGGCAGGCCGGTGTGTGAGTCTATCGTCTGGCAGTGTAACCGAGCGGCGGAGCTGTGCCGCCATATCCAGGAACGAGGCGATTATCCGGAAATTCAGCGGCGTACCGGGCTGGTCCCCTCCCCCTTTTTCTCTGCCGGGAAGGTGGCCTGGGCGCTGGAACATGTGCCTGGGGCCAGAGAGAAAGCTGAACGGGGACAGCTCTGCATCGGCACCATGGATACTTGGACGATCTGGCAGCTCACCGGAGGAAAAGTCCACAAAACGGATTGCAGCAACGCCTCCCGCACCCAACTGTTTAATATCCATACCATGGAGTGGGATCCGGAGCTGTGCCGGATATTTGATATCCCCATGTCAGTGCTGCCCCAGGTGTGCGGCTCTGATGGGGAATATGGACAGACAGATCTGGGAGGACTGCTGGACCATCCGGTGCCGATCCGAAGTGCTATCGGGGACTCCCATGCCTCCCTTTTTGGACACGGATGCGTGGAGCGGGGGGACTGCATGGCGGGTCACGGAACAGGCACCTGCGTACTGATGAATATTGGAGAAGAACCGCTGGAGTCCCAGAATGGACTCAATACCACGGTGGCCTGGCGGATGAATGGAAAGACTGTATACGCTCTGGAGGGTGTGGTGAACTATGCTGGAGCGGTCACCACCTGGCTGAAGGACGGTCTGGAGCTGGTGTCCTGCCCAGAGGAAACCGAGGCGCTGGCCTGTCGGGCTGACCCAGGTGACCATACCTATCTGGTACCTGCTTTCACGGGGATCGGAGCGCCCTACTGGGACGATGGCGCCTCTGCCTGTTTTGTGGGGATGAGCCGGCTGACCGGGCGGGCGGAGCTGGTCAGAGCTGGGATAGAGAGCATTGGATACCAAGTGGCCGATATCGTGAGAGCCATGGAGCGGGATATGGGCGCGCCTGCCAGTCAGGTGCGGATGGCTGGGGGGCCTACAAAAAATCGCTATCTGACGCAATTTCAGAGTGACATTATGGACCGCCCTGTTGTCCTTGGAAAGTATGAGGAGCTGGTAGCCGTGGGCGCGGGACAAATGGCTGGACTGGCTATGGGACTGTATGACCTGCCGGAGCTGGAACGGCTTCGGCGGACACAGCTGTTCCGGCCGCGGATGGAACAGAAGGAGCGCCTGGAACGGCTGGATGGCTGGGCCCGGGCGGTGCAAAAGGCGTTGAGCCGATAGGACTCTGGCCTGCCGACGGGCGGGAGCGGAGTACGCAAATAAGGAGATGCTGCAATGAAAAAACGTATTTTAGTCTACTCCGTAGACGCTATGGTATGTGAGGACGTAGACGCCCTGCGGAGGCTGCCTAATTTTCAGAAATTTTTGGCGGGAGGCTGTGAGGTCACGGGAGGTATGCGTACCATATATCCCTCTGTGACTTATCCGGCCCATGTGTCCATGATGACCGGATGCTATGTGGGAAAGCACGGTGTCACCAGTAACTTTTCCTTTACCACCACCAACAAGGATGACAACTGGCTGTGGTTCAGCGACGCCATCCAGGTGGAGGACATCTTCCAGGCGGCAAAAAAAGCCGGGTATACCACAGGCGCTATCTCCTGGCCTGTTACCGCTGGGAACAAGAATGTGGATTGGCTGATGGCTGAATACTGGATGCCCCATCCTGGAGACACATTGCGCAGCAGCTTCGCCGACGCGGGTTCCAGCCCTGCTATGCTGGACATCATAGAGGCTAATAAGAGGTACCTGCCCGCTGGCTATGAAAAAGGCGGCAAAAAGAATTTCATGCAGTGGCCCACGGTGGACGACTTCATCATCCATGTGGCCAGCGATGTGATTCGTCAACATGCCCCTGAGGTGATGTTTGTTCACACGGGCACCTTTGATACTTATCGCCATGCCCACGGGGTGTTTAGCTCCTATTTGGACGAGGCTCGGGCCAATCTGGACCGGTATATCGGGGAGCTGATGGAGGCGTGCCGGATCGCCGGTGTAGCCGAGGAAACCAACTTGGTTCTGGTCAGTGACCATGGACAGAGGGATATCTGCCGGGCTATCAATTTGAATGTGCTGCTGGCTGATCGTGGCTTTATCGATGTGGACAAACAGGGCAACGTAGTGGACTGGCGCGCCTACTGCTTCTCCAATGCCATGTCCTCCAATGTCTATCTCCGGGACCCGGAGGACCAGGCGTTGAAACAGGCTGTCTATCAGTGTCTGGAGGAGCTGCGGCAGGAGGGAGTTTATGGGATCGGCAGACTGTTCACAGCCGAGGAAGCACGAGATGAGGAGCATCTTTACGGCGGCTTCAGCTTCGTGATCGAGAGCGACGGCTATACCTCCTTTGGAGACAAGGCGGTGCGTCCGCTGGTGCAGAACTTCGACGTGAACGATTACCGCTTCGGCCGGGCTACCCACGGATACCTCCCGGACCTGGGAGCGCAGCCCGTCTTTGTGGCAAAGGGACCTGATTTTCGGGAGAGGACTACGCTGGAGCGGGGACTGGTGGTAGATGAGGCGCCCACCTACGCCAAGCTTCTGGGGGTGGAACTGCCTCAGGCGGATGGTAAGGCTATGGACTGCTTCCTGCGTTAGATGACCGTATTGACCATAAAAAGAACAAAACCGAAAGGTATCGCACATAAAAACTATACAGAGGCTGGAATTTGTGATAAAATATTACCATCGGCCAGCGGAGGGGGTTCCCTGCTCCTCTGCTGGGCGGTGGTATTCTGAAAAGCTGAGCAAGGTGTTGAACAATGAAAAGGGTTACCGTTACCATGCACGACGTGGCGCGTTTAGCTGGAGTTTCCCAGACCACGGTTTCTCTGATTCTGAACCAGAGCGGCAGTGCCTCCTTTTCCCAGGAAACTGTCAACCGGGTCTATGCCGCTGCTGCCCAGTTGAACTATAAGGCGAAACGTCCCATTACGCAGGGGCCTCGGCCTAAGACCGTTATGGTGCTGATGGCAAACGTGACCAACCCGTATTACACAGCCATGCTCAGTAGCATCGAGGACGTGTGTTACGCCCAGGGGTATAAGGTGGTCTCCTGCTGCACTTACCACGATACGGAGTCGGAAAAGCTGTATATGGAGATGGCGGTCAGCAATAACTATCCCGGAGTTATCCTGCTGTCGCCGCCGGATAATCCGGCTGCCTTTGCTGAGGTGTCAGCTAAGATACCGGTAGTTACCATTTGTGACCGCATCTCTAATCTGGAAACAGATATCATAGAGCTGAATAACTGTCTGGCGGGCCGGTTGGCTGCTGAACACCTCCATGCGCTGGGACATCAGCGCATCGCTGTACTTACCAGCCCTCTGAAACGGAACACTGCTCGGACGGAGCGGCTGAACGGGCTGAAAGCCTATTTCGCACAGCATCTGCCCGACAATGACCTGGTCTTATGTATTGAAAACAATTCGGAGGCGGACAACCTGGCCGAACGGCTCAATGATTACCACGCGGGTTACTTGCTGGCCCAGAACGAGAAGCTGTACGACCAAGGAGTCACCGCCATTGTCTGTATCAATGATATGCTGGCATACGGAGTGATTGACTCCCTTCGAGAGAGGGGCATTTCTGTGCCGGAAGATGTATCGGTGCTGGGGTTTGATAATTTATTTTATTCCCGGCTGACCGGTGTATCGTTGACCACAGTGGATCAGCACACTGAGATGTTGGCCCGGAGCGCGGTGGAAGTGCTGCTGCAAAAGCTCAAAATGCCTCCGGGGGGAGCTGGGGCGGCCGGCACAGTGCCGCGGTACAAGGTGGAGTGCCATCCTCAGCTGGTGGCCCGTGGGACCACGGCTCCTCCTCCTGCCCAGAGCCGGCTGGTGTTAAAGTGACAGGAAGCGGACACAAAATATGCGCCCCGGCAAAGCCGGCCTGAGAGGCCGGATGCCGGGGCGCGCAATATTTGTGAGGGAGTACAGCTGCTACAGGGACTCTGTGATTTGAACCACTCGGCGGATGTCGGAGTGGATGACAGGCGTGGTTGCCCTCCCGTCGGGGGCGTATTCCAGCACTAGGTGGGCCTGAGGTGTATATTGGGCGATGGCGCGGAGAATGTCGTCCATCTCCTGATGGGAACAGAAGCCCTCTGGGTCGTAAATAGGGTAGTGGCTGTCGTGGAAGCCGTCGTTGTTGTTGAGGTGGTATCCTTTGATGCGGGTCCCCATTCGGCGGATAAGGGCGGGAATATCCCAGCGGTTGAGCATGGCGTGACCGGTATCGATCAGACAGCCGACCTCCTGGGGGAGACGGTCAAAAAGAGCTACGAACTGCTCCTGGTCAAAAAGGACGCTGTTCTTTTTGGGATAGCCCACATTTTCCACTGTTACGTGGATGCCCTCGTCTATCATGCGGCGGGTCCAGTCCAGCAAGACCTCCAGAGAGCGGGCTCGCCAGCGGTCCCCCTCCTGGGCGGGAAAGCTACCCTCGTGGGTATGCATAACCATGGAGGTAGCGTGGAATTGATGATAGAGGCGACAAGCCTTGTTGTACTCCTTTTCCATGAATTGCTCCTCTGGGCTGCCGGGGATGGTGCACTCCTCCACAAAAGGGGCGTGGAGGGTAATAGGCAGATGGGAGAAGACTGGGATCTGACGGACCAGATTTTCGTCAAAATTGGGTGTGGTCCAGCTGGTGGCAAATTCTACACCTACAGGGAAGTCTGGGAAGGTACGGATGCACTCCGCCAGCCAGGGGTAGTCTTGAAAGGCCACGCAGTAAGTAGATAAGTAAATGTCTCGCATAGTTGACCTCCGATTCTATTAAAATATTAGTTTGATATTACTTAAAATTGCTCTAAAATTGGCAAAAAACAGGAAAATATATTTTGAATATCAATATTTTAGACGGAATATACAGAGATGTCAAGGGAAGATGGAAAAATATATTATTAAAACTTGGAGGCAAAATTCGATGTGTGGTATAGGTAAAGATCTAGGGAGAAACGGGGACGGCATTCGGAGGAAACTGATATGCCTGGGAGACAGCCTGACATTTGGAGCGGGAGTAACTCGCCGGGACTGCTGGACCTCTCTTGTTCAGAGAGAGTGTGGGTGGACGGTGGTCAACCGGGGGATCAGTGGTGATACGACCGGCGGAATGCTGGTTCGTCTGCAACGGGATGTCCTGGGTCCGGCGCTGGAGGAACGCCGATGCGGCGGAGACTGCCGGGTCTTGGTGATAGGGGGCAGCAACGATATCTTTTTTTCCGGGACAGACAGCCAGGCCAGAGGCAATATGACCGCGATCTGTCACCAACTGGAGGCGGAGGGAATTTTTCCGGTAATTGGCATTCCGCTTCCGGTAGACTGGTCCAAAGCTCCAGAGAAATGGACGGGGGTGGTGGACTTCTATCAGAGTGCCCCACGCATTTTGGCCTACAATGAGTGGCTCAGACGTTTTGCAGCCAGTGCCGGGCTGGTCCTGGTAGACTTTGCGTCGGATTTCCTGAGCGTTTCCGGGCAGGTGCGCCATGAGTTGTTTTTGGATGGAATCCACCCAAATCTTGAGGGGCATCGGGAAATGGCCCGGCGATTGGCAAAAGAATTGGATAAAATATATTAATAATATTTTCTGGAGAAAAAATTTTAAAAGTTGAATAATTGATAAAAAATATAGGCAAAAAACGGAGCACTATTGACAAAATAGAAAGTATACTCTATACTATCTAATATAAAAATGAAATATTATTAGTAATATTTTTGTTTTAGAAAGCAGGTCGCCGGCGCTATGGAATTTTATGAAAGCACCAGCACAGATCCCTATTACAATCTGGCGCTGGAGGACTATTTTTTTACCCATATGGATCCCATGAAGGACTATTTTTTGCTGTGGCAGAATGATAAAGCTGTTATAGTAGGAAAATACCAGAATACTCTGGAGGAAGTTGACCAGACATTCGTGGATGAGAGGGGAATCCGGGTAGCCCGCCGCCTGTCGGGCGGAGGCGCGGTGTATCATGATCTGGGGAATCTGAACTACACATTTATCGTGGAGGAAGACCGGGCTGAAGCATTTCGTTTTGAAGTGTTTACAAAGCCTCTGCTGGCTGCCTTGAAGGAACTGGGCGTGGCGGCGGAGACATCCGGTCGGAATGACATCACCATTGATGGGAAAAAGATATCCGGCAGTTCTCAGTATTTCAGGAATGGGCGGCTGCTCCATCATGGCTGTATCCTGCTGGACTGTGACCGGGATACTCTGACCAGGGCGCTCCAGGTGAAGGAGGGCAAGATTCGCTCCAAGAGCATCAAATCCGTGCGCAGCCGTGTCACCTCAATCAACGAGCATCTGGAGCGCCCCATTACTATGGCCCGTTTCAAAGAGGTGCTACGGAAACAAGTCTTTGCGGCGGCACCCCATCCAGTCGTCTTGAGCCAGGGAGATTTGTCGGAAATCCAGATTTTGCGGGACAGCCGCTACGCGACGTGGGAGTGGAACTACGGGGCGTCTCCCCGCTGTGATATCAGGAGGGAGGGGTATTACCCCTTCGGTCAGATATCAGCTGAACTGGCGATGGAGAAAGGCCGGATTCAATGCCTGAAACTGTCCGGTGACTTTTTTGGCAGGGAAGAGCTGTCTTCCCTGGAAGACCTGTTCCGGGGACGGCGGCTCATCCCAGAAGACTTGTCCCCTCTAACCGGGGTGGACCTTGGGGCCTATGTGTCCGGCCTGGATTGGGATACATTGATCCAGCTGCTGTGCGGCTGAAGAGGTTTTTGAGAGGAGTATATGTCCATGATCCCCTACATACTGGAAGCTGAGTTTTTTCTCCGTATCGTGTTGGCCAGCGTCTGCGGTATTTTAATTGGCTTTGAGCGGTCCAAAAGGCTGAAGGAGGCCGGGGTGCGCACACACTGTATGGTCGCCTGCGGAGCGGCGTTGATGATGATTGTTTCCAAATATGGTTTTGCGGATCTTGTGCAGGAGGCCGGGGTGTATCTCTACGGGACGAAGGGGGCGGATGCGTCGCGGATAGCCTCTCAGGTAGTCAGCGGTGTGGGATTTTTGGGGGCCGGAGTTATTTTCCGCACCGGGGTTTCCATCAAGGGCCTGACCACCGCTGCGGGTTTGTGGACCACGTCTGCCGTGGGGCTGGCACTAGGGGCGGGTATGTATATCATCGGCATCACAGGTACGCTGCTTATTGTGTTGGAACAATTTTTGATGCACCGATTCCACTTTGGAAACGACGCCTACACCATGCAGGAGATTAAGGTGCGATTCCGGGACTCCCTGGAATTTCGGGACTATCTCTTCCGCCTTCTACAAGAGCGGGGAGGCAGTATCTGCAACTGCGCCGTGAACAAGACGGGAGATGGAGATGTGGCCTATACCTTGACCGTCCGGGTCAAGGAACCCATCAGCGCCCAGGAGCTGCAGGGGCTGATGGACCGGCATGAACAGATTAGCTCCTTTTCTGTCTGAAGGAAGCCCCCCTGGTCAAAGACCAGGGGGGCTTGAAACTGTTGAAAAAGCGGCAAAGACACTTTTTCGAGAAAAGCCATACGCAGGGTGGTCCTCCACTCCCAGCGGAAAAGTCGGCCCACCCTGCGGGAGAAGTGTCATTTCCGACGCGTATGTCGCCGGAAATGACGGGATCAAATTTTATTCCGTCGCCTGCGGGCGACGGAACTCCTTGCGGGAGGGCTTTTAGGGGCGAAAACAAATTTGCTTCAGGGGATGAAATCGGGGCTGACCTGTTGTATAATAGAGGGGACAATGGACGGCGGAGGAGGGGATATGGAGTGGAGGAAAACGGAGCGATGACGGTAATCGCCCACATCGAGAGCCAGTTCCACACAAAATTTGGTATCCCTCGGCAGAGCGGTCTGGTGGAGGAGTTGGAGGCGGACGTCGTGTTCGAACCCCAGTTTCGGGACCTCAATGCGCTGCGGGGGCTGGAAGGATTTTCCCATATCTGGCTTATCTGGGACTTTTCCGAGGTCAGGGACAAAGGCTGGACGCCCACTGTCCGGCCGCCCAGACTGGGGGGAAACCGCCGATTGGGAGTTTTTGCCACCCGGTCCCCCTTTCGTCCAAACCCTATCGGCCTAAGCTGTGTCCGGCTGGCGGGAATAGATCCGCACACGGAACGGGGGCCCGTCCTCCGTGTCAGGGGGGCTGACCTGATGGATGGGACCCCAATCTATGATATCAAGCCCTACCTGCCCTATTCCGACTGTAAGCCGGAGGCGGTGGGGGGCTTTGCCAGCCGACCCAAGGAAGCGTCCCTGGCGGTAGATATCCCGGAGCGGTGGAAGGCTCTGATTCCAGAAGGACTGCTGCCCGCACTGACTGGGGTGCTGGCCCAGGACCCCAGGCCCTCTTATCAACAGGCTCCGGACCGGATCTACACCATGGAGTTTGGAGGTCTGGAGGTAAAGTTTCAGGTAGAGGGGGATATCCTGAATGTGTGCCAAATATCCCGGAGGAAATCTTAATAAAGTTTTGATTCAAAATGGTGTATAATATCGTTATATACTACATGAGCGACTAGGGATATTAGTCTGAAAAGCATCGAAAAAACAGAAGTACAGGAGGAGCAACCTATGAAAATGATCTTTGCGGTGATCCGGGACAAGGACAGCTATGCCGCCATCGGCGCTCTGAGTGAAAAAAATATCGGTGTGACAAAATTAGCTAGCAGCGGAGGCTTTTTGCGGGAGGGCAATACCACACTGATGATCGGGGTCGAGGACAGCAGGGTGGAGGAAGTCATGGGGATCCTGCGGGAGAACTGTGCGAAGCGGACCCAGATCGATGTGGCCGCACCCTATCCCATAGGCGGGGCACCCATTTGGAACTATAATTATAGCACCATCCAGGTGGAGGCTGGGGGAGCCACAGTCTTCGTGCTGGACGTATCAGATTTTAAAAAACTGTAAGCGCACCCGCGGACAGCGGCCCCGGTCTCGCCAGACCGGGGCCGCTTTTTGAAAAAGAAGACCTTCCACCAACAGGAAGAAAAGTTATTTATAAAATAGTCTTGACATTCCCCCTTCTGGACCATGTATGGTCTGACCAGAAAGGAGTGGAAGCGATATGGAAATGAATGGAGCGGTAGCCTCCTCGGCCATACTGGTCATGGGGCTGGTGGGGCTGTTCTCGGTCGCCCTCCCGCTGGGACTGGCCCTGCTATTTCGGCGGAGGACCGGGGGACGCACGAGATTCTTCCTCTTGGGCTGTGTGGTGTTCCCGCTGTTCGCCATGGGGCTGGAGGCCCAGGGGCACCGGCTGCTGTACTACGGGGTCTGGAGCCAGGCGCTGAACAGCAGCATCTGGCTATACGCTCTGTACGGGGGGCTGATGGCCGGTATCTTTGAGGAGTGCGGCCGCTGGGTGGCCTTCCGGCTGGGTCGGCGGTGGACTCAGGGTCCCGGAGACGCCCTGATGTATGGGGCGGGCCACGGAGGGGCGGAGTCATTCCTCCTCTTGGGAATGACCATGGTCAACAATGTCATTCTGTCCCTGACCATCAACCGGGGCGGACTGCCAGCGGTGGAGGAGCTGATAGGCCCCATTTCAGAAGCTGGTATGGCGGCTATCACCTCTCTTGCTGTTCCCCCCGCCGCACTCTACCTCTGGGGAGCCTTCGAGCGGATCACGGCGATGGTGGTACAGATCGCCCTGTCGGTACTGGTGTACGCCGCCGTTACCAGGAAGAGCGGCTGGTATTGGTTCCCTGCCGCCATTCTGCTCCACGCCGCGGTGGACGTCACCGCTGTGGCAGCCGGGGCCTTCCTGCCTATTCCGGCTACCGAGGCGCTGCTGGCAGCATGGGCGGCAGCCCTGGCCCTGCTGGCCCGACGGGTCTATTTACAGGAAAAATGGAAAAAGTCTTGACCTTCCCCCAGGTGGAAGGTGTAGAGTAGGACCAGAAAGGGGCGTAGCCCATGAAGATCAACGAGGTGGAGGCCCTGGTGGGCATCACCAAAAAGAACATCCGGTTTTATGAGGAGCAGGGCCTGCTCTCTCCCAGGCGCAACAGTGAGAACGGCTATCGGGACTACGGCCAGGAGGAAGTGGATACTCTGCGGCAGATCAAGCTGCTGCGCAAGTTGGGTGTCCCGTTGGAGGAGATCCGGCGGATGCAGGCGGGCAGGATCACGGTAGCGGACGGGATGAGGCGGCACCTGGTCACCTTGGAGCGGGAGCAGCGCAGTCTGGAGCAGTCTATGGAACTGTGCCGCTGCCTGAAGAACCGGGAGGAGCGGCTGGCCGAGCTGGATGCCGGATCCTTGCTGGCGGAGATGGAGCAGATGGAGCAGGCGGGCTCCACCTTCCAGGATAAGCAGTACGGAGATGTGAAGCCCATCCGCTATGCCGCGGCCGTAATCGCGGCCCTGGTAATGACCGCCTTTATGGCTGGTGTCATCGCGCTGATGATTTGGGGGTTTACAGTGGAGGCTGCGGAAGCTCCGCCCCTTCCGCTGATCGTGGTGCTGGTGGCCCTCCCGGCAGTGGTCATTCTGGGGGTTCTGCTGGCACTGATCCAGCGGATTCGGGAGATTCAGCGGGGGGAGGAAGACGATGCGAAAAACTACTAAGGGAAAAGGCTTCCTGGGTGCTGTACTGGTCACGATCACTGTGGCGGTCCTGATGTTCCTGCTCACTGGCGCCCTATTGACCGGCTACTTCGGCGGGGATACCGAGCCCTTTGCCACCGGTGTCGTTCTGTTTTTTGCCCTGCTGTATCTGGCGGTGGCTCTAGGCGCGATCAACTCTTTGTACCGCCGCTGGAAAGAGATCCAAGGGGGTGAGGAGGATGAAGCCAAAAGGTACTGACATCCGCAAGAGGGAACAGAAGCGGGCTGCCGTTAAAAGCGTGCTGTTCAGCGGCCTATTCCGAATCCTTGGAGCGGCCCTGCTGCTTTTCACACGGGAGCACACCCTCTGGCCTGAACTCCACGGCCTGCTGCTTCTGCTGGCCATTCTAGATCTGCTTACCATCCCCTTCAGTTTCGTCGTGCTGATCCAGCGGATTCGGGAGATCGAGAGGGGGGAGCTGGATGAAGCGCGGAAATATTGAGTGGCTGCGGAGAGAAAAGAGATCGGCTGTCTTGGGAATGGCCCTTTTTGGTCTGCTCCAGATGGCCTGTGTCATTGGATTTGCGGCCCTGAGCGCTATCCCGAACATTCCACGGTGGCTGTTTATCCTGTTTACTGTACTGGCGGCGGTCTGTGCCGCTGTGCTGCTGCCCGCGCTGTGGACACTGCGGAAGCGGTTTCAGGAGCTGGATACAGCAAAGGAGTTTGTGAGTTTGTATAAGGAGGAAAGACATATGCTATTGGTAAACATTGATTATATTCCGGGCAGGGAGCTTGAGGTGCTGGGGATTGCTAAAGGTACTGTCGTCCAGTCCAAGAACTTTGGCAAGGATTTTATGGCCGGGATGAAAACTTTGGTGGGCGGTGAGATCACCAGCTACACCGAGATGCTCAACGAGGCCCGTCAGATCGCTGTCAAGCGTATGGTGGACGAGGCGGAGTCCATGGGGGCGGACGCGGTCATCAACGTGCGTTACGGCTCATCCTCAGTCATGCAGGGGGCGGCCGAGGTCATCGCCTACGGTACCGCGGTGAAGTACCGCTGAAGACGGATCGCCGCCTTTCGCGGTGGTTCTTCCGAGAATATCAACAAAAAAGAGCGGGACGCTGGGGGGCGTCCCGCTCTTTTTGACTGTATTATTTGGCGTACTCGATGGCCTTGGTCTCCCGCAGCAGGTTGACCTTGATCTGGCCGGGATATTCCAGCTCGTCCTCGATCTTCTTGGCGATCTCCCGGGCCAGCAGGACCATCTGGTCCTCACTGATGACCTCGGGCTTGACCATGATACGGACCTCACGGCCGGCCTGAATGGCAAAGGATTTCTCCACCCCATTGAAGGAGGAGGTGATCTCCTCCAGCATCTCCAGCCGCTTGATATAGTTTTCCAAATTCTCCCGCCGGGCCCCGGGGCGGGCGGCAGAAATGGCATCAGCCGCCTGGACCAGACAGGCGACGACGGTCCGGGGCTCCACGTCGTTGTGATGGGCCTGGATGGCGTGGATCACGCCCTCGCTCTCCCGGTATTTTTTGGCCAGCTCCACGCCAATCTGAACGTGGGAGCCCTCCACCTCATGGTCAATGGACTTGCCCAGATCGTGGAGCAGACCGGCCCGCTTGGCCTCGGCCACGTTGGCGCCGATCTCAGCGGCCAGCAGTCCAGCCACATGGGATACTTCGATGGAGTGATTGAGCACGTTCTGACCGTAGCTGGTGCGGTAACGCATCCGGCCCAGCAGCTTGACCAACTCCGGATGCAGGCCGTGGACGTTGGTCTCAAAGATGGCCCGCTCGCCCTCGGACTTGATGACGGCGTCTACCTCGCGCTTGGCCTTCTCCACCATCTCCTCGATGCGGGCGGGATGAATGCGGCCGTCCAGAATCAGCTTCTCCAGGGCAAGCCGGGCGACCTCGCGGCGGACGGGGTCAAAGCAGGAGACTGTAATGGCCTCCGGCGTGTCGTCGATGATTAAGTCCACCCCGGTCAGGGTCTCCAGGGTGCGGATGTTCCGGCCCTCGCGGCCGATGATACGGCCCTTCATCTCGTCGTTGGGCAGGGGAACGACAGAAACTGTGGCCTCGGCCACGTGGTCCGCGGCACAGCGCTGGATGGCCAGGGAGATGATCTCCCGCGCCTTGGTGTCCGCCTCGTCCTTGAACCGGGCCTCGATCTCCTTGATCTTCATGGCCGACTCGTGGGTGACTTCCTCCTCCAACTGCTGGAGCAGGTAGTGTTTGGCCTCCTCCGCGGTGTAGCCGGAGATGCGCTCCAGCACCTCCAACTGGCTCTTTTTGATCTGTTCCGCCTCGGCCTGGGTGGCCTCCAGCCTGGACAGCTTGGAGGAGAGCTGCTCCTCCTTCTTCTCGATGTTCTCGGTTTTGCGGTCTAGGTTCTCTTCCTTCTGCTGGAGCCGGTGCTCCTGGCGCTGCAGGTCGGCCCGACGCTCCTTGACTTCACGCTCATGCTCGTTCTTGGCCTTCAGGATCTCCTCCTTGGCCTCCACCATGGCCTCGCGCTTTTTGCTCTCGGCGCTTTTATAGGCCTCATTAACGATGCGGGTAGCCTCCTCCTCGGCGGAGCCGATCTGCTGCTCGGCGGACTTCTTCCGACGTTGAATGCCTACAGGGATACCTACCGCCAGACCGATCACGATACCGATGATCGCTCCGATGATATAGGGTAGCATTTGGTCTTTTACACCTCCATGAAATTTCATAAGGCTGGAGCGGACCGCCCCAGCGCCCGTGTCCAGGCCGCCAGCCCTCACGGGACTTGTACATAAAATCAGCCGCAAAGAGCGCCCGACTTGGAATGGCTGGCCTCTCTGCGACAACTGAAAAACATCCCCAAAGTTTTTCATTTTTGTCCGTTTCTATTGTAAAGGCATCTGTCTTTCCTGTCAAGATTTATTCATATTTATGGGCGCGGCTTTTCTGCCGATTTTTTACAGTTCTCTCTGGTGAAAAGGGACGGTTAGAGCCATGTAGGTACTGAAACAGGCCGCCGCTATGGGAAATCTCTTTCTTTTTTTTAAAAAGTATGCTATACTATTTCCTGTATGTGTCTGAGGGGAGATCCCTGACAAAAATGGATTTTCAAGATAAGGATAAAGGAGAGACGTTCCCATGAACGCCAATTATGACGTTGTCATCCTGGGCTGCGGCGAGGCTGGCATCTTTGCCGCCTACGAACTGACCCATCTAGCCCCCGGCCTAAAGGTACTGGCCATAGATCAGGGCAGCGATATCTACCACCGGAGCTGTCCCATCGTGGCCGGTAAGGTGAAGGAGTGTATCCACTGCCCGGTGTGCCACACCATGTGCGGCTTCGGCGGGGCCGGAGCCTTTTCCGACGGGAAGTTCAACTTTACCACCCAGTTTGGGGGCTGGCTCACTGACTTCATGGAGCCTGGCAAGGTGATGGAGCTGATCGACTATGTGGACTCCATCAACGTCCGTCACGGGGCCACTGACCAGGTATTCTCCACCGAGTCCCCAGAGGCCAAGGCTCTGGCCCGCCGGGCCCTGGCCTTTGACCTCCACCTGCTTCAGGCCCGGTGTAAGCACCTGGGCACAGAGAATAATCTGCGCATCCTCACCAATATCTATGAGGGACTGCGGGACAAGCTGGAGTTCTCCTTTAATACCGAGGTGGCCGCCATCGCCCGGGCAGAGGGGGGCTACCGCCTGACTCTGGCCAAGGGGGGCGAGGTGGCCTGCAAATATCTCATCGCCGCCCCGGGCCGATCTGGTGCTGAGTGGTTCTCCAACCAGTGTAAGGACCTGGGGCTGGAGCTGCTCAACAACCAGGTAGACATTGGCGTGCGGGTGGAGTTGCCCGCCACCGTTTTTGAGCACATCACCGACGTGGTGTACGAGTCCAAGCTAGTCTACCGCACCAAGCAGTACGGCGACCAGGTGCGCACCTTCTGCATGAACCCCTACGGCCATGTGGTGGCGGAGAACGTGGAGGGCATTAACACGGTGAACGGCCACTCCTACGCTGACCCGGCCCTCCGGAGTGAGAACACCAACTTTGCCCTGCTGGTCAGCAACCGCTTTACCAAGCCATTCAATGAACCATACCGCTACGGCAAGCATGTGGCCTCCCTGTCCAATATGCTGGCCGGTGGCGTGCTGGTCCAGCGGTTCGGGGATCTGGTGGGTGGACGGCGCACCAATGAGCATCGGATGAGCAAGTCCTTTGTCCGGCCCACCCTCACCGCCGCCGTCCCCGGAGACCTGTCCCTGACATTGCCCAAGCGGCAGTTGGACAACATCATTGAGATGATCTATCAGCTGGATAAGATCGCCCCCGGTACTGCCAACTATGACACCCTGCTCTACGGGGCAGAGGTGAAGTTCTACTCCGCCCGCCTGCAGCTCACCGAGGAGTTGGAAACCGCCCTGCCCAACTTCTTTGCCGCGGGGGATGGCGCCGGTGTTACCAGAGGACTAGCTCAGGCCGGTGCCTCTGGTGTGCAGGCGGCCAGAGCTGTCGTAAAACGGATGTAAGGCCGGCCCCCTGGACAGGAAGGCCGCCCGTCCTTCCGGCTACCGTGGCCGGCTCAGGGCGCGGCGGTCTTCCTGCATTTTTGGGTAAGGTGGGCGCCGAGACCCGAGGGATGCCGGTTATTTTTTGGCAGATGTATATGCAGTTTCGCAAAACCGTTATTTTGATTTTCACAGAAGAAAGTATGCCCTGTTTTCAAGGGTTGTCCACATTATCCACAGGGTTTTCCACAACGTGTTATGTTAACTGCTGGGGAGCAGACGATTCATTTTGGTTTCCATAATTATTGTCAAGGGTAAAAATTCGACAAAAAACTTGCCGCCTGTTTTTGCAGGAAGCGGACCGCTTCCTGTCGGCTCGCATACCGAAGGAGGCTTTTATGTGCTACACTGACACTATAGCCGCCATCTCCACTCCTGCTGGCTCCGGAGCCATCGGGGTACTCCGCCTGTCTGGCCCGCAGGCGGTAGAGATTGCGGGAAAGTGCTTCAAACCGCTGGGGCCCAAGGGACTAACGGATCATGCCCCCCGCTGCCTGGTCTATGGAGACCTGCTGGACCTGGAGGGCCGTCCCATCGACCGGGTGCTGTGTACCTACAGCCTGAGCCCAGCCAGCTACACCGGGGAGGATACCGCTGAGTTCCACTGCCATGGGGCGCCTATGGTGCTCTCTCTAGGGCTGGAGGCCCTGTTTGCGCAGGGAGCCCGTCAGGCGGGGCCTGGGGAGTTTACCCGGCGAGCCTTTTTGAACGGCAAGCTGGATCTGGCCCAGGCGGAAGCGGTGGGCGACCTGTTGGAAGCCAGAAGCCGGGAGGGGGCCCGCCATGCGGCCGGACAGCTGGCCGGAGCTCTATCCAAAAGGATCGGGGAGATCTATTCCGCCTTAGTGGACGTGATGGCCCATTTCCATGCGGTACTGGATTACCCGGACGAGGACATAGACCCCTTCCGGCTGGAGGAGCTGAATGGGATTTTGCGGGGTCAGGAGGATGCGCTCCGGACGCTGGCAGGCAGTTACCAGAGGGGGCGCTATCTTCGGGATGGGATCCCCTGTGCCATCGTGGGGCGGCCCAACGCAGGCAAATCTTCCCTGTTGAACGCGCTGGCGGGATATGAGCGGGCCATTGTCACCGATATTCCGGGAACGACCAGGGATACGGTGGAGGAGCGGGTGGAACTGGGCAACGTCACCCTCCGCCTCATTGATACCGCCGGTCTTCGGGACACCGACGACCCCATTGAGCGGATGGGAGTAGAGCGTTCCCGGCAGGCCATAGAGCAGGCGGAGCTCATCCTCCTGATAGTGGACGGGACTGTCCGCCTCACCCCGGAGGACCTGGATCTGATGCGGACCGTTTCAGATACCGGAAAACCTTGGGTACTGGTAGTGTCCAAGAAGGACCTGGCCCGCAATGCCAGCAGCCTGGGGGTGATCGGCGCAAAAGCGCCCCACGCGGTGGCTGTCAGCTCTGCCACTGGTGAGGGCCTTGATGATCTGGCCGCCGCCGTGGAATACCTGTTTCCCCGCGGCAGCGATGCCTCTTATGGCCAGATGCTCACCAACCAGCGGCAGGCCGAGGCGGTTGGTCGGGCCCGGGAGGCGGTAGGCCGGGCCCGAGAGGCCCTGGAGGCGGGGATTACCCCGGACGCCTTGCTTACCGATGTGGAGGAGGCCCTGTCCGCCCTTGGGGAGCTGACCGGCCAATCGGTCCGGGAGGATATCACTGACCGCATCTTTTCCCGGTTTTGCGTGGGAAAATAAGGTATGCCAAAGGGAACGGCGGCCTGTGGATAAGATGATAAAAATAGCTCCGGGACCTGTTCAGGTCCCGGGGCTATTTAAATTATTCGGTCCAATAGAGAAGCTCACAGCACACCGATTTCGGTGTAGTACTTCTCAGCGCCGGAATGGAGGGGCAGATCGGCGATATCCTTCACCGCCTCCTCGGGAGTCAGACCCTTCAGATTGGCCTGGGAGTCGCCCAACTTATCAATATTTTCCCAGAAAGTCTTGGTGAGCTGATAGACGGTCTCCTCATCTAGATCGCCCCGGCAGAACATGACCATCTTGATGGCGGAGGTCTGGATGTCTTCGTCCTGGTTGGGATAAGTGCCGGCGGGGATGGTCAAAGGGGCGTACCAGGGGTACTGCTCCTGCAGGGAGGAGATGATGGTGTCGTCGATGTTCAGCAGCTTGCAGCCGGAGGAGAGGGCCTGGGACACAGCGGCGGCCGGGGCGCCGGACATAATCCAGGCGCCGTCGATAGTGCCGTTGGCCAGCATATCGGCGGCGGCGGTAAAGTCGATATATTCGGCCTGGATGTCGTCGGGGTAGGTCAGGCCGGCGGCGGTGAAGTGGTTGCGGCACTCACCCTCCACAGAGGAGCCGGCGGCGGCCACAGCGAAGTGCTTGCCGGCCACATCGGCCAGAGAGGTAATGCCGGACTTCTCGGTGACCACCACCTGATTGGGGTTAAAGTACAGGCCGGCGATGACCTTCAGATCGTCATAGGCGTAACCCTCGAAACTGTCGGTGCCGTTGAGGCACTGGTAGCAGTTGCTGGAGATGGCAATGGACACCTGGGCCTCGCCCTCGGATACCAGAGTCAGGTTCTCGATGCCGCCAGCAGAGGCCTGGCTGGAGGCGCTGACATAATCGATCTCAGTATCCCACAGATTGGTGATGGCGGCGCCGACGGCGTATAGGGCGCCGGAGGCGGAGGCAGTGGGGAAATTGATGGTGACCGGGTCATGGGTCCCAGTGGTCTGACTGGAGGCGCCGCCGCTGTTGGCGGAGCTGGTGGAGCTGCCGCTGTCCTTGGAGCCGCAGCCGGCCAGCAGAGAAAGGGTCATAGCGGCGGCCAGGGCAAGAGAGAGGATCTTTTTCATTTCGAATACTCCTTTGCGATGTGATTTCATATGTCCAACACCCTGTGGCAGGAGGATGAGGAACAACAGATGGGGTCCGGGACAAGGTTCAGGCAGTCTGTGCCGGGGCGTGGCGGCGGGTGAAGAACTGGAAGAGAATGACTGCCGCTAGGATGGCAAAGCCGATGAAGTCGGTGACCGCTCCGGGATAGAGCATCAGGGGGGCCACAGCGATGAGGACGATACGTTCAGGCCAGCTGGACTTGCGGACGAACCAACCCTCCAGTCCGCCCACCAGGGCCACAGTGCCGATGGAGGCGGTGAACATGGCCCACAGGCTGCCAGCGATGGTGGCGGTGGGGTCGGCTCCAATGAGGAGGATGGGGTTATCCAGGAAGAAGAAGGGGATCAGGAAGCCAACCAGGCCCAGGCGGACAGACAGCAGACCAGTCTTGGTCTGGTTGGAGCCGGCGATGCCGGCGGCCACATAGCTGCTCATGGCCACAGGGGGGGTGATATTGGACAGACAGGCGTAGATAAGGCAGAACATATGGGCGGAGATAGGCAGTACGTTCACGTCGATCAGAACGGGGACGGCCACCGCCTGAACGATGACGTAGGCGGCCACTCCGGGGACGCCCATGCCCAGGATAGTGGACATGATCATGACCAGCAGACCAGTGAGATAGATGCTGCTGTTCTCCACGACGGAGAGGATGAGGTAGCCCATATTCAACCCCAGGCTGGTGAGGGTGACGGTGCCAATGATGACGCCGATGATAACACAGCAGACACCCACGGAAACAGCGCCCTTGGCCCCCTCCACCGTGGCGGCCACGATCTTGGACCAGGTCATCCGGGTGTCCTTCCGCAGCCAGCTGGCGGCGATAGTGGCAAAGATGGCGATGACGGCGGCATATAGAGGGGTGTAACCCATGGCCATCAGGGCGATGAGGACCACCAGGGGAATCACCAGATGCCCCTGCTCCCGGAGTACCTTCATGGCGTCGGGGATGTTCTCCTTGGACAGGCCGGACAGGCCTAGCCGCCTGGCCTCGAAGTGGACGGCAAACAGCAGCCCCAAATAGTATAAAAAGGCGGGGACGATGGCGGCCAGCATGACGGCAGTGTAGCTCAGGTTCAAAAATTCCGCCATGACGAAGCCTACCGCGCCCATAATGGGGGGACAGAACTGACCGCCGGTGGAGGCCACCGCCTCCACGGCGCCGGCAAATTCCTTCTTATATCCCGTCTGCTTCATCAGGGGGATGGTAATGGTGCCGGTAGTGGCCACGTTGGCAATGGCGGAGCCGTTGATCATGCCCATCAGGGCGGAGGCGAGGACCGCCACCTTGGCCGGACCGCCGGCGGTCTGACCCACCAGGGTCAGGGAGAAGTCATTGATAAAGCGGGAGAAGCCGCTGTACTTCAAGAAGGCACCGAACACCACGAACAGGAAGATGTAAGTGGCGGAAACGCCGATGCCGGTGCCCAATAGTCCCTGGGTTCCCCAGAACTGGGTGGACAGCACCCGCTTCAAAGTAAAGCCGTTGTGGCCCAGCTTACCGGGCAGATACTGGCCAAACCAGTTGTAGGCCAGGAAGATCAGGGCCAGGATGGCCAGATTGCCAGAGGCCCGGCGGGCAGCCTCAAAGGCCAGCACCAGGGCCACACCGGCGATGATCAGCTCAAACTGGTTGATCCGGCCGCCGTTCTGGGCGATGCGCTCATAATTCAAGATGAGATAGCCAAAGGTGAGAACGGTGAGCACGACTAGCGCCAGGTCCCACACCGGAGGCAGCTTCCGCACCCGCCTCTCCCGCTTATAGGTGGGGTAGAGCAGAAAGGTGAAAGCCAGCAGAAAAATACAGTGGAATGCCCGCAGGTTGATGGCGCTCATGACACCAAAGGTGCTGTAATACAGCTGGAACACCGTCCACACACACAGAAGGATGGTGATTGCTGTACCTGCCGGGCCGGAGTAGGAGCGGGTGCGGGATTCTGCCTCCTTTTCCTCCAGTAGCTTCTGGGCCTTGGCTTCCAGCTGTTCCTGCTCGTGCTGGGCCATTGGTCGGTTTTCTTCCATTGGAGTTCCTCCCCAAATACTTTATCGCTTAAAAGTGCTGAAGCAACAACGCTACTTGTTGTATCATAGATAGAGCCCTGTGTCAAGTCCTGAAGAAAAGTTTTTGCTCTTACCGGGCCGGGTCCGACAGAAGAGCGGGGGCGGGGTCGGTGGTCCGCTCATTGTCCGGGACAGAGGGGTAGAGCTTGCGCAGCCGGGAGATGCAGAAGATACTGGCTGGGAGTAGGAACAGGTCTGCGGCCAGCCAGGCTGCGGGGGAGGCCAGGCAGGCGGCGGTATAGCCAAAGATGGGGACCAGCAGGGTGGCTACGCCGGTCCGGGCAAACATCTCCAGCACCCCGGCCAGAATGGCGAAGGTGGAGAAGCCCATCCCCTGGATGGAGAAGCGGACAATATTCACAAGGGCCAGGGGAAAGTAGAAAGATACTTGGATCACAGTATACCGGGCGGTCAGTTCCACCAGCAGGGCCAACTGTTCCTCACTGGGGTCCAGGAAGAGCATGGCACACTGAGGGGCGAAGGCCAGCATGGCGCACAGCACCAGGAGGGACCAGCCCAGCCCCAGCGCCGTGCAGGAGCGGATGCCCCGGCCCAGCCGGTCCAGCTTGCAGGCTCCCACGTTCTGTCCGCAGTATGTGGCCATAGTGGCTCCCATGGCGTCGAAGGGACAGGCCAGCAGCTGAAAAAGCTTGGCTCCGGCCGCTACGGCGGCCACATAGAGACTGCCCAGAGCGTTGACGGAGGACTGGAGGATAATGGAGCCGATGGCGGTGATGGAGTATTGCAGGCCCATGGGGATTCCCATGGCGCACAGCACCCGGCAGGAGTGGACGTCCAGCCGCCGTTCCTCCCGACTCATGCGGAGGATGGGATATTTTTTGGCCATGTAGCATAGGCAAGCTACACCAGAGATCCCCTGGGATACCACCGTGGCGATGGCTGCCCCCGCCACCCCAGCGTCGAACCACAGGATAAGGGCGAAGTCCAGGAAAATATTGAGAAAGGAGGACAGCGCCAGAAAGACCACCGGCGTCTTGCTGTCTCCCAGGGAGCGGAGGATGCCGGCCAGCAGATTGTAGAGAATGGTGGCGGGGATGCCCATAAAGATGATAAAGATATAGGTGTAGGCGTTGTCAAAGATGTCCGCCGGAGTCCGCATGACGGTCAGGATCGTGCGGCAGAGCAGACCAGTGGCCGTGGTGAGCAACAGGGAGAAAAGGGCGGCGAGATAGGCGGAGTTGGCCACATAGCGCCTCATCTTGGAGGGCTCGTTGGCCCCCATCCGCTGGGCCACCGGGATGGCAAAGCCGCCGCACAGCCCCATACAGAAGCCGATGACAAAAAAGTTGATGGAGCCGGTAGAGCCCACCGCCGCCAGGGCGGAAGCCCCCAACAGCTTGCCCACGATCATGGTATCCACCATATTATAAAGCTGCTGGAACAGCATCCCCAGCAGAGTGGGAAGGGCGAATCGGACGATTAGTCCCATGGGACTGCCTTGGGTCAGGTCCTTAGTCATGCACATACCTCCAAACAGGAGCCAAAATAATCATCCGTATTATAGTCACCTGTTCCCGGCCTGCATAGAGCTTTTTTATACAATCTTTATGGCTAGAGAGCCAACTGTTTTGCATTAAAACGCAAAGAATGCCTCGGCCGGCGGCCCATGAGGGAAATGGAGGCCCCTCTCGACTGGGTAAAGGCAGAAAGGCCCGCCCATGGATATCCATGGGCGGGCCACAAACTATCAAAAAAACCTCACAGAGTTTCGTGCCCACAGGTGCGAAAGAATAAAAGCGTACCTCACCCCGTAAGTGTGGAATATGCCCATTTACAGCGGATACATCGTCAGTGGATCGCCTCTTTCTTGTACAGCCTCAGGCCTGTTTTGCCATCCGGCGGCAGGCCAGAGCGGTAGCCAAGAAGTAGCCCCCGTACACAGCTAGCAGGACCAGGGCGGTGACGGCGCTGCTGGCGGAGATTCTGCGCAAATGCTAGGTGATGTCAGGGCGTATTGAAAAAGACTTTATACTAGATGGTGCTGTGCTATCAGCAAGGTTAATGTTGTCCACAATAGAAATGTAGCGGACATTTATGCGGACAAAATCTTCCTCCAGCGGCTGTCCCGCCACGTGCCAGTTCCGGCACGTCCGGAAGTGGTCTTTAACTGTTGATAGAGGGCACGGAGCCGATGACTAGGGATAGGTTATTTTAGGAGGGCAACAGCTGGGACAGATAAATGTGTGTCCGAAGTTCTTGTAGGAACTCAACAAATATGAAATCATATTTTGTGGATATCGTCAGCTTGACAAAATAGATGGGGTTTGTTATTTTATACATAGAAACCGATACACAAAGGCGGCTTAATTGGAGAAATTATGGATGAGAAGGTAACAATTTCAGATATTGCTCGGGAGGTAGGAGTATCCAAGACCACGATTTCCCGGTATTTGAATGGCAGCTACGGCTATATGTCGGATAAGACCCGCCGCCGTATCGAGCAAGTCATTGAGCAGACAGGCTATGTGCCCAACAATGTGGCCCGGACGCTCAGGTCTAAGAAGAGCAACCTGATTGGTGTGGTAGTGAACACTCTGCGGTACCAGGTTGGGGCACAGACTGTCACTGGAATCCAGGATGTGTGCAACAAATATGGCTATGGCACAGTGGTGTGCTGTAGCGACGATGATCCTGACAAAGAGTTGGAGGCCATACAGCTTTGTCAGAACCAGCAGGTGGACGGATTTATCATTATTCCCTGTCTGGAGAAATCGGACCGTTATATAGAACTGTGCCAGCGGGGGACCCCAGTGGTGCTGTGCACCCGGCGATTGACAGACTGGCCTTATGGCTGTGTCTATGTAAAACATGAAGAAATGATCGGCCAGATGATGGTTCATCTAAAGGAGCAGGGCTTTGAGAAGGTCCAGTTTCTACTGGATGTGAACAACTTCCACAAAAGAAGAATGGGAGACGCCTTTGCTCAGAGAGCCAAAGAGCTGTTTGACATGGAGCCGGATGAGTCCATTGCCCTGGTGGGGCGGAAGGACCCAAAGATTCCGGAAGCCTTGGACCAATTCAAAGCCAAATGGGTGGGGACGCGGAAGGCTGTGATGGCCGTGAATACCCATACCTTGTTTCTGACCCTACAAGAACTGGAGCGACGGGGATGCCACATCCCAGAGGATATCGGGGTTTGCGGCTATGATGCCCAAGGCTGGGCTGAGTTGGTCTCGCCAGGCATTTCTGCTATCCGCCAGCCCATGGACCAGATGGGTATTCAGGCGGCGGAGGAGTTGATGGCCGCTCTAGCGGAAAATCGTATGAGCCAGAATCATGTGGCCCTCAGCGGGAAAGTTTTTTTTCGGGATTCTACCAAGCGGAATTAAATCGAGAGACGGGATGCTAAGCATCCTTCTCTTTTTTAACATTTATTTATCGATTAACAAAATCGGTTAACGAAACTAATCAATAAAAATATTTAACAAAATAAATATTATTTATACAAATTGTTGGTTGTGGGGATGTTTACCCAATCAAAATAAAACAAAAAAGTGGGAGGACTACAAGCATGAAAAAGTTATTTGCAATGTTCCTGACTGCAGCCATGGCTCTGAGTCTGGTCGCCTGTGGCGGCAACAACTCTACCGGCAGCACTGGCAGTACCGGCGGTGATACTTCTGTGGTGGCCGATGGAACGTGGCCCGACAAACCCATCACCATCTTGTGCGGCTATTCCGCTGGCGGCTCCTCTGACTTAGGCTGCCGCTATGTAGCGGAGGCCCTGCGTAAGGAACTGGGCGTACCCGTTGTCGTTGAGAACGTCCCTGGCAGCGGTAGCTGGTTGGCTTGGAACCAGTTGCTGAACAACACAGAGCCTGACGGCTACACTATGGCTCTGGTCAATCTGTCCGCCATGTATGGCCACTATGACGAGGCCAACCCACGCGAGACTACTTTGGATGATTTCGAGCTACTGGCCAACCATGTCATTGACTATCAGGTCCTGGCCATCCGCAGCGATGAGACCCGGTTCACGGATTATGCCTCCCTGATCGAGTACGCCAAGGAAAACCCCCTGATCTTGGCTTCCGCCACAGCCGGTATCACCAGTGGCGACGCTACCGTAGCCAAGATGCTGGAGAAGGAGCACGGCTGCCAGTTGACCGTTATCCCCGTAGATGGTGCTGGCGACGCCACTACCATGTTCCTGGCCGGTGAAACTGATTTTCTGTCCGCTAACTTGGGCGATGTGATGGACGCTGAGGCCAATGGCTACAAGCCAATTGTTATTTTTGCTCCTGAGCGTTCCCCATTTGCTCCCGATGTGCCCACCTCCATTGAACTGGGGCTGGATGACTATGTGTCCTTCTCCGCCCGTGGATACGCCTATATGCCCGGTGTGGACCAGGCGATAGTGGACCGAATGACTGAAGCTCTGATCAAGGTTATGGACGATGAGGACTATCAGAATAACATGGCGGCCATGGGTGCTCAACTGGAATTGTATACCGGCGATGACTACTACAATCTGCTGATGGATCAACTAGACACCCGATTGGAACTGTGGGATGTTGAGAAATAAGACTTCTCTGGCCAAATACCTTGTGGAGTGCCGGACGAGAGTTTGACACTCCACTGAGAAAGGAGCACTCCTATGAAGAAACAAATTCATCAAGATGTTTTTATTGGATTCGTTTGTTTGGCGATCACCCTTCTGATTTTTGCCCTGAACATGGACCTGCCCTCTGACGCGGCTATGATGCCCCGTTTGCTGGCTGCTCTTTTGACAATTTTGTCCATCCTTATTATCTATCACGGTATGCGTAAGAGCCAAGATCCCGCCGAGGCGGAGAAGAAGGAACTGACCTGGGATGTCCTGAAGATTCCTGTGATCACTTGGTGTATTGTGGCCCTATATGTGGCTCTGTTTGCGTTTATCGGCTACATCCCTGCAACTGCCATCATCCTTATCATTTTAATGCGCTTTATGAAACAGACTTCCTGGCCCATCATCATTACCATTGATGTAGTCTACTTATTGTTAATGTATTTTGTCTTTGCCCGTATGCTCAACGTCTCCATTGACGGCTTCGGCATTCTGGGCCGTTTGCTGTAAGAAGGGAGGATACAGAACTGTGTTAGCAAATATTATGGCCGGGGCTCAGAACCTGCTGACTCTTGACGCTGTACTGGCCCTGGTAGCCGGTACAGTGGGGGGTATGGTTATCGGTGCTTTGCCTGGCTTCTCCGCCGCTATGGGCGTCTCCCTGCTGATTCCCATCACTTACGGTATGAATCCTGTGGCCGCCCTGACTATGCTGGTGGCTATGTACACCTCTGCCATTTACGGCGGTTCCATCACCGCGATTTTATGTCATACCCCCGGTACCCCCGCCTCTGCCGCTACTGCCATTGATGGTTATCAGTTGACGAAGAAGGGCCGTGGTATGGAGGCTATGGGTGTGGCTACCTTTGGCTCGGCATTGGGCGGCACCGTCAGTGCCATTGCTATGCTGTTGATTGCCCCTGCCCTGGGAGCCTTCTCCCTGAAATTCTCCGTGCTGGAGTATTTCCTACTGGCCGTCTTTGGACTGACTGTGATCGCCAGTTTGGCTGGAGACTCGGTTATCAAAGGCCTGTTTTCCGGTGTAATGGGGCTGGCTCTGGGATGTGTAGGCCTGGACGCCATCACCGGTGTTCCCCGTATGACTTTGGGTGTCATCCAACTGGAGGACGGCATTAACTTCGTTCCAGCTCTGATAGGCTTGTTCTCTATCTCCCAGGTCATGTCCTTAGCCTGGGACGTGTACCATGGAAAGAAGGGGTCTGTCATCGAAGACCAGGAGAACCTAAAGAAGAGTCGCCGCCTGCCCCCTTGGAAAGAAATGAAGACCCTGTTTCCCACTATGGGTCGCTGCTCCATCGTAGGTACTATTGTGGGCATAGTCCCCGCCGCTGGCGCTGGTGTTTCCTCCTGGATCTGTTACTCTCTTGGCAAGCGCTTTTCCAAACATCCGGAGGAGTTCGGCCACGGCGCTTTGGAAGGCGTGGCCTCCTGTGAGACCGGAAACAACGCCGCTACCGGCGGAGCCCTAATCCCCCTCATCACTCTTGGACTGCCCGGCAGTTCCGTGGCGGCCATTCTTTTGGGCGGTATGATGATTCACGGCCTGACCCCTGGCGCCTCCATGTTTACTGAGCACGCCCCTACTACTTATGCTATCATGATCGGTTTCCTTATCGCCAACATCCTGATGGGCGTTATCGGTATGTTTGCCGCCAAATATATTGCCCGTGTTAGTACTGTACCTATGGGTCTTCTGGGTCCTGTTATCGTTGCCTTGGCTACTGCAGGCACTTTTGCTATCCGCAACAATATGTTTGATGTGTACGTAATGCTGGCTTTCGGCCTAATTGGCTTTGTGCTGAAGAAGTGTGGATTCGCCGCTCCCCCCATGATCCTGGGTATGGTGCTCAGCGAGATTTGTGAAAACAACTGGCGCCGCGCCGTCATCCTAGCCAACGCCAAGGGCGGAATGCTCCAATACTTCATGGGCCGTCCCATTGCTATTGTGCTGGCGATCCTGATTGTGATTTCTCTGTTCTCCCCCATCCTGATGAACTATGTCAACAAGAAATCCCGAGCCATCGCCAACGAGAAGTAATTAGAGGTGTATGTTCCCATGAAAAAAATTATACTGTACGGTTCCTTTACCCCCAATATGCTCTCCGCACTGGAGGAGAAATGCCCTTTAGGCTTTGAAACCTGCCATGTGCCGGTAGATGGCGACCTAGCCCAACTTGCCCCGGCTGACTATATAGTCAACCGGGGAGGGACCGTAGATGCTGCCATAATAAATGCGGCCCCCCAACTAAAGATGATCCAGAAATGGGGTGCGGGCTATGACAAAATTGACGTGAAGGCTGCCGGTGAGCGATCCATCCCCGTGGCTATTTGCGTGGGTGGGAACGCCATGCCCGTGGCCGAGGTAGCGGTAACCTTAATGCTGACCCTCCTGCGCAATGTGGTCCCTATGACCGAGCGAATGAAGAAAGGCGAGTGGGCGCGCGAGCAGTTTTCTTCACGGTCCTATCTGCTTCACGGAAAGACCGTAGGCCTGATCGGCATTGGCAATATTGCTAAGAAGGTGGTTGCCATCGTGAAGGGTGGCTTTGACTGCCATGTGCTCTACTATGACGTGTTTCGCTTGACTGAGGAGCAGGAAGATGCCCTGGGTGTGACCTATGTGGACTTGGATACCCTGATGGCCCAGTCTGATATCGTCAGTATCCATGTTCCTCTGCTTGACTCCACTGCAGGCATGATTAACAAGGCCAAATTGGATTTGATGAAGCCCAGCGCCTGTATCATTAACACCTCTCGTGGTGGAGTCATCAACGAAGCTGATCTGATCCAAACCCTCCAAGAAAACAAAATTCTGGGTGCCGGACTGGACACCTTTGAACAAGAGCCTCTGCCCCAGAATTCCCCTTTGCTGAAGATGGACAATGTGGTTACCACACCCCACTGCGGCGGGAATACCATCGACAATGACATGAACATGGCCGCTATCTGTATGGAGAATATCGCCAAGTATGATAGCTCCGGTAACAAGAATATGCGGGCTATCGTCAACCAGGACCTACTAGTTTAATTAAATCTAAGTTAAGAAAGACGGGATACTATGATTACAATTGGAAACCGTATCTTCACCGAATTTACCCGCTCCGACCCCACTCTGATAGAAAAGTTCCGGGGATTGCCATCTAGCAATATTAACGATGAGATGAACCGTCTCTACTGTATGCATGATTACATTCGTCTGCTGAACCCTGCTAGGGCTAAACCCCTGCTGGGGACCGCTATTACTGTAAAGGCTCCTATTGGAGATAATCTGTTTTTCCACAAGGCCCTTGATATGGCACAGCCTGGCGATGTTATCGTCGTGGACGGTGCTAGTGGCTGCAATCGCTCTTTGGCCGGCGAGATTATGATGCGTTTTGCGGCAAAAAAGGGGCTGGCTGGCATCGTGGTGGACGGTTGCCTTCGTGACCTGGACGGTATTGAACTACTGGATATGCCTATCTATGCTAAGGGTATTACTCCTCAGGGCCCCTGGAAGTTTGGCCCTGGCGAAGTCAATGTGCCTGTAGCCTGCGGTGGACAGGTGGTGTTTCCAGGCGATATTCTGGCGGGGGATAAGGATGGTATCGTCGTCATCCGCCGTCAGGATGCTGAGGCTGTGGCAGAGGCGGCTCAGAAGAAAAAGGCCGCTGAGGACAAAACTTTTGAACTGATGGAGTCCGATTTTGCCGCCTATACCACCAAGCATCTGGAGAGTACCACCAAGCGTATGGAGGGCAAGAACCCCGCTACCTACGGAAGCTACGCAGACCTCTACGAAATTTGATAGCGCACTGATAAAAGGCAGGCGGAAGTAATTACTTCCGCCTGCCTTTATATACTTCGCAATGACCAGAATGCGATGCGGATTTTTATTTATGCCGCTGAAGTATATAAAGTCAAAAAGTTGCAGAAATATACAGAGATACAGAAAAAGACGCTGAAATAACGCACATAATTATGGCCTTGTTGTTTGAATAATAATACAATATGAGGGGCAAAGTGTTATCCTTCCCCCATATTGTATCACCAAAAATGTAAATCAATTCAGCATTAAAGATCTCTGTCGCTCAATTTTGGATATGATTCATCTGCCCTGACCACTCTATCCAATTTTCTGCTTTGTGTTGTTCTGTAATGCCCTTGCACTCCGCTATCTGCGCTACCAGCCGGAAATATATTTCCCAAGCTTGCTGATTTATTTTGACCAGATAGCTACCCGGCTTTCCGCTGAGTAGCAGGGCGGTGTAATGATATTGGATCGTGCTTTGATGTGTTGCAAATGCCATTGACCCCATATACTGAGCGGCTATGGCTTCAGGGACGGTAAGGTCGGGCAAGTGATAATTGCTTTCTGGTCGGTAAGTTCTACCTGTTTTCTCTGATTTTTTCATAACACAGTCCTTCGTGGTGTTTGAATTGCAGAGAATTCAAACACTCTCGTCCGTCTTAAAAATAATAAGGGAGACACTCCATTACGAAGCACCTCCCTTGGGCGGCCATATATATAAGAACACTATGGAGAGAATTTCGGTGGCCTATTGCCCTCGTACTTCCTGGCCCGGATTTTTAAGCACAGGCCCAGAACCACCAAATAGAGAATAGGGGTGATCAAGGAAGTAGTTCGGCCAAAGCAGCGAGAAATCCCTCTCCTTGGGCCGCTTCGGTAATCAGAGCGAAGGAAAATGCGGAATGGAAGATCATAATATGCGGAGCCAACAACTAGGGTGTTGTTCACAGGAGAAACCACCAGGATTTTGTCTGATATCTTTACGAAAGATAGAACTTTAGTAATTCCATAGTGATGGAATATAGAATTAAAATCTGAACTAGTTTCTTGTGCTTTTTGAATGGAAAGCAAGATTTTAGCTTCGTCAGGAGAAAGTGTATCCCATTTATGGTAAGTGGAGGCTTTATCCCTGCTTCTCCTTGAGTATTTTCGAATGTCGTATCTATGGAAGAAGAAAATGCGGAGATTATACAAATTAGCAGCTTCAATTTTATGCTATATCCCGATAGCGCTAATCTTCTTCACGGCAGTCAGACACTGAGGCGTTTAGCTTCTCATTGACCTGGCGGTCTATGCCTGTCTAGCCATCCGTCGGCATGCCAGAGCGGTAGCCAAGAAGTAGCCCCCGTACACAGCTAGCAGGACCAGGGCGGTGACGGCGCTGCTGGCGGCGCTGTCCACCTTCCCGGCGGTGGAGATGAGCTCGTTGGCTGCTCTCATTCCAACGGCGGAATGGATCAGGGCCAGCCCGAGGGGGAGCAGGAAGGCCAGGGCCACCTGCTGGGTAGCTGATCGGGCCACCAGCCGTTCCTCGGCCCCCAGCCGGCGGAGGATGGCATACCGGCCGGTATTGTCCGCCCCCTGACTCAGCTGCTGGAGGGCCAGCACAGCCGCCGCTGCCAGCAGGAAGGTAAAGCCCAGGTACAGTCCCAGGAACAGGGCCAGGATCTTGTTGCCCATGGCCTCTTGATAGATGGTCAGCCGACTGTTGATGGACAAGTACCAGTTTTCCTCCTGGAACTGGCGCAAGGCGGCCATGACCTCCGCCTCCGTTTCCTCCGGGTTTCCGGCGTAATCCGCTGACCAGACCTGACGGCGTATTTTGAGTTCGGATGCCATCTCATCCGGAATAATGAGATAGCTTAACCCCAGATTCCCGGTGGTCAGCGTCACGTCGCTGCCCTCCTGGAGATGGGGCAGGGGGCCGCTGCACCCCGGTTCTCCCTGGCGGGCCAGCAGGGCGTTATAGTCGGACAGCCGGACGGCGGCGCTGGCCTCCTCAATGCCGGTGACGGAGGCGTCATTATAATAAAAAATGGTGTCCTGCTGCCAGGAAAGGGCGGAGGAGTTTACCCCGTGTTCTTCCAGCAGGGCGTCAAAGTCCATAGGCCCCAAGGCGTCGGCGTTCCGGTTCTGGACAGTGATATCGAAGGGGGACTGATAGCCGGTCATGGATTCGATGGTGCTGTTCAGTCCGACCGAGCTGGCGGTGATGCCGATGGCCAGCAGGAGGAGAATACACACCACGGTCTGGGCCAGATAAGTGGAATGGACCTTGCTGATCCACTGGCGCAGGGTAAACAGATTGAGATTTTTGTAGTAGAGCCGGGGCCGCCCCTGGACAAATTTCAACACAAAGCCGGACAGGGAGCGGAAAATGAGCAGGGTGCCCAGGGTACCAAGAGTCAGCATGGGGACGCAGATGGGCAGAACGGCTACGGCGATGGCCATGCCGAAGGTAAGCAGGATGGCATAGGCGGCGGCCAAAAATACAACGCCCAGCAGAAATTGGAACACGGCCACTCCCAGGGGGCGGGGCTTTAGCACTTCGTTTTTTCTCTCCCCCTGCATCAGGTCGATGAGCTTGGCCCGAGATACCTGCACACCGCTGAAGAGCATCACCAGCAGAAAGATGAGCCCAAAGTATAGGACGGTCTTGACCGCGGCCCCTGGGGAGAAGGTGATGGCCAGCAGGTCGGACACATCCATCTCGAACATGGACAGGGTGAGGGCAGACATCCCGTAGGAGGCGGCCACTCCAAGACCCAGCCCGGCGGCTAGGGAGAGGAGCCCGACAACTCCGGTCTCCAGAAAGAGCAGTCTTGAAACCTGCCCTTGGGACAGGCCCAGCAGGAGATAGGTGCCCAGCTCCCGCTTCCGCCTCCGGAGGAGGAAGCGGTTGGCATATAGGATCAGGCAGGCCAGCACCACCGCCACAAAGACGGAAAAGATGTCGATCAGCATGAGGATGGGTTCCACCATGGGATTTTGATTTTGGGCCAGATAGACCATGGCCCCCTGCCCGTCGATGGAATTAAAGGTATAGAACAGGCACACGCCGAAGGTGAGGGTCAGCAGATAGACCCCATAATCCCGGAAGGACCGGCGCACATTCCGAAGGGCCAGCTTAGAGAACATCGGCCATCTCTCCTCCCATTTCAGACACCACACGGATGATTTTCTGGAAGAAGGCGCGCCGGTCCTCCCCTCCGCGGCGGAGCTCCAGGAAAATCTGCCCGTCCCGGAGAAAGACCACCCGGCGGCAGCAGCTGGCGGTGAAGGCGTCGTGGGTAACCATCAGGATGGTGGCTCCCATCTCCCGGTTCAAGTGTTCCAGCCGGTCCAGCAGGAGCTTGGCCGACTTGGAGTCCAGGGCCCCTGTGGGCTCGTCGGCCAGCACCAGGGCCGGCCGGGTGACCATGGCCCGGGCGGCGGCGCACCGCTGCTGCTGGCCGCCGGACATCTGATAGGGGTACTTGTTCAGACAGTCGGAGATACCCAGCAGTCCGGCCATCTCCTTCACCCGGCCGTCGATCTCCTGGGCGGGGGCCTTGACGATGGACAGCGCCAGGGCGATGTTCTCCCCGGCGGTCAGGGTGTCCAGCAGATTGCAGTCCTGAAAGATGAAGCCGAGCCGCTCCCGGCGGAACCGGGCCAGCTCCTTACCCCGCAGGGCGGTGAGCTCCCGGCCGTCGATAACGATGGAGCCGGCGGTGGGCCGGTCGATGGTGGACACGCAGTTGAGCAGGGTAGTCTTGCCCGAGCCAGAGGGGCCCATGACCCCCACGAACTCCCCCGCTTCCAGAGACAGGGACACCCCGTCCAGCGCGCGGGTGGCGGCCGCCCCTTTGCCATAGACCCGCCGAAGGTCTGTTACTGTTAAAATCTCTGCCATGATGTTCCTCCTTGTCATACTGTAAGCGCGGACAAAGCTGGCCCGCGGAGTAAACCCTATCGTCCGGGAGCCAGATAGGAAAAGGGAATGGGGGAAGCGGAGCTTGCCCCAGGCCCTCCACCCTGATAGGACACATCCTGGAGATAGGCTGCCAGCAGAGCCAGCACCAATACAGCCGCGCACAGTCCCGTCTTGATATGGTTCGTCATCGTATATCCGCTCCCTTCGGGGGATTACCCCTAAAACTGTATCAAATCATATCATACAGTTTTGACGATTGCTCTAAAGGAATTATGAGGATTTCATTAAAATTGTTTTAAAACTTTCAATAAGAAAACGCCCCGGAAAACCGGGGCGCCAGGATAAGGAGGAAAAGAATGAGAGCAAAGAAAATTGGTTGCGCCGGTGTCATACCGACAGATGGAATGCCTCCATCCAGCGGTTGAGCTGAACCAGATAGGCCATGACATGGGCCTTCGGGATGGAGGAGCCCACGGGAGCGCCGCCATCCTCCATAAGGAGGCGGCGCAGGGCCCGCTCCTCCGCCAGAGGGCGGATCGGGGCGTTGGTGTCGTCCAGGAGACGGGCCAGCCTGGCCCGAACCAGTTGCCCATACAGGGATTCTGCGGCAAGGATGTGGGGGAGAGCGGCCCGGTCCCGGACTGCCTGGGGGAGAAGGTCCTCTGTCCCGTCCCGCAGCAGCTGAAGGGGTCTGCCGTTGACCGTCTTCATGGACCAGGGGATGTTCCAGGCGTACTCCACTAAAAGGTGGTCGCACAGAGGGGAGCGGAGGTCTAGGCCGGAGGCCCGGCCCAAACGCTCGTTGCGGGCCAGCAGGGCGGGAAGGAGCCAGTTGAAGGCCAGCCAGCTCTCCCGGCGGCGCTGTGTCTCTCGAGGACTCTCACCATCCAGTGTGGGACAGCAATCTAGGAGCCGGGACAGGTGGTCCCTGCCGTGTTCCTCCACTCCAGAGGAGTGCCACAGACCGGGATCAAAGATCTGCCTGCCTAGGGGCAGGGCGGTGGACCGGGGGAGGGGGAGAAAAGTCCCGCCTTCCCCCTCCGGCCAGAGGGAGCCGCCCAGAATACAGCCGCCCCCAGTCCCTGTGAGGACCGTGTGACAGGTCCTGGAGACCTGGAGGCAGAGAAAGAACAGTCCGGCGTCCGACAGGGCCATGGCGGGAAACTCCAGGATCTCCCCTTCCTCCTCCATACAATTGACCAAGGAGGGCAGGGGACACTCCAGAGCGCGGTGCCGGGTATGAAAGGCATCGGCCACCTGTCGGACGGAGGATTCCCCGTTCCGCTGAAGGGACCAGGTGTCCAATGGCGGCCGCCCATCCTCAGTATACGCCAGGGCGGCGGCCGCGGTTACAAATGAGGAGGAAAGACTGCCCGACAAAAAAGAGCCCAGTGCAGGCGGGCCGGCCAGCTCCCGGCGGACAGCCTCGTCGGCCAGCTGGCGGACCCTGGCGGCGGTGGTGGGGTAGTCGTCGGGGTGCGGACGGCTTTCCAGCGCCCAATAGGGGTGGACACTGACCCCGTCCGGGGAAAAGATCAGTAGGGAGGCGGGGGGCAGCAGATGGATACCCTCAAACATTTCAATGCCGGGCGGTGGGACTGGAGCCAGGCTCAGAAGCTGCCGTAGGCCGTCCTGACTCAGCCGAGGGGCCAGACCGGGGAAACAGAACAGGGCCCGCTGCTGGGAAGCAAAGAGAAAGGTGCCGTCCACCCAGGTCCAGAACAGAGACCGCCCTCCCAGCCGGTCCCGGCAGCAGAGGAGCCGCCTGGAGCCCCCGTCCCAGAAGGCGTAGGCAAAGGAGCCCCGCAGCCGTCTGGGCGTCTCTACTCCCCAGAGGATACAGGCGGCAAGCAGAGTTTCCGTATCATCGTGGGAGTCAAGGGGAAAACCGGCTTCCGCCAGCTCCCGGCGAAGCTCCGGGCCGTTGGTCAGGGCCCCATCCCATACAAGGGCGTACTCCGCCCCCTCCCAGCCCCGGACCATGGGCTGACGGGCCTGGGGCGCCAGACCCGCCGGCCGGCGGTGGACCAGCACACAGTGCCGGCTCTGCCATAGGCCGCGCTCCACAGGCTGGGGGCAGGTCAGCCCCTCTCCCATCTGATGGGCCTCTTCCCGGCGGGCCAAAGTGCCGCCGTCACGAAAAAAGTCGCAGGATCCACAGATACCAGACATAAGTACATACGCTCCTTTATGGGATCAATTTGGAGTGTCCGCCCGGAGCCGGTCCGGCGGCGGAGGCTGGCTGCCCCGCAGAGAGTGGGAGGGGGCCTGCCATCTCCATTCTATTCCGCCGCCGGGAGAGGGCTCACAGCAGCAACAGCCACACCGTCCAGCCCAGAGAGGCCAGAAGGGCCCCCGCCGCTCCCCAGACGGGACCGGGCAGCCGCTCCAGCCGCCGGTTCCAGGCCCGACCCTGCTTGAGATAGCCATCCGCCGCCTGACGGGCCTCCTTCAAGACCCGGTCGGCGCTGACGCCCTCCCGGGCCAGAGCCTCCTCCTTGACAATAAAAATGGCCTCCTCAAAGAGCCGGGGGTCCGGGGACTTGACCAGGATGACCTGGCGGGTGATGCCCTTGACCATATCTGCCACATCCTTTCCGGGGATCCACATTCCCAATCATGGAACTAGTGTGTCCACTTTTTGGCCGGTATATTCTTCCTTGTCCCACCCGTAGACTAGGCGTGGAGGAAAAGGGGGGACGTTGTGAAGGAAAAGCAGTGGCAGCGGCTGGCAGGGCTGGCTCTGATTTATGTGGTAAATGTGGTCCTAATCTGGCTTGCCCAGAAGCTGTGAAAGAAAGAGGGGGAGCGGTCAGCTCAGGAGCAGCTCCAGCTCCTCAATGGTCAGGCCGGGCTGGAGGGCCAGATCGATGGCGTAGCCGATGATTTTGGACAGGTCGCCCACCTGACTGTCGATGTCCTTGGGGGTGACCAGCAGGTCCCGGCCTTCCCCAAGATCGGGCAGTTCTTCCACGCCCATCAGATCGGCAGCGAGGGTGGCGGCGTCCACCACCGTGGGAACCCCGATGGCGATAACGGGCACGCCTAGGGACTTCCGGTCCAGCCCCATCCGGTGGTTGCCCACCCCGGAGCCAGGGGTGATGCCGGTATCCGTCAGCTGCACGGTCCGGCACAGCCGGTGGAGGGAGCGGGAGGCCAGAGCATCCACGGCGATGACACAGTGGGGACATATCTTTTCACACAGGGACTGGATCAGCTCGCCGCTTTCCACCCCCGTGGTCCCCATGACCTCCGCCGCCAGGGAGGCCACAGGCCGGAAGGCGCCAAACGTCTCCGGCATCTGGCGGACCAGGTGCCGGGTTACCAGAGTGTAGTTGTGGACCTTGGGGCCGATGGCGTCCGGGGTGATGGCCCGGTTGCCCAGCCCGGCCACCAGCACCAGCCCCTGGGGAGGAATATCCTTCAGCAGCAGGGAGAGCTCGGCGGCCAGAGCCTGTATCGAGCGGGCGAAGATGTCCCCCTCCCGGCTGGCCAACCCCTCCAGAGTGAGAGTCACATAGCGGCCCTTGGGCTTGCCAAGGGCCTTTTCCCCCTCCTGGTCCAGAATGTCCACTGTGGTGACAGGCAGGCCCTCCCGTTCTCCATCCCTAGCCTCCACCCCAGGCAGCTTGGTGGTCTCTCCGGCGCTCTCTTGCCACAGCTCTCTGGCTTCCAGGGCCAGGTCGGTCCGGCGCATAGTCATGACCATCCCTCCTTCACGCTATATCTTGTGCGGATGATTTCTTTGCGCCCCTAGTCTTTGCGGCACATTCCGTTCTATCCAAAAAATCTGGAAAAAATGAAAAAAACAGTTGATTTTTTCAAAAACCGATGGTACAATACATATCTGCACAGGCGTACTGTGCTCAAATCAACGATAAGATCGGAGGAGGTGTTTGGTTTGCCGAATATCAAGTCTGCCAAGAAGCGTGTGCTGGTCAATCAGGCCAAGGCCGCGCAGAACAAGGCCGCGAAGTCCGCGCTGAAGACCGAACTGAAGAAGTTTGACGCCGCTGTGGCGGAAGGCAACCGCAGCGAGGCCGATGTCGCCTATAAGGTGGCCGTCAAGGCTGTGGACAAGGCCGCTGCCAAGGGGCTGCTGCATAAGAACAACGCTGCCAACAAGAAGAGCAGCATGACCATCAAGCTGAACAAGCTGGCCTAAGGGCCGATGTGGGGAAAGCCGTCTGTACTGACAGACGGCTTTTTTCGTATCTGAATCAAAACACGGGGACGAAAGTTCGTCCCCGTGCCGAGAGCAGTATTTTATTCACCGCGCGAGAGGAAAAATGACTGTGGCGGTGAACAGGTCCGCCTCTGTGGTGATTTCCAGCACACCGCCGCAGGCCTGGGTGAAGGAGTCTGCGATGGACAGCCCCAGACCGGAGCCGCCGTCGGTCCGGCTCTCATCCCCCCGGACAAAGCGGGCGGTGTAGTCCACTCCCGGCTTTAGCTCGGCGGCGGAGGTGTTCTGCACGCTGGCCCGAGCCTGTTCCCCCTCCACGGTCAGGGTCAGATAGACCCGGGAGCCGGGCAGGGAGTATGCTAGGGCATTGGACAGCAGATTCTGGAAGACCCGGTACAGCCGGTCGCTGTCCGCCGTGATGGGGATACCCTCATCCGGGATGGAGGGCCGCAGGACCAGACCGCTGTTCTGAATCGCCTGGTCCATGTCCGCCAAGGTCTGTCGAAGCAGCCGGCCCAGGTCCAGCCGCTCCAGTTTTACCGGAAGCTGACCGGTAGCGGCCTTGCTTACCTCGAATACATCCTGAACCATAGCCCGCAGCCGATGGGCCTTTTCCTCCAAAATAGCCACATATTCGCTGGCCGGGGGATTCAGGGGTTCCTGGGCCAGCAGCTCGGTGTAGCTCAGGATGGAGGTCAGGGGGGTCTTTAGATCGTGGGATACGTTGGTGACCAGCTCTACCTTCATCCGCTCGCTGCGGGTGCGCTCCTCCACCGCCTGGTGGAGGCCCTGCTGGATGTGATTCAGGTCGTCGGCGGCCTGACAGAGATCTCGGCCTGGGGGAATGGACAGGGGGCGGTCCACCTGTCCGGCTCGAAGCAAGGCAAGGTGGTCTGTCAGAGCACCCAGATCGACGGCCATCTCCTGTGCCCGCCGGGCAAATACAGCTAAAACAATCATAAGAAGCCCACTAAAGATCAACAGGGCGAACCACGCTGCCACCCGGCCCGCGCCATCCCGAAACACCCATATGAACAGGACGAAGCTGACCATCCAAAGCAGCCCAAGGGCCAGGGGGAGGATTCCCCGGCGTACCAGCCTGCGCTGAATGGGCTTCTCCAGCTCCCGGGCGGCCAGCATTCCCAGCACGCCGTGCCGCCAGGGCTTTTTGTTATACCGCCAGTCGTTGATGATGAGCAGGTATAGTCCCGAGAGCACCGCCAGCAGGCCGGGAGCGTGGTCTGCCAGCTGGGGCAGATACTCCCGCAGCAGCCAGCCGCGGCTCTCCGACAGAGTGGTCACCGCCGTACCGATGCCAATGGCCTGCTCAAAGGAGTAGCCGTATTCGTAAACGGGTTCGACAGAGACCCACTCTCCCGTTTCGGGGTCATAGGTAGCGGCGGAGGTGGAGCCAGAAGCAGTGCTTTGTGGCGTGTCGCTGTACACCAGATCCTGCCATACATCCCCCAGATACTGCGTCCGGGGCATACAGAAAAACACCAGCAGGAAAGCCAGGACGAGCTTCGCCTCAAACCATATCCTTCCCGTCCCACGGGCCAGAAGTCGGTCGGCCCGCTGTTTGTCCTTCCGCAGAAGGATATACACCAGGAACAGCGCCCCTCCCACACCCATGCAGGCGGCGTGGGCGAGGATCGTTTCTCGATAGATCTGTAAATTTTGCTTTAAATAATACAGCTCGTTATACTCTTTTGTCCCGGAATTGCCATAGTCCCCCCTAATAAAGATATGCGGCTCGTCGATGACCGCCATGGTTACCCTGACTTTGCTCCCTGCCTCATCTATGGTAAAGTTTTTGTAGCCGGGGACATACCACTGATAGGGCTCGTCAATGTTCTGATAGCGGTAGTAGCCATCACCATAGATGTCCAGCTCGACACCGTCCCGCCAGGCCCGGACCTTCGCTCCGTCGAACTGGAGCAGGAATCCATAGCCATCGGGGAGCTGTGCCGCCGTTGTAGAGGAGGTCAAAGTGTCACTGTTGCTGTAAAGTTCTTTTCCTTCTCGCTCAATGCGGTAGAGGATGTTCAAGTCTTCCTTCATGACGTTGTGAAGAGAGCGGACCTTTGTATCCCGTAGCCCCCAGTCGCCCCCGTCATAGCCATTGATATCCCCAAAGACATCGCCTCCGGCGCCCATAGTGATCAGCTGCACCAGCCGGGCGCTGATAAAGCCCTGAAACTCTGTGGTATCCCGCCAGTCGGCTTGGAAGCTGTCGGAGATCCACCGGCGGCTGTCAGAGGAGGTCAGCGCCGTGCCAAAGTACAGGGCCCCCTCCAGAAGCATGGAGATCCCCAGCAGGAAGGCCAAAAACCCGGCAGCCGCTCTACTTTTTTTCCATTTTGTATCCAATGCCCCACACCACCTTCAAATAGTCTGGTTCCCGAGGATTCAGCTCAATTTTCTCCCGAATGCGGCGGATATGGACCATCACCGTGTTGTCGGAGGCGAACGCGTCTTCCCCCCAAACCCGGCGGTAGATCTCCTCCGCTGGAAAGACCCGGCCCAGGTTCCGCATCAGCAGGTCCACGATGCCTGTTTCGGTGGCGGTGAGGCGTACCTCATCCCCATCCGCCGTCAGGGCACGGCGGTCCGGGTCATAAACCAGCCGGCCATTGACGATGGCCCCGGCGGGGGCGGCATTCACATCCCCCAGCCGGGTATACCGCCGAAGCTGACTGCGGACACGGGCCACCAACTCCTGGATGCCGAAGGGCTTGGTCATATAGTCGTCCGCCCCCATGGACAGGCCAAGCACCTTGTCGCTCTCCTCACTCTTGGCGGACAGGAGAATGACGGGCAGGTTCCGGCGCTCCCGGATGCGGAGGACGGCGGACAGGCCGTCCAGCCTGGGCATCATCACATCCATCAGAATGAGCCGCAGGTCCGGGTCCAGGGCCTTGTCCAGCGCCTCCATGCCGTCGTAGGCCCGAAGCACCCGGTAGCCCTCCTTCTCCAGGGCGGCGGCGATGGCCCCCACGATCTCCCGGTCGTCGTCCACCACCAGGATAGCCGCTTGTTCAGCCATGAAAACAGCTCCTTCCTCGGTCACTGGATACAGGATAACAGAGATTCCTTACAGATTTCAGCGGATATCTCTTACAAATCTCTTACAGTTTACGACGGATACCCCAATTCATCAAGGGGATTTTCCCAGACAGGCCGGGGGATCAGAGGGAAGAAAGACCTCGCCCCCGAAAACATACTTTTTTTGACAGGCGGGACCAGTACAATGGTCTGAGAAGGAGGGACCTCCTATGGTGAAAAAGCTGATAACATTTCCGCCCGTGGCCCTTGCTCTGGAGATGGCCCACACCTACATCCGGGTGGGTGTGGCCCGGTCGGCGGCGGCCCTGTCCTATTTTTTGATTTTGACTCTGTTTCCCATGCTGTTGTGTGTCAACTACTTCATTGGGCTGTTCCATCTAGACTTGGAGCAGCTCCTGACCGCCCTGGACCAGCTACTCCCCGCCCAGGCTCTGGCCATTATGGAGGACTATCTGGCTTACGCGGCGGACATCCAGTCCCCAGCCCTGTTGGCCGCCGGACTGTTTACCATCCTGGTTTCAGCTTCCGCCGGCATCCGTACCCTGTTTCTGACCATGGACGAGCTGTACCAGGTCAGGCGGAACAACGGACCGGCCCGGTTTCTTCTCAGCCTGGGGCTGTCTCTGCTCTTTCTGCTGACTATCTACCTGTCCGTGGTGGTAATCTTCACCGGGGACTGGTTCTTTGGCCTGCTTCAGACCCATCTGCCCCCCAGAGTGGTGGAGCTGATCCCGCTGCAGGCGCTGTCCGGGCTGTGGCGATGGACCCGCTATCTGTTGCTCTTCTTCTTTTTCCTGCTGCTGGTGCTGGTGATCTATCGGGTAGGGACGCCTAGAGACCGGGCCGGGCGTCGGATCGTGCGGGGAGCCGCCCTGCTGGCCTCCCTGGCCATGGTGGCCTGCTCCGTCCTCTTCTCTTGGTTTATCGGCCTGTCTTCTCGGTATACCTTGGTGTACGGCTCCTTGGCCTCGCTGATCATCCTGCTGGTATGGCTGTATTTCTGCGGAAATATCCTGCTTTTGGGGGCAATCTTCGGCCAGGTTGCGGCCCGGAGGGGAGAGAGGAGGCGGCAGGGCCCGCCCGCGTGAGATGCGGGCCGCCCTATCCCGCAGCCTCCCAGCGTGTGGCCATTTTCTCGGCCGGATACACTTTCCAAACCGGCAGGGATGTGTTACACTTTTTACAATAGTATCCCGTGCCACACGGGCGCGGAGAAAGGCGGGCCCACTATGAATGACAAGCTGATTCGTCAGATCACCGGCGAGATCGCCGAGGCCCTGGTATCCCGAAAGCTGGCCGCGATTCCCAACCGAAAGGCCGCCCAGGCCCTGCTGAAGTCCTGCGGCATGGCCGAGAGCCTGGCGGCCCTGTTTCCCATCCGGGAGCGGTTGAGCTGCGTACGGGTGCTGGAGCTGTGCGCCCCGGCCCTGGAGCGTCTCTGTCCCCAGGGACCGGAGAAGGGGTGGGAGCCCTTTATCTATCAGTATGTGTGCCGGCTGATGTTCCCAGAAAACGGCTTTGCGCCGGAGGCCGGCCGGTATGCCCAGGGGGCGGGGTTCTATCTCACCGTACTCCAGGTCCTGCTGGACCATGAGCGGGCTGCCCTGCCCTTTGACCCAATGCTGGACTTCCAGTTTTTGACGGAGGAGGAGTACTCCCTCTGCGACCAGGCAAAGGAGTACCGCTGGTTTCTGGCTGCGTGGCGGGAGGAGTTCGTCTACGAACTGATGCGGATGGGATTGGAGGTTACTCCCTTCCGTGCCCTGAATCATATTGCCGGCGTTCACTATATCGCTATGACGGCGGCCAGAGGTCTGGCGGAGGCTCAGGTGGACGTGGATCTGGCCCTGATCTCCGCCGCGGCCGCTGCCCACGATGTGGGCAAATTCGGCTGCCGGCCTAGGGAGCGGGTGCCCTACCTCCACTATTACTATACTGACCAGTGGCTGCTGGGCCGGAAGATGGAGGCGGTGAGTCACATCGCCTCCAACCACTCGACCTGGGATCTGGAGTTGGAGTCCCTGTCCGTGGAGTCCCTGCTTCTTATCTACGCCGACTTCCGCTGCAAGCAGGAGCGGGACCAGGAAGGAAACGAGGTGACCACCATTTTTCCCCTGGATCAGTCCTTCCAGGTCATTTTGTCCAAGCTGGACAATGTGGACTATGAGAAGCGCCGCCGGTATGAGTTCGTCTATGGAAAGCTTCATGACTTCGAGGACTATATGCGTTCACTGGGGGTAGACGTGGACCTCACTGGCCGCCCCCAGCCTCCGCTGCCCCACAAGGACCCGGCGCTCATGGATCCGGAGGAAACGCTGGAGGGGCTGATTCTGCTGTCGGTGGATCACAATCTGCGGCTGATGCACATGCTGTCCAACGAGCAGAAGTTTGGCAACATCATCGAGGAGGCCCGCTCTGTCAAGAGCTGGCAGCAGCTGCGGGCCTATCTGAATATCTTTGAGGAATATTTTACCTATCTGTCTGTCCGACAGAAGACCCAGGCCCTGTCCTTCCTCTATGAGCTGCTGATGCACCGTGAGGGCGATATTCGCCGCCAGGCCGGTGGCCTCATCGGCCAGCTGATCGCCCGTTTCCACCTGGTGTACCGCAAGGAGGTGCCCGCCGACGCCCAGAGCGACCCGGCGGAGGAGGTGCCCTTTACCCTGTGGGAGCAGTATCTGGACATGATCATTTTTCCAGACCACAAGACCACCCCTCAGCAGCGATCCCACATCGGCTATACTCTGAAGCTGGTCATCGGTTCTATGCTGGACCACGCCCGGCCGGGAGATATTCCCCGGTTCCTGGGGGCCTTTCTGCGCTATTTTGAGACCCCAGAGGACACCATCCCAGACACCGCCTTTACCCTGCTGGATGCGGTACGTTACCTGCCGCCCCAATACTACGGAGATGACGTCCGTGGCAGGCTGATCGAGTTTGCCGCCCACTTTATCAGGTCCGACGACCTGCGCCTGGTCACCGCCGCCCTGGAGTTCCTGCGGGAGGCGGAGCGGTCCATCCCTCGGAGCCATCCCCAGATGGCCCGCATCGCCCAGGTGGCCCGACAGGCTGGCTCCGACCAGCTGACCACAATTTTCCTGAAGTATAAGATCTTAAGCCGGGCCGGGGAGGACGCCACCCCTCTGGAGCAGACTCTGTACCAGTTGGACATCACCAGCGAGGTCTTTTTGGACAACCTAAAGACGGCCACCCCCTGGATCGTCAAGGTGGCCGGCGTGGAGCTGCTCCGGGACCAGGTGGAATACGGGATGCGCACCCATATTCTTCACATCGCCACCCACTTTTCCAACCTGGTCAAGGTATCTGAGCGGGTGGTGGTCCGGCATACCGCCGGCTCCGCCCTGGTACGCACTCTGTCCCTGCTGCGCCGGGACCAGCGCAACGAGGTAGTGGTGGAGCTGGGCAAAGGGCTGGAGATGGGACAGTACGAGATATCCAAATATATCCCCCAATACCTGGGGGAGGCCGCCCTCTATCTTTACCCCTCTGAGCTGGACGAGCAGGTGCTTTGGCTCAAGGGGCTGCTGGGCTCCCCCAACGACTCCGCCGTATCCGGCGCCCTGAATACCATTGGAGTCCTCTTACAGCACTATCCCGCCTACCGGAATCGCTTTCCTGAGCCGGACAAGCACTACGAGGGCCGGCGGCAGGAGCTGCTGGGACTGCTTCTCCAGGGGCTGGCCCACTATCGGGAGGCAGTGCGGCAGGAGGCCCTGCTGGTGACTGGCAAGCTCCTCTTTGAGTCCCCCATCCTGGACATGGAGGAGAAGGCCCGGCTCTTTGCCCTGTGCTACCGCAAGCTCCTTTTCCTAACACAGGAGACCACGGGGCACAGCGGCTTGACCTTCTTCTACCGGGCCGCCGCCCTGGCCCATATCAACAGGTTCATCGCTCTGCGGCGGCTGGACCAAGGGCCTTTCCAGTTCTCCTGCCCCACGAAGATCGCCTTTTTCCCTGGCACCTTTGACCCCTTTACCCTGTCCCACAAGGGCATCGTCCACGCCATCCGGGACCTGGGGTTCGAGGTCTATCTGGCTGTGGACGAGTTCTCCTGGTCCAAGAAGGCCCAGCCCCACCTGGTCCGCCGGCAGATCGTCAACCTGTCTATTGCCGGGGACTTCCACGTCCACCTGTTCCCGGACGACATCCCGGTGAATATCGCCAATCCCAGGGATCTGAAGCGGCTGGTGGAGCTGTTTCCCGGACAGCAGGTCTATATCGTGGCGGGCAGCGATGTGGTGGCCAACGCGTCCTCTTACAAAACGGAGCCCAGGCCCTTCTCCATCCACCACATGGACCACGTCATCTTTCGCCGGGCGGGAGAGGCGGAGCTGCCGCAGCCCCTGCCCATCACGGGGCGGGTCATTCAGCTCCAGCTGCCCCACCATCTGGAGGACATCAGCTCCTCCCGCATCCGGGAGAACGTGGACCTGAACCGGGACATTTCCAACTTCATCGACCCGGTCATTCAGGACTTTATCTATCAAAACGGCCTCTACCTCCGGGACAGCCAGGACAAGCCCCTGCTCTATGCCGGGGACTTGGAGTTCCAGTGGGTGAAGGACCCCTCCCCGCTGCTGCTGGCGGACATCACCGCCGGTCATCCCGAGGGGGAGGCCCTGCGCTCCGCCATTATCCGGAAGGGGGACCAGCTTCTCCTTCTCCACCGTACCGGGGAGGAAGGGAAGCTGCTGGGCTATGCCAGCTACCGCTATCTGGCCTCCTCCGACCTGTTCCCGGCTACCGAGGACCCGCGGCTGGCGGACCGCCTGCGGCTGCGGGCGGGGGGAAAGGTGCTGCTTATTACTACCCTGTCTGCCGACCGGACCGACCGGCATAAGGACTACGGCCAGCTCATCCTGAGCGAACTGCTGGCCCGAGCTCTGGAGGAGGAGTATGTTTACGCCGTGTTCTCCCCCCACGACGGAAAGCTGCCTCAGGAGCTGGGCGACATCCTGTCCCGGTCCGGCTTTGTGGACCGGGAGGGGGGCGGTACCGCCATCTGGGAGGTGGATATGCGGACGCCCACAGTGCTTATCCAGAATTTGGAGACCACCATTCAGGAGCCTCTGTCCGGCAATCCCAGGGTGCTGTCCGCGATCCGCCGCGGGCACGAGCGGCTCCAGCGGGCTATGACCGGCCTTTATCCCGGCTGCCTGGTGCTGACTTTGTCCACCGATATCATCCACCACCGCCTGCTGGAGAAAATCACGGCTTATAACAATGTCCCCGCCACCCCCACCACCCCCAGGACGCTGGGCGAGGATATGTGTGTCCCCTTCGGCAAGATGCTCCGGGGAAAGATTGTGCCCAACACGGTGACCAAGACCATCCACACCGACAAGGTGTTTACGCCTGATCTGTCGGAGAGCGTGATGGAGGCGTTCCCATACTATGCCCCCATCCCCAGCCAGATCCGCACCATCAAGTCCTTCAATCGCCCGGTTATCCTGGTGGACGACCTGATGCACCCCGGCTTTCGGATGGGGAGTCTGGACCCCATCCTTCGCCAAGAGGGGGTGGATATCCGTATGGTGCTGGTGGGTATCCTGTCCGGCTATGGCCGGGATCTGATGCGCTCCTGGGACCGGCCGGTGGACTGCGTCTACTTCCTGCCCCGGCTGCGCCAGTGGTTCGTAGAGGCCACCCTGTATCCCTTTATCGGCGGCAATACGGTCCGCCGGCCCGCCTCCCCGGTGCCGGGGCTGCTGCCGGGCATCAACCACATCCTGCCCTATGCGGCGCCGCCCTACCAGGATGAGTGCGGTCGGGAAGCTGTCTTTCAACTGTCACGCACCTGCCTGGAGGCCGCTCTGGATGTGATGCGGGTGCTGGAGCGGGAGTACCGGGTCCTCTATGGCCGCAACCTGACCCTGTCCCGGCTGCCAGAGGCGGTCGTCCTGCCCCTGTGCCCGGACAAGGGTACCTGCTTGAGCTACGACCCCAATTTGTCCCCCTCCGTCTATCTGGAGAACGACCTGGAGCAGCTTCTCCGTCAAAACGGATGACAGCGGAGCTGCCACGCTTGTGCCCCCTGTGTCCCAACCGCTGAAACTGTAAAAAGGACAGGTGATCTGTATGTATTATTACCGCTGGAAAGGGGCTACCCTGGTTTCTCCAGCCCCTCTGGAGGGCTTCGGCCCTGAAACCGATCCTGCCGCCGACGGCCCTATTTTTGCCCTGGTGCCCGGAGATCCGGTTCTGGGCCGGGGCTCGTTCCGGGTAAATCACCCCGGCCAGCTGCTGGCCGGCCACGGGCTGGAGGCGCTGGACGCCTCCCGCCTGCCCTGGGTGGAGGCGGACCCGGCCCTGTCTGCCGCCATCACAGAGGGGCGGCTCACCGCCGTCAACCCTGGCCGGGCGGGGTGGGAGGCCCTCCTCGCCGCCTCCCCCAAAGAAGGGAAGAAACGGGTGAATCTCCTGGCCATCGGTGATGTGGGCTCCACCCTGCTCACCGGGCTGAAGCTGCTGGGGGGAGATGTGATCTCCTCCATCGGTATCTGTGACCTGTCCGACCAGATCACCGCCCGGTGGGAGTTCGAGATGGGGCAGATCTCCCTGCCCTGGGAGTACAGCGCCTTCCCCGAGGTGGAGATCATTTCTCCGGAAAATCTCTTTGACTGTGACCTGTTCGTCTTTGTGGCCTCCCGTGGTATTCCCCCGGTGGGCTCCCAGGTGAAGGATGTGCGGATGGCCCAGTTCGAGGCAAACGCCGCCATCGTCAAGGGCTACGCCCGCATGGCGCGGGAGAAGAAGTTTCAGGGACTATGGTGCGCGGTGTCCGACCCGGTGGACCCCCTGGCCAAAACCGCCTATCTGGAGAGCAACCGGGACGAGAATGGGAACTGGGACGGCCTCGGCCTGCGGCCGGAGCAGGTACAGGGCTTCGGCCTGGGGGTGATGAACGCCCGGGCGGCCTACTTTGCCAAGCGGGACGCCAGATTCGCCTCCTTTCTGACAGAGGGCCGGTCCTTTGGGCCCCACGGCACCGGGCTGACCATCGCCAACTCCATCAAACATTATGATGAGGCCATCTCCCAGGAGCTGACCCGCCTCACCGTCACTGCCAATCTGAAGATGCGGGAGATCGGCTTTAAGCCCTATGTGGCCCCCGCTCTGTCCTCCGGGGCCCTGTCTCTGCTGCTTACTCTCCGGGGGGAGTGGCACTGCGGTTCTGTCTTTCTGGACGGGGTCTATATGGGGGTGAAAAACCGTTATACCCCGGCAGGAATCGAAACAGAGCTGCTGCCCCAGATCCCGGACCCTCTGTTTGGGCATATTAAGGACGCGGCGGAACACCTGAAAGAGATTTTGTAGAGAGCGGCGTCCTCGAAGTCTAGCCTTTTCCGCCCGGCCTCTTTTTAACATTTACTGTAATAAGGAGGACAGAACAGAATGAAACGGAGCAAAAAAGACACTCTGATTTCTATTGTCATCCTGCTTGCGTTTTTCATCCAGCTGAAGCGTGGGTTCAATCCCCCTGAGCTGGAGCCTGGTATGATTCCGGGTGGACTTTTTCTCAGCACTGAGGAGGGTATTGTCGTTTCGGCCATTCTGTCCGCCTTGCTGGTGTGGGGCATCCTTGAGCTCTTGTTCTGGGTATATACCAAGATCAGGAAAAAATAACTTGGTCAGCTGCTTTGTTTTACCATGCGGACATCCTACCTTGAAAGAAGGCGATTTTATGTCCCTTACTTTGCCCTGGATCATAAAGGAGGTACTCCATGAGAGAAAAAATTTTGGCCCACCCTATCCGCTGGCTTATCGGTCTGTGTGCTTGTCTGGTGTTTTTCGGTTGCTTCGGCTTCCCTATCTACAATTTCACCACAGGGCGGCGGTTTGGCAGCTGGTATTTGCTGCTAGCGCTCTGCTTCTTTTACTATGAAATCGGACAGATCCTGGGTGTGCTGCATAGCCGGTGCAAGGTGCGGAGATCAGCCGCCCTGGCCCTCGGTATGACGTTGCTGGGGCTGGCCTGCCGGTTCTTGATGGAGTTTGGCGAGGTGTCCAATACCGAAGACTTTACGCTCCCCAATGTGGCGCTCCACCTCTTTGTTGTCGTGGCGCTTACCACCCTGGGGTCCCTGTCCCCTGTCGTGGACAACCAGCGGCCGCCCCTGAGAAATGGCTGAGTTTCCCCGGCGCCCCCGTACATCAACTTTTGAAGAAGGCGATCTCATGTCCCTCGTTTTGATTCATCCATACCCTGACCGGCCGGAGGCGGACACCCGCCTGTCCGGCATTCTCGCCCACGCCCTGGCGGGCCGGGCGGGGAGAACCATCCGCACCGCGGAGGAGCTGGAGAGGCTAGAGGGCCAGAGGCTCCTCTTCGCCCTGCCTCTGGGGGCGGAGGGAGTGAACCTGGAGTATGTCAGGATGCTGGCCCGGATGCGCCGGGAGCCGGAGCTGCTGGCGGGCTGTACTGCCGGGCTGATCGTGGACGGGACCTCTCACCTGTACACCAAGTCCGCCGCCGCCGAGCTGACACTGGCCGCCAACCTAGCGGGCTGTTCCTTTGTGGGCCGCCCCCTGGTGGAGGGGACGGGAGACCTGTCCAACTTCAAGGTCCAGGCCAATAATCTGGGGACGGACCTGGCGGGAGCCTACCGGGCTGCCGCCCGGGAGCTGACAGAACGGCTGGAGCAGCCCGCTGATTTGACCCAGGACAGCCCGGAGCTGTTGGTGCTCCACGCCTCCAGCCACCATACCTCCAACACCATGGCCCTGTGGGAGCAGACCAAAAAGCGGCTGGGGGACCGGTTTATTTATACGGAAATCGGTTTGCGCAATGGCACCCTGTCCGACTGCTCCGGCTGCCCCTACACCATGTGCCTCCACTTCGGAGAAAAGGGGGGGTGCTTCTACGGCGGGCTGATGCAGCAGGAGGTCTATCCCGCTGTCCGCCGGTGCCAGGGGGTGGTCATGCTGTGCCCCAATTATAACGACGCTCTGTCCGCCAACCTCACCGCCTTTGTGAACCGGCTTACCGCCCTGTTCCGCCAGACCCGCTTTTATGACAAGGCCCTGTTCGCCATCGTGGTTTCTGGCTATTCCGGCGGGGATATTCTGGCCCGCCAGCTCATTGCCGCCATGAACATGAACAAGTCCTTTTTCCTGCCGGGGAAGTTTGTCATGCTGGAGCGGGCCAACGACCCAGGGGAGGCCCTGGCCGCTCCAGGCGTGGGGGAGAGGCTGGACCGCTTTGCCGGCAATATCAAGCGGACCCTGCTGAAATGAAGTGCCGGAGCCGCCCCTTTTGGGGCGGCTCCGGCGTTTTGTTACAGAGCTCGGAACACCTGGCGGTAACAGAAGCTGGGATTTCCATTCAACGGGGCCCGCCATTTTCATTCTGACTGGGAAGGCGCTGATATACCTTCATCTCCCGGTGAAGCCGCCGGGCCAGCTTAGGGCCGTAGCTGCCGGGAAGGGCGCGCCACTGCCAGTTACCGCCCAGGGTGGAGGGAATGTTCATTCGGGCCTCGGAGCCCAGGCCCAGCAGGTCCTGCATCTGGACCACGGCCAGACCGGCGGGGGAGGCCCAGGCCGCCCGCATCATCCCCCAGTGGTATCCCTCCCCGCGGCTCAGGCGCAGATACTCCTTGGCAAAGGCGGCCTCTTTCCGGGGGGCGGAGGCCATCCAGCCGCGGATGGTGTCATTGTCGTGGGTGCCGGTGTAGACCACGCAGTTGGTGGGGTAGCAGTGGGGCAGATAGGCGCTGCCCAGCTCCCGGCTGCCAAAGGCGAACTCCAATACCTTCATTCCAGGATAGCCGGTATCTTCCAGCAGGCGGTGGACCTCCGGAGTGAGAAAGCCAAGGTCCTCAGCGACGATGTTCTGTTTCCCCAGGGCGCTGTTCACCGCCTGGAAAAAATCCAGGCCGGGGCCGGGCCGCCAGCGGCCGTTGCGGGCGGTGGTGTCCCCGTAAGGGATGGCGTAATAGGACTCGAAACCCCGGAAGTGGTCGATGCGCAGCGCGTCATAGAGGCATAACTGATAGCCGACGCGGTGCAGCCACCACTGGTAGCCGTCCCGCTTCATCCGTTCCCAGTCAAACAGGGGGTTGCCCCAGAGCTGGCCGTCCTCAGAAAAGGCGTCCGGGGGACACCCGGCCACTTCGGTGGGGCAGCCCCGGTCATCCAACTGAAACTGCTTCGGACTGGCCCACACGTCGGCGCTGTCCAGGGCGGTGTAGATGGGCAGATCCCCCAGGATGGAGACGCCCTTCTCGTTGGCATAGGACTTCAGCTTTTTCCACTGCTGGCAGAACAAATACTGAACACCCTTCCAGAAGTTCACCTCGCCAGCTAGCTGAGTCCGGGCCGCCTCCAGGGCGGCGGGCTCCCGCAGCCGGATCGGCCGGGGCCACTCCTGCCAGGAGCGGCCGTCAAACCGCTCTTTCAGGGCCATAAACAGGGCGTAGTCCTCCAGCCAGTCAGCCTCGCCCAAACAAAAGGAATGGAAGCGGGCATCCCCCCGCTCCAGCAGCCGGGCGCAGGCCTTCCGCAGAACGGGATAGCGCGTTTTGTATAGCAGCCCATAGTCCACACGGGCCGGGTCCTCCCCCCAGTTCAGACGCTGATATTCCTGCCGCTCCAGCAGTCCCTCCGCCGCCAGATCATCCAGATCGATGAAATAGGGATTACCGGCCCAGGAGGAGAAGGACTGGTAGGGGGAGTCGCCATAGCTGGTAGGGCCCAAGGGCAGGATCTGCCAGAAGGACTGTCCGGCAGCGGCCAAAAAGTCGATGAACTCCCTGGCCGCTGCCCCCAGGGCGCCGATGCCCCAAGGGGAGGGGAGGGAGGAGATGGGCAGCAGCACCCCGGCTTTTCTCACGTTGGAGTCCGCCTTTCTGTCTGTTCTTGCCGCCCCGGATCAGAGGGGGCGGTATCTTATTTTACCCCCTGGGGGGACGGTCCGCAACCGTTTTATCAGGGAAAACCGGAGGAATAGCCTTCTCAGAGCTGTTTTAGGGTCCGGCCCAGTTTTCCATTGTCATTTTTCGGTTTATCCGCTATAATATATTTAACAACAAAAGAAAATTTGTTGGATACCTGACGGTTTGGTATCATATCTTTAGGATCAGGAGGCGCACTATGAGTAATTACGTCATTTCCATCAGCCGCGAATTTGGCAGTGGAGGCAGACTGATTGGCAAGCGCCTGGCTGCCCAGATGGGCATCCCATGCTATGACCGGACCATCATCCAAAAGACAGCGGAGAAGAGCGGCCTGTCCCCGGACTTTATTGCCCGTGCGGAGGAGCGGGCCCGCAGCCGCTTCCATTTGTCCATTACCCCCATCGGAATCGGGACCCCCGCCTTTGCCCACCAAGGTGTGCCCGTCAGCCACCAGGCCTTTTTCGCCCAGGCCGACGTGATCCGGGAGCTGGCCGACGAAGGCCCGTGTGTTATTGTGGGGCGGTGCAGCGACTATGTGCTGGGGGATCGGCCAGAATGTCTGAAGGTCTTTGTCCACGCCGATCTGCCCAGCCGGGTGACCCGGTGTGTGGAGGAGTACCACATCCCGTCAGACGACATGGAACGGCGCATCATCCAGATGGACCGGGGGCGCGCTAACTACTACAATTATTACACCGGCCACACCTGGGGCGATATGCGCCGCTATGACCTGACCCTTAATTCCAGCACTTCTGGTATTGCCGGAGCGGTGGAGCTGATCTGCGCGCTGGTCCGGTCCAGAGCGGCGGTAGACGCCCAGCAGAGCTGACCGGGCCCCATCAGAGAGGAGCTTTTATGGACCATCTCCCTTCCATCCAGATTTCTGGTCAGGCCGGACGTATGGATAACTACTGTCGGGCGGCCTGTGAAACAGGGGCGAGGCCTGTCCCCGGCTGTTGCCCATCCCCTGACCTGTCCTGCGCTGGGCTCATCCTGTGTGGAGGCGGGGATATGGACCCTGCCCTCTTTGGGCAGGAAAACCGGGGCTCCCAGCCCCCGGACCGGCAGAGAGACCAAGCGGAGCTGGAGCTGTTCTGGGCCTTTTTTCAGGCGGGCAAGCCAATCCTGGCGATCTGCCGGGGGATGCAGGTGGTCAATGTGGCGCTGGGGGGCACCCTGCTCCAAGACCTGCCGGGAGAAATCAGACCTTTCCATGGCGGCGGGGAGGAGGACCGGGTCCACCCTGTGCGCAGCCGGGAGGGCACTCTGCTCCACCGGCTGTACGGCCCCATATTCCCGGTGAACAGTGCCCACCACCAGGCGGTGGACCGACTGGGTGAGGGACTGGAGACCATCGCTTGGGCGGAGAGCGGCTTTCCGGAGGCTTTGATTCACACACAGCGGCCGGTGCTGGGGGTCCAGTTCCATCCGGAGCGGATGTCCTTTGACCAAAGACGGGGGGATGCGGTGGATGGAGCGCCGATCTTCCAATATTTTATGGACCTGTGCCGGGGCTAGGCCCGGCCGTATACTGACAGAGAACGGCGGAGCTGTTCCGCCTGAGGAGGATATTATATCACCATGCGCAGCTTTTTCCCGAAGGGCCGCCTGTCCAGGATGTTGGCGGCTGGACTTTTGGTATTTTTGCTCCCGGCGGTGGTCTTTGCCATACCGCCAGAGGAGCCTGGGGATCCCTCGCCCCTGGTGCTGGACAACGGCGACCCGGCGGCAGCCTATCGGGATGTGTCCGCTCTGCTGGCCCGGAGGGGGCTGGAGCGGGATCAAATCGCCCAGGTTTGGAGCCGCCTGGACCGAGAGCTCTATCACCGGCTGATGGAGGGAGCGCTGTCCCAGCGGGAATTGGAATTGCTGGTCCTGCCCTACTGCCATGTGGAAAATATGGGCCGCTATCTGGACTACGGGGAGCGGCACCCGGAGCTGACCACAGAACAGGTGGCGACCGAGGTGAATATCGGCCTGGACCGCCCATTCTATCAGGGAATCCAGATGGTGGAGGACCCGGACAGCCAGACCGTCCTGGTCAATAAGTACCACCAACTCAGCCCGGACTATAAACCTGATCTGGTCCGGATGGGGACAGCCTATACTTATGGGACAGCTTATCTCCAGCGGGAGGCCTGGGAGCAGTTCAAGGCCATGGCGGACCAGGCCCGGACGGAGGGGATTCGGCTGTGGAACGTATCCTCCTACCGCTCCTATGGGACACAGGAGCGGGTATATGACCGATATGTGTCCCAGGATGGTCAGAGCCTGGCGGACACCTATTCCGCCCGTCCAGGCTCCTCGGAGCATCAGACCGGACTGGCACTGGACATCAATACCGCCAGTGTCCAGGCCCACTTTGAGAACACGCCCACCTACGCCTGGCTGGTAGAGCACTGTGCGGAGTACGGATTTATCCTCCGCTATCCAGAGGGGAAGGAGCGGATCACCGGCTACCGGTTTGAGCCCTGGCATTACCGCTATGTGGGCAAGGACATTGCCAAGCTCTGTATGGAGCGGGACTTGACCTATGAGGAATATGTGGCCCGCCTCCCTGTCCAGGGCACAAATGGCGTGCCGGCTTTGTACATACAGGGACGGGAGCTGGAGCTGGGCTCCGGCGCTCTGATGCTGGAGGGCAGAGTTTACCTCTCTGCCGGCCGTCTGGCCCAGGCGCTGGGGTGGCGGGTCGGAACCACATTCGGCGGGGAGGAAGTCGTCCTGTACGGCGGGGAGCACTGGTATACGCTGACGACCGGCCAGAACAGTCAGCGGGACGGCCAAAGGGTAGAACTGTCCGCCCCGGCGCTGATGCTGGAGGGGGAGCTGTACCTGGCCCTGGATGACTTGAATTTCCTGTTGGAGCTGGATCTCGGCTTGGAACAGACCTATGTTTCCGATACCACTCCTGCCATGTGACAAATAAGACCGCCCCGGCGCCTGAAAAGGCGCCGGAGCGGTCTTTCTGTTTTAGTTAGATGCTTCGGGCTACGATGACCCGGATGCGGCCTCCCAAGGATTCAGACTTGTCATACCAGCCACTTAGCTCAAAGCGGCCGCCCTGGACTCTGGCCAGGGTGGACAAATAGTACGCCCCGTCCTGGTACTCGTAGACCATCAGATTGTCGGAGAGGGTATATCCCTTGGAACCGGACAGGAACTGGCCCCCGCTGGCCTCGCCCTTGCCGGCGAGTGTCAGGGAGTAGAGCCCGTCAGGATGGGCAGGGTCGCCCTTAATGCGGATCGGCCCCCGCTCCACAGGGTAGCGGGTCGTGCTCTGGGGAAGGGAGATCTGCTGTCCTCCTACATCCAGCTCGTAGCTGTAATAGGAGGAAAATTCCCCGGCAGACGTACTCTCCATGCGGGTGAGGATGCCGTACCGGTAAGCGTCGCCGGTCACATCGTTGAGTACCAGTGTCTCGATTTCACCGGAGCCGTTTAGGGAGTGGTACTTGACCATGCTGTCGGTCAGTTCCAGTCCGGCCAGACGGCTGGGATAGATCCGCGCGCCCTGCCCATCGCTGACATCCAGAATCTCTGCACCCTCCGCAAAGGGGTGGCTGCCCAGCTTGGTGCCGGCGGCGTTCACCTTGCCGGTGAGAGAGGCGCTGGTCAGGCCCTTCAGGGTCACCTTCCCTTGGTCATCCACCGCGGCTCGGACCAGGGCTCCCTCTTTGACAGAGCTGGTGGTCTGATAGCGGTAGGTCTGGCCATCCGTGGACAACAGCGTCACAGTTTTGGCCTGATAGGTGCCGCCCTTGCCATCGGGGTAAGAGGAATTGGACACTGAGGTGACCACGCCCACCTGCTGGCTCTCATCGGCGGATAGGGCCCCTATCACAGCGGCCACACCCCCCTCGCGTCCCAACAGCAGGGTCACTGTGTCGCCCAGAGCATATTCTCCCAGTGTGGAAAGGGAATAGGCGGCAGAGGAGGTTTCAATGGTGCAGGTCCTTCCAGATACCGTGACAGAGGTAGGGTTAGAGGCGCTGGGCTCCAGGGCCTGGATCGTGCCTGTTACCTTGTCGGAGTAAGCCCACAGGGTGCGCATGGCCCGGTTCCAATAGACCACGTCGTAGTTCTGAATGGCAGACAGCGTGGACACGCCGCCGTTGCGGTAAACCTTGGCCTGGGCCGGGTCAAAGGAGAGGGAGGACTGCCAGTTCCCCTGTGCGACCACCGGGCCCTCCATCTGTCCGCTAATCAAGGCCACCAGGTCGATTTCACCAGCGGCGTTGAGGGAATAGCCGAGACTCTCCAGGTAGGGACGCCCCTCCTTGGTGTTGGCGGTCATCAGGTTATAGAACAGGTACATGGCATCCTGCCGGGTCAGAAGGGTAGAGGGCCCGGCAGCGGTCACACCCTGGTCCAGCTTTAGACTGTGATACATGGCAAGCTGTCCGGTGGGGTAGGCGCCTGAGAAATCACTGGGGCCATAACCCAGAAGCTGCAGGGCAATGGTCACGCCCTCGGCCAGACTGATCTCCCGGTTGGGGCGGAAAGTACCGTCTGTGTAGCCGGATACCAGTCCAGCGGCCACTCCCGCCTCCACATAGCCGGAGGCCCAGTGGCTCCGTGGGACATCGGGGTAGGGGGAGGTGGCGGCCTGACCGATTTGCTCCCCGCCGGGCGTGGCTTTGACAGCCATGGTGATAAACTCCGCACGGGTGACCCGGCTGGACAAATTCATGTTGCCATTGGTGTCCCCCACCATGATGCCTAGGGCGTTGACCACCTGGATGGCCTCCTCCTGCTGGGGCTGGCTTGCCGCGCGAGCGGGGAGAGCCAAGCCCAGCACCAGACAGGCGGTCAACAGGGCGGATGTGAATTTTTTTCTCATTTTAATGGCTCCTTTTTTCATCAGAGGTCAGAAGATTGAGCGTCCAACGGGGCCCTAAGGAAAAAACGACCGTTAGAAAGGGACCGCCGCGCTTCTTCTGTCTCTAATTTATCAGTCATATCGCAGCGCGTCAATAGGATTCAGCTTGGCCGCCTTGTTGGCGGGCAGATAGCCGAACAGGACACCGATGCCCACAGACACCCCGAAGCTGATGGCAATAGCGCCCAGAGTAGGAGTGGCGTTAAAGACGGCGCCGCCCATCTGGGCGGACAGCATCCCACCGAACAATGCCCCCAGTCCCATCGCCAGCAGACAGCCCAGGCCGATGCCCAGCAGCCCGCCGATGGCGGAGGTGGTCCCGGCCTCGATGACGAACTGGCGGCGGATGTCCCGCCGTTTGGCCCCCAGGGACTTCCGAATGCCAATCTCCCTGGTGCGCTCGGTGACGGACACCAGCATGATGTTCATGATGCCGATGCCCCCTACTAACAGGGAGATGGCGGCGATGGCCACCAGTACCCCCATGGCCACCCCCATCATCAGGTTGATCATCTCGGCCTGCTCCGCCATGGTCTGGGTGAGGAAGGCGTCATAATCCCCGTCAAAATACTCCAGCAGCATACTGTCGATGACCATTCGCGCGGCGGCCGCTGTTTCGCCGGAAGTGCTGGTGAACATATACAAGGTCACGTTCCGGGTGCCCAGCATCTCCAGGGCGTTCTCATAGGGGATGTACACCTGGTCGTCAGGGCCGCCCTCCTCCATGTTCTCCCGGATTTGCTCCAGCACGCCGATGACAGTGTAAGCCTGACCGTTGATGGTCAGGGTCCGGCCCAGGGCGTCGCCCCCAAAGGCCTTTTCCGCCAGATAGTTTCCAATGACGCACACCTGGCTTCGCCGCTCCACGTCCAGCCAGGAGAGGAACCGTCCCTGGCCCAGCTTCTCCCCGCCGTCGATGGTGCCCTTGGTACTGTTGTTGAACATGACCTCGCTGACTCCGTAGAGAGAGGTCTTGTCAAATTTTTCGTCCCCCTTGCGGACGGTGGCCTGGGCGTTCACATAGGGGGAAACACCGGAGAGTACGTCCGGGTTTTCCTCCACCAGATCATACATATCCTGGGGGTCCAGGGTAGAGGTGGACCCATCCCCTCGTCCCCAGACATAGGTCATCATCATGTTGACCCCCAGCTTATCCACCTGCTGCTGCACCATGCCGGTCAGGCCGTTGCCCAGGGCCAGGATAATGATGACGGCGGCCACGCCGATGATGATGCCCAGCATGGTGAGCAGGGAGCGCATCTTGCTGGTGGCCAGGGCCTTGATGGCCAGGCGGAAGGACTGTCCATAGTTCATACCGCCTCCACCTCCTCGTCCGCCGCGTCGGGCTGGACCACCGCCCGTGGATCGTGGGCGTCCCCGTCATAGATGACCTTGCCGTCCTGAAGGCGGATGATGCGGTCCGCCTTGACGGCGATGGAGTTGTCGTGGGTGATGAGGACCAC